>Ga0247841_10003687_pt1 | contig 27733 bp, 25 predicted proteins | sample LaCruzMarch2015__2_FD_192410 | JGI IMG/M metagenome (GOLD analysis project Ga0247841, IMG submission 192410) | Freshwater microbial communities from meromictic Lake La Cruz, Castile-La Mancha, Spain - LaCruzMarch2015_18m | ecosystem: Environmental > Aquatic > Freshwater > Lake | place: Spain... | reverse complement strand
CTCGACGCAATCGTTACAGTACCATCATCTTCAACATTAATGGTAACACCGGTTTCACTGATAATCTGACGGATGTTCTTGCCGCCCGATCCAATAACCGTCCTTACCTGATCTTCTTTTACCTTCACTGTTGTGATGCGAGGCGCATAAAGAGAAATGTCCGCTCGCGGCGCGGCTAATGTTTCTCTTATTTTACCAATAATGTGAATGCGTCCATCTCTTGCCTGAGCCAGTGCTTTTCTTAAAATATCTTCAGTCAGGCCGTCGATTTTTATATCCATCTGCATGGCGGTGATACCTTTTTCCGTACCGCAGACTTTGAAATCCATATCACCCGCGTGATCTTCATCACCCAGGATATCGGACAGAATGACTACATTATCTCCTTCCTTCAAAAGCCCCATGGCAATGCCCGCAACTATATTCTTAACAGGCACACCGGCATCCATTAAGGAAAGAATTCCGCCACAAACCGTAGCCATGGAAGACGAGCCGTTAGACGATAAAATATCGGACACAATCCGAATGGTGTAGGGAAACTCTTCCGGGGACGGCAAAACAGGAACCAATGCTTTTCTGGCCAGCGCGCCATGCCCTATTTCTCGTCTGCCCGGGCTTCTTAGCGATTTGGCTTCGCCTACGCTATAAGGCGGGAAATTGTAATGCAGAAGAAACGATCTTCGTTCCTCTCCGACTATATAATCCATTCTCTGCTCGTCAGAGGAAGTGCCCAAAGTAAGAGAGGCCAGCGCCTGCGTTTCACCGCGGTTAAATAAGGCTGATCCGTGGGCACGCGGCAAAACGCCTACTTCCGAGCTGATCGGACGAATATCGGTCGATGAACGTCCGTCAATTCTTTTCTTCTCCTGGATAATCATATCACGTAATATTCTTTGTTCTATTTCTTCAATAATCGCCGCAACTTTTTTCCGCAGGTTAGCATCGTCGCCACCGATACTCTTAACAACTGTCTGCCTCACGGAGCCCAGTTTACTGTAGCGCTCCAGTTTTCGCGATATGCTGTAACCTTCCTTGAGCCCGGCCATAGCCTCGCTGCTGACACGCGCGATGAGATCCTTATCCGGCAGAACTTCTTCCACCTGCCTCTTTTGCTTACCGACTTCCGCCCTCATTTTATCCTGTAGATCAATTGCCGGACGAACCGCTTCCAAGCCGAACTTAATGGCATCGATAATGATGTTTTCCGCGACTTCTTTGGCCTCGCCTTCCATCATGACCAGTTCCACATCATAAGGCTTGCCGGATTTGCTTGGTGTGACTTTTCTGCCCACCATAAAAATACTGAATTCACTCTCCTTCATTTTCTCAGGTGACGCGTTACAAACAAACTCACCGTTAATTCTACCGAGGCGGACACAGGCAATTGGCCCCTTAAACGGGATATCCGATAATTCCAGAGCTGCCGACGCGGCAATCATCGCCGCGACATCAGGATCATTTTCCTTATCCACAGAAAGAACCGTAGCTACTAATTGTGTTTCAAAGAAATATTCTTTGGGAAATAATGGACGAAGTGCACGATCGATAATACGCGATATTAAGATCTCCCGCTCATTGAGCCGCCCTTCTCTTTTGAAAAATCCTCCGGGAATCTTACCTGCGGCAGAAGTCATTTCCTGATAGTCTACTGTCAGGGGCAGAAAATCAACCCCTTCTCTGGCAGTTTTTAAAGATACCGCTGTCACCAGCACGACTGTATCGCCGTAATAAACCAGTATTGAACCGTCGGCCTGCGCGGCCACGTAATTAGTCTTTAACGTAAAATTACGTCCCGCAAAATCTGTACTAAATATGTTACTCATTAAATTTCCTCCATTTTCTTGGTTGTTTCCGGAAACAGGAAATTCAAGGGCGAAACGCAAAAGCTTATTGACGCGGGCATTTCAAAATACCTGGCCAATTGAACAAACTTTTGCCTTCCGCCCTTGAACTACTTTTGTTACTTCCTGAGGCCCAGACTTTTGATTATGTTTCTGTATCGCTCAACATCATCTTCTTTGATATAATTGAGCAGCCTTCTTCTCTGACCGACAAGCTTCAACAAACCGCGACGGGAATGATGATCCTTCTTATGCGCCTTAAAATGCTCGGTCAGGTATTCAATCCTGGCGCTCAAAAGAGCAATCTGGACTTCCGGCGAGCCGGTATCCTTTTCGTGAAGCCGGTAATCCGCAATTAATTCTTTTCTTCTTTCCAAAGTTAACACGCTTTTTCCCTCCTGAAATTAATTCCTTTTTATATTATTGTTTTTTTAATTGTTAACATTATTAAATACCCGGACAATCTTAGCCGCCTGATATTTTCCATTCAATTCAGAAAATTTACTAACCGATGCCAGCATTTCCGCCACCGCGACGAGTTTTCCACCGCGACTTATAAACTTTATCATATCTCCGGCTTCAAGAAAAGGGAGAACTTGAAGCTGCATTGCCTCAACAGAAGGCTGCATTCCGTCGCGTAATTTATTGGCAAATTCTTCTTCAACCTCGATTCCCGTTAAAAGCGGCAATGATTTTGTAAGCGGCAGCAGCTTTGCCAGCAGTTCGCTTTTTTTTTCTTTCCTTTCATAATTTTCTAGAGAAACCGCCATATCCGTTGAAAATAAGCCGCTGCGCAATCGGCGCAAACCGCATAAACATGCCCCGCATCCGAGCATTTCGCCTACGTCCGAACATATCGATCTGATGTAGGTTCCCTTCGAGCAAGCAATCCGGAAAGTCACTCGGGGGAAAGAAATATCTTCAACAGCAATACTGTAAATTTCTATTTCTCTTGCTGCTGTCTCCAAAAAGATTCCCTTCCGCGCATATTTATACAAAGGCTGGCCACAATGTTTAACTGCCGAATACGCGGGCGGCACCTGTTGAATTTTCCCTACCATCTTAGCCAGCGCCGCTCTTATTTCTTCTTCGGAAACAAATTTATCTGACTTACCGGTAATCTCTCCCTCTGTATCTAATGTGTCCGTCCTTACTCCCAAAAGCATTGTTGCCAGATATTCTTTATTTTCGCCCGATAAAAATTGCGCCAGTTTTGTCGCCTCATTTAAGCAGACAGGAAGAACCCCGGTGGCCATCGGATCGAGAGTTCCGGTATGGCCTGCTTTTTTGGCGCCCATAATTTTTTTTACTTCGCTCACAACATCATGAGAAGTTTTTCCGGCTGGTTTATCAATAATCACTATACCATCCATAAATTACTATATTTCCTTAATAGCTTCGGCAATAAGCACTTTGACTTCTTCAATATCCCCTTTTATACGACAGGCCGCCGCGTTAATATGCCCGCCGCCGCCAAACTTTCGGGCCACTTTTTCCACGTTGATCTGCCCCTTGGATCGCAAGCTAATTTTAAAATATTTACTTTCCAGTTGAGAGTAAAGTACCGATATGTCAATGCCCTTAACAGTTCGAGGAATATCGATAAATCCTTCGCTATGATCCAGAGACGCTCCTGCCTGACGTAAATCTTCCTGGGTTACAAACAAAGAACCGACTTTATTTTCCAAATCCAAAGACATAGTTTCCAGCACTTTGGCGAGTAACTTTAATCTTACCGGAGAATCGCTTTCATAAATGTTTTCTGAAATCCACTGAGGACTGGCTCCATTTTCCACTAAATCACCTGCTGCCAGCAATGTATCCCGATGCGTGCTGGAATAGCGGAAACCGCCTGTATCTGTGATAATTGCCGCGTATAAATTAGTGCAAATATCTTTTGTCATCTTATAGCGCATTTCCCGCATCAGGCGATAAAGCAATTCCCCTGTGGAACTGGCCTGACCGTCAAGCATCGATAACCGGCAAAAACCGCCATGGGAAATATGATGATCAATATTAATCAATGTCTGAACTTTTTCAATACGGGCCGCCTTTTCCCCCACACGTTCTAAATTGCTGCAATCGAGAACAACACCAACATCATATTGTCCAATATCTCCCAATTCGTGAACAATATTTTTCGCCCCCGGTAAAAAGCGGTACTGCTGTGGCGTTTCATCCTGATTATAAATAACCGCCTTCTTTCCCATATCTTTGAGCATAAGATAGAAAGCCAGTTCCGATCCCAGTGCGTCTCCATCCAATCTTACATGAGCGGTAATCACGAAACTTTGCCCCTCATTAATTGCCGTAATGATTTCATTAACCATGATTTTCTTCCTGCTTTGCAATATCCGCCAACAGCTTATCAATACGGTTGCCGTATCCAAATGATGTATCATGAACGAACATTATCTCTGGCACAACACGCAACTGCAGCCTTTTACCGAGCTCGCGACGCACAAAGCCTCTGGCCTTACCAAAGGCATCAATGATTTCCTGCGCGCATTCATCTTTGCCCATTTCTACAAAATAAATTTTAACATTGCGCAGATCATCCGTCACCTTCACTGCAGTAATCGTCACCTCATGCAAGCGGGGATCTTTCACCGCTCTTAGCAAAACATCAGACATTTCGGCCATAATTAATTCGGCCACCCTGTCCGCTCTTTTAAAGTTCATCGTATTTGCCTGTTTTCCAATCAGTCACTTCCAAAAAATCAGAAATAACCATAATTTCTATTTTACTGTCCAACATTTCGGCCACTCGTAAAGCATCGATAAACTTCAGCAGATGGTCAGCCTTTCCGTTGATATAACGGGAATCATTGCCGGTTAGAGCAAATCCAATCTGGGCAAAATTATAATTATCCAGATCGCCCACCTGGGCTATTGAAACATTAAACTCGTTTTGCGTCCGTTTTAAAATTTTATTCAAAACGCTTCTTTTATCTTTTAAAGAACCGCTTTCCGGAATTCTCAAATTAATTATTCCGTAACCGATAACCATAAAACTTTACAATTTCCGCTCAAGTTTTTCTGTTATATACGCCTCAATAACATCGCCTACGCGAATATCGTTAAACCCTTCAATACCAATACCACAGTCAAAATCGGCAAGTACTTCCTTGGCATCGTCTTTGAAGCGTCTCAAAGAAACCATTTTACCATCGAAGATGACGATGCTGTCACGAACTAATTTAATCCCGGCGCTACGGACTATCTTACCATCTGTAACATGGCAGCCGGCAATTATGCCTATTTTGGGCACTTTGAAAAGTTCGCGGACTTCCGCCCGACCCTGAACAACTTCCTTATATTCCGGCTCCAGCAGACCTTCCATAGCCGCCCGGACATCGGCAATAACATTGTAAATAATGTCATAAAGCTTAATCTCCACGCCTTCTTGCTGGGCTATTTCAACTACGCGCGCATCCGGTCGAACATTAAATCCGATAACGATAGCATTGGAAGCTGAAGCGAGCATAACATCTGTTTCGCTAATTGCACCGGCTGAACTATGAATAATTTTGAGATGGATATCTTCCGTCGAGAGCTTATGCAGAGCATCGGAAATTGCTTCAATGGATCCTTGAACGTCCCCTTTAATTATAACATTGAAATCCTTTACACCTTCCTTTATCTTTTGGTACAATTGTTCCAAAGTTATTTTGGAGGAAGCGGATAGCTCTTTTTCCCTTGCTTTTCTTATCCAATAGTCGGCGATACTGCGGGCTTTCTTTTCATCTTCGACGCAGAAAAATTCAGCGCCTGTTTGCGGAACACTCGAAAATCCAATTACCTCCACAGGCATTGATGGCCCGGCATCTTTTACGCGCCGGCCCTGGTCATTAATAAGAGCCCGTACACGACCGGATTCTGTCTTGGAGACAAAAGCGTCGCCTGCCCGCAAAGTACCCTGTTGAATTAAGACAGTAGCCACAGGGCCGCGACCGCGATCTAACTTTGCTTCAATAATAACTCCACGAGCGGATAGATCGGGATCGGCTTTGAGTTCCATAACATCAGCCTGCAATAAGATCAGTTCCAGCAACTCTTCCAGCCCCGTTTTCTTTTTGGCGGAAACTTCACAAAATATTGTCTCACCACCCCATTTTTCGGATAAGAGGCCGTGTTCGGTAAGTGACTGTTTAATCTTTTCAGGATCGGCGCCGGGCTTATCGATTTTATTAATCGCCACGATAATAGGAACACCTGCGACTTTCGAGTGATTAATGGCTTCTACAGTTTGTCCCATCACGCCGTCATCGGCCGCCACAACCAGCACAACTATATCGGTTACCTGCGCTCCACGCGCACGCATAGCGGTAAAAGCTTCGTGGCCGGGTGTATCAAGAAAAACAATGTCACGACCGTTAATGTGCACATGATACGCGCCTATCGCCTGAGTAATTCCGCCCGCTTCGCCGTCAATAACATTGGTCTGTCGAATTGCATCTAAAAGTGAAGTTTTCCCATGATCAACATGTCCCATTATGGTTACAATAGGAGCGCGCGGCCTGAGGTTTTTCGCCAGTACTGGGGTCTGCTGCGCTGATTCCTCAAATTCCAATTCCGCCTGTTCAATTTGAAAACTGAATTCAGCGGCAATAAGCGAAGCAATGTCAAATTCAATTGATTGATTAATTGTAGCCATAACCCCCATGGCCATTAATTTGTTGATTACCTCACTTACTTTGACACCCATTCTTTTGGCGAGCTCGCCTACGGAAATTGCATCGCCGATCTTCATGCGCCGTTTGATTGCTTTCGGGACGGTGATTTCCGTTTTCTTCATTTTGACAGGGGCCGATTTTTTCTCTTCCCGCCACCTGCCAAAACTACTTTCCCCGTCATCATCCTGCTTTCTTAACTTCTTATCAATTTTTTTCTCTAATATTTTGCGACGCGGAACTTCTTTTTCCTCTTCAATAAATACCTCGACCGGCGCCTTACCTTTTTTCTTTGGTTTTTCAAATTCTCTTTTTACCGGTTTGTCTGCCGGTGGCCCGACTATTCTTTCGCCTGGCTTCAGGGGTGCTTTAGGCGGAATTTCTTTCGGTGTTTCCGCTTTAGTGATCTTATGTCTTGCGAAAACCGGCGGCCTTACAGCAATGATAACAGGCTTCTTGGGTTTCTCAGCGGCTACCTCCGCAACTACCGGCTTGTGCGGTATTTCTTTTTTACCTTCCTCACCTTTTGCTGCTATCTCCGGAGATGCTTCTTCCTGCTTTACTTTTTTCTTTTCCTGGACTGCCGGTGGGATCTCTTCTTCCGGCGCTTCTTCTATGGGAGTGCGGATGGATCGACGGCGGATAACCGTTGTTTTAATTCTCTCCTCCACAATTTGCCGCGGCGATTTGGCCTGCAAGTCTTCCTTGATTCTTTCGATCTCGCTGTCTTCCAAAGAACTTGAATGCGATTTGACCGTAATGCCGATCTTTTCCAGATGGGCAATCAAATCCTTGCTTGTTAGGCCAAGCTCTTTGGCCAACTCATTAACTCGCTTTTTAGGCATTCCTGAAACTCCCTAATTAAATTTCTCTGTGCTGCGACTTTTCAGCTTTTTTGTTGTTACTTGCTTCCTCTTCTAAAATCTTGATGGCCTGTTCTGTCCATTCATGGGCTGTCTTTTCACCAACACCCGGAATTGCAAATAAAGCTTCCGGTTCAATTGTTGCAAGCATGGCAATACTTTTGATGCCGCTGTTGAAAAGCTTTTCCGCCATAGCCGGTCCGATGCCGACAATTTTTGTGAGAGATTCGTGCCCTTCTTCATCTTTTGCGGCAGCCATCGTCTCGTTCTTTACATCAATTTTCCAACCCGTAAGCTTAACTGCAAGCCGGACATTTTGACCGTTCTTGCCGATCGCCAAAGAAAGCTGGTCATCAGGCACAATCACCGTCATCGTCCGGTTTTCATCATCAACAAAAACACGATTAACCTTAGCAGGCGAAAGGGCGCTCGATACATATTTTGCCGCGTCTTCCGTGTAAGGAATAATGTCGATCTTCTCTCCACGCAATTCCTGCACTACGCTTTGGACTCGTGAGCCCCTCATGCCAACGCAGGCGCCCACCGGATCAACATCTTTATCCTTGCCTCGAACGGCTATTTTACCGCGCTTGCCCGGCTCTCTGGCCACACTGACAATATCAATCAGACCTTCGGAAATCTCCGGTACCTCTACCTGAAAAAGCGCCTTTAAAAATGAGGGATGAGTGCGTGACAGGATTATCTGCGCTCCTTTGGAGTTCTTTTTTACGTCATAGATATAAGAACGAATTCGTTCTCCGCGCTTATATGTTTCGCGGTGTATCTGCTCTGCGGGCGGCACAACTCCTTCGGCGCGTCCTAAATTGACAATGATACTGCCACCTTCAAATCTCTGGACAAAACCATTGACCAATTCACCTTTTCTGTCTTTATATTCATCATAAATATTATCGCGTTCCGCGTCCTTGACTCTTTGAATAATAATTTGCTTGGCCATTTGCACGGCAATGCGGCCAAAGGAAGTTGTTTCTATTTTTATTCCCAGGCTATCGCCTGGTTCGGCGCCTTCATCAAGAGCCTTTCGGGCTTCTTCTTTTAATATTTGTTTTTCCGGTTCCAGTACCTTATCAACAACGGTTTTAAATTGGAAAACTTCAATTTCTCCCGTTTCATCGTTATAATGAGCCTCTATGTCTACGTTTAGCCCCAGTATTTTGCGAGCCGCCGTAAGCATTGCCGCTTCCAGGGCTTCGGTAATGATTTCTTTATCTATACCTCTGTCCTTGCCCATCTGTTCGATCAGACGTTTGAGTTCTGGCAACATTTACAAATCCCTCCCTTTTCTTCGCTGAGACGCTAGAGAATTTCAGCCTCAAAAAAATTTGATTTATCCGGCATCCACCAGATTAGTTTTTACTATTTCACTTTTAGGGATCCGATAGGTTTTACCGGAAACATCCACCAAAACAAATTTCTGGCCGGCCTCTTCGATGTAACTGGAGAGAGTGCCGCTAAAATTTTTAATTCCCTCAATTTTTATCCCTGTTTTAATATTAACTTTAAGACCTTGATACTTTATAAAATCCTGATCACGCGATATCGGACGATCAAAACCGGGTGAGGAAACTTCCAGCGTGTAAGTACCTTTTATCATGTCCTGGATGTCAAGAAGATCGCCCAGTTGATTGCTAATTGTGGTGCAATCATCAATTGTTACACCAACATCTTTATCCAAAAAAATCCTGATAATCCAACGAGTATGCATCTTCAGGCATTCGACATGGATCAGTTCCATCCCTTCAGACGCCGCGACCGGTTCTGCCAGTTGCCATATTTTTTCTTTTACATCATCAATCATACGGTCCATAAAACAAAAAAGTGGGCAAAGGCCCACTCAGCAATAAACAATCAGCGAATGTTTGTAGAAAAGCTATCACATCAAAGCAGTCAATGCAAGTATTATTTCTAAAGCCTAAAACCTGCTAAGTAGTTGGTACTATTGGAGCGGGCGACCGGGCTCGAACCGGCGACGTCCAGCTTGGGAAATTGAATAAAAGGATATAACACTGACAAACAAATTTTACATAACTTTAACATTATGGGGGTTTTTGGCATTCGAGATCAATGTGCCATTAACCCCTATAAACTCGGTTTGAATGTATTCCGTTAGAAAAGCGTTAGAAGAAATTAGTCTAATGGTGACAGTATTGTTTGGACATGGAACGGGGAATTTTGAGTCAAGCGGTAGAATAAGGCGATTCCTCATCAAAAATAATGCCTTATTAATCAATTACTTTCTGACTCACATTGGATTACGTTTGATTATTTTGGTATATATTCGGTTAAGATGATTACATTTTAGTTACAGTAAAAACCATTCCCACCTGCATTCCCGATTTGAAATATCCCCTTTTTAATTTTGCCAGTTTCCTTTCTATCTGCTGAAATATCCTCTTTAACTCCCTTAAACTATTTATTTCAAGAACAACAAATGTTCAGACATTTTTATGACAAATCCTGAAATTCTCTGACTATAGCGTCTATAATTGACCCTGTATTTTGACATCCTTGCCACGTTCCCTTAACATGACTATCCGAAAGCGGAAAGTATATGGCAAGCGCAACTATCATTATCGAAAAAGCACATCGTTCTGAATGTTCAGGGCTATCTTGCACAGGAGGCTCATAATGAACCCTCAATGCGAATCTTGCCCTTACAGACCCCAAAAGAGAATTCGGTCAGAAAAAGAAGAATGCAAAATGTACGAAGTATGCGAAGCGCCCTTCTGTCCACTGGAATCAAACAGCATGATTATCTGGTATGCCGGTGAGGATATCTGCCGTGAGCGAGAACACAAAAGCCTTCCCTGGGTACAGACACAGCGTAAACTTGCGAAGGTGAAGGCCACAGGGTACTTCACCCTAGAGATGCTCAAACAGGACTGCTTCATCAAAGCGGGCATACAGGGGCTCGATCCAGACAAGGAAGAAAGACCTCAGCTCCAGTTATGGCTAAAAAACCACCCGCAGAAGCAGAAGATTTCGGACGAAGATCGAGCGCAGCGCCGGGAACGAATGACGGAAATTTCAGCGGTGAAAAAATAATCGGCCGCAGGGTGGGTTCGGATATGTTTTCAAAATGGCTTGACTCACGGGAAATTTGAGAAATTTTAGAGCTGACTCACGGGAAAATGCGGACAAATAATTTTGGGTAGGGGTAAGTGCAGGGGTAGGAGGTTGACACCCCTTAAAAACGATTTAAAACGGTGAAATGTGGAAACAGTCAAACCGAACATTTTAAACACAAGTAATTCCGGCTTAAAGAAATTTAAGACCGGTGCGTCACTTATCTCAAGGCAGTATTACAACATCAAAGAGGTTGCTAATTATTTTTCGGTCAACCATTGCACAATTAGAAGGCTCATCGACGATGGAGATATTCAGGTGATAAAGATGCGGACATGTGTCCGCATATCCGTACAGGAAATCAAAAGACTGGAAAAGCGTTTTAAATTTGACGTGTTTAAGTAAATGACATATTTCAAGGCAGACTTTGACCGGCTCTGGAAGGCTAAGTCAGGGGAAATTAAGGTACTTGAAAAACGATATATTTTTTTGGCTCATTCTGCTGATGTCTTCCTTGTTATCCATAAACTCTAAGACTGACGATAATGTATTATTTCAATTTGTTATAAAAAATGTTATTTCCCCGATCATTATGATATGATTATCTCCAATGCAAAGTGAGGATATGGGGCCAACGAATACATGACGGAACTATTGATACCAGATGGATACATAAAATGGTTGGCTGATCTGAAGCTTCGCATCAGCGAATCTCAGCTTCGGGCGGTGCTGTCTGTCAACTCGGAACTTGTCCGTCTCTATTGGGATATCGGGTGTGAGATTCAACAACGCCAGACCAGCCAGGGATGGGGCGCCAAAATCATCGATAGATTGGCAGACGATCTGCGGCGTGCATTTCCGGAAATGAAAGGCTTTTCACCCACCAATCTGAAATATATGCGCCGTTTCGCCGAAGAATGTCCCGGCTGCTTAATTGGTCAGCAACCTGCTGACCAATTGCCTTGGTTTCATATCGTGGTTATCCTTACCAAACTCACGGCGCAGCAAGAACGGGAATTCTACGCTGTCAAAGCGATTGAACACGGATGGTCCCGAAATATCCTGAGTATGCAGATCGAGACCAGATTATTTCATCGGGAAGGAAAAGCAATCACGAACTTCGAAAAACGGCTCCCTTCTCCTCAATCCGACTTCGCACACGCCGCACTGAAAGACCCCTATCTGTTCGATTTTCTGGGTTTGTCCAAGGATGCGGCCGAACGCGATGTGGAACGTGAACTGGTCGAACATATCAGCCGTTTTCTCCTTGAACTTGGCGCGGGTTTCGCTTTCGTTGGCCGCCAGATTCGACTTAGCGTGGGTGACGATGATTTTTTTCTTGACTTGCTTTTCTACCACATCAAACTACGGTGCTATGTCGTTATTGAACTGAAGGCCACTCCCTTCAAGCCGGAATACGCCGGCCAGCTTAATTTTTATCTTTCAGCGGTTGATACCCAAATAAAATCAGCAGAAGACAATCCGACCATCGGAATCCTCCTGTGTAAAGGCAAAAACAAGCTGGTTGCTGAATACGCTTTGCGCGGACTAACGCAACCCATCGGCGTAGCCGACTATCAATTGACCAACATGTTGCCGCACGAACTGGAAGGTTCGCTTCCTTCCATAGAAGAACTGGAATCCGCACTGGAGAATGAGTCTTTTCAAAAGGATGATGCAGAATGAGACCTTTAAGGCCAAATTATCCCGAAACAACATCTGCGGACATCAATTAAGGCGCTTGAAAATGGGCAATATATTTTTTTGGTTCATCCGGTTGATTCTTATAGCTGTAAGAGAGCATGACAATTTTCTGCCATTGATACTAGATTTCGAACTCATGATCGTTAAAAATCATTATTCATTATGATTGTGATTCTGTGGTGGCCCACTGCGGAAACAATAGATATTCCCTCAGTTCGGGCAACCTGATTGGGGTTATGCTACCGCAAGCGCACGGACATAGACAAGTTTTGTTCTTAGGGCTTTTTCTGCAGTCTTAAGGTCATAATCTGTTTGCAGGTTAAGCCAATATTGTGGGGTCTGCCCAAAAGCCTTCCCGAAAAGTAGTGCCATTTCAGCTGTTACAGGTCTTTTGCCATTGACAATGTGTGATATCCGTATAGTCGAAACCCCAACGTTGCGGGCAAAGGCTGACTGGGATAGTTCAAGCTCCTCTAATAGTTCTCTTAGATATTCGCCCGGATGTATCGCCGCTAATCCATTCTTTGTGGTCATAATGTTATCTCCTTAATGATAATCGACAATCATTACCTCGTATGCGTCGCCGTCCTACCATGTTAAGCATAGCAGAGATGAGAGTCAAAGCAGATATAACAATGCTTCACTTGCCGCCGTTCCCTGTAACATTCAACATGAATGAATTGCTTGGCCTTGTGCTTCACTGCTTGACTTAGGCGGATTAAGGTCTTGGGACAGAAAAAACAAATTGGGTAGCCAACATAAAGAATAGCTCCGAATCTTCAGGATGATCTTCTATAACGCTCGAACTAGGTCACACAAACCCTGAATTTTCTTTTAAAACATCCCAATAACCGCCCTTATCTGCGCCGAGACGTCGGATGTGGCCAGATGCTTTTAATTTTTCCAGATGGTATTTCACCCCATTTTCTGAAATACCGCCCAACTCTTCCGCAATCTCCCTGCGGCTGAGCGACGGGTTCCGCTCAAGCATGTCGAGAATTTTCTGGGTAGTTTTCTGGGTAGTTTTCTGGGTAGTGTCTCCCCCGGAACCAGTAGTCCCCTGCGTCGCTGAGTCAATCTGGATTACGGGATAGGAGAACTCCACCCAGAGACCGGAAGGTTCATAACGCAGTCTTGGCTCAGGAGTATTGGCGGCGCGACAGGCCTCCAAAATGCGTTCTATTCCTCTTCCCCAAGCCTCTATCATACCGGCACGGAAAAAGGCGTTGGCCACATCAGGGTTGAAAGGCTGCGAAGGATGTTTGCCCTTCAGTTTGGCCACGGTCCAGTCGCGCGGCAGTTCGCCGGGATTCCACAGCATTAGATTGTCTGGATACACGCTGATCTGGATGGGTGTCCCCGATGAATAATCCTTGTGGATGATGGCGTTGAGTACCGCCTCTCTCAGGGCGGCCTCGGGCACGGGAAACTGCTCCAGCCGCTGGATGCCCTGGTAGCTGATCCCCGCCCGGAGATACTTGGTAAGCAGCAGATCCATCGTCTTCTCCACCTGAGTGAAGAGGTCGCCATGTATTTCGTCGTGATAGAGCAAATCTGTATTGGTGCGGAAGAAGCCGATCTTCACAAAGGCAGCAGTGACAAAACGCTCGGGATCGGGATGGAAGAGAAGCACCGCCGCCCGTTTAAGGTAGGTGCCGTCGAGCAGACGCAGCTTTTCGATGAGTTCGGACGTCGGTTCCCGGAGGATCGCAGAATCCAACCGCTGGCTTTGCCTCGCCAGTTTCCGGAAACGATCAATGGCCGTTTTGGACAAATCCTTGACAGCCACATGCGGCACGGGTACGCCGTCCCAGTGCTTGCCCTGTTTGCGCAGGAGGAACTTGTCCAGCGCCGCACCTTTCAGTTCCTGCTTAGTGCTGCCGCTGCGCATGTGATACTCGCCTTTGTAGCTCACCGGATAGGGGTAGGGTTGTACCACAATCTCCAGAAATTCTTTCCCGCTCTCTTCCTGAAGGTTCACACTCACCATTATGCCGAGGATGTCCCGCACCTTGTTGGGAATGTCTTCCATGAGCTTGGCAGAATTCGGCACACCTACGACGAATCCTTTGTCATTCCTGCCGATGTGCAGCACCCCGCCGTCGGCATTGGCAAAGCCACAGATCCACTTCAGGAATTCATCCCGCCATGTCTCCTTCCATTCGATGTGCTGATTCTCTTTCATAACAATTGAATTATCCTCTTTTGCGCTTGCAGTTTGCAGTGGAATGTTTTGGAATTTATAGCAAGATCAAATGAAAAATTCAATCAGAATGATTGAACTAGCTGGAGATTTATATTTATATTTATATCGTGTGCGTATCAAAAAAAAATGGTAATACTAATAATAATTATCAACCATTATAATAAAAGGAGATTGATGCAATGAAAAAATTCTATTTTATTGAATTATTATTAGTGCTTGCTTTAATAATGACTGGGTGTGCAGCAAGAAAAGCGGGGCCAGTTGAGAACCCCGTACCGGCTAAACGTTTTTATGAATCAAATATAGATTACCATAATATTATTCCTAAAATTAATTATAAAGGGAATCAGTCAATTTCTGTAATTGTACATGATAAGCGGCCATATGTTTTATCTGGTGAAAAGGGTTCTGAATATGTTGGATTCTTTCGCGGCGGTTTCGGCAGACCATATGATTTAGGTACAGAAACGCTAAAAACGCTTGCTGACGAGCTTGTATATTGCATTACAGCCGGTCTAAATGCTGCTGGCTTCACTACAGGAAAGACTAATAAAATTGTCACGATTGACATTGTAGAATGGATGACTGTTTCAGGTGGTGGTTTAATTTCTTTTAGTGCAGGTACAGAACTACATTATAAGCTTATTGTAAAAATATTTGATGACAAAAACAATCTACTTGTACAGCAAGAAATCAAGGGCGCAGATGATCTTAAATGCAGTTTGTCGCAAATTTATAAGGCTATACCAGAGGGGACAGAAAAGCTTTTAAGCAGAATACTTAATGCTGATGATATTCGCAAGGAATTGATCAAGTAGCGGTATGGTCTAATTTTCATAAGTTAGTATCAACAAAATTATTGACAATTATACCTAACAACAAGGGAGTAAAAACTAATGAAAACGATGATCCTGAATCAATTTAAGAAAATGCCCGGCTATTTAATACCCGGCGTAATTATCTTCATTATTTTAGGTATTATTGTCTTTCTGTCCGGCATTGCGGAAGGAAGCTTTGCGGTTTCCGGCATAGGATTGTTTTTTATGGGCTTTTCTGCTTGGTATTTTTTGACGTATTAATTTATAATGAAATCATTGCTAACTTAATTAAAATATCCATGCTTGTACAATCAACAGTTATTTTCTCTTCGCATGCAGTTAAGGCTAAACAAGCGTAGCGGTTCTACGCTTGTTTAACCATGCGGCGGACGCAGCTTGTTTCATACATGTGCTGAAAATCAGTTATTGATTTTATCCTTATCCGTTGTGACAACATCGTCAGGACTATCTGTGTTCTGGTTCCACAACTTATATATTACAAAGAATACGATTGGCGCGATCATAGACCGCAACACCCATCCCGCCGGCCATAGTTCTTTCAGGAAAATATAAAGAAGCAGCCAGGCTAAAAAAACGCAACCGATTTTGAACCATGGCCTTTGACGAATCGCCGGGGCAGGATTTGTTTCTTTGCCGCTCTTCGTCACCGGCGATAAAATGAACAGGACGACTCCGGCAAAGACCAACAAAACACTAATCAAAAATACATATCGATAAGGAAACGCCACCCTGCCAGTGTTATGCAGTTCTTCGGTTGTTGTTTGGGACATGACACGATCAAATATTTGTGCGGCGCGGTCTTCGGTACCGAGGGGGGAGGCAACCAGTTCTGGCGGCGCAGGCGGCGCTTCTATCTTTGTGCCTTCATTTAAAACAACTTCCATCCTACCCAGGCTACCAATAAAACCGGCATGCTGATTATAGTGTTGCACAAAAGGCAGAGCCAGAATGTTGATAAATATGCCCAACAAAATGATGATTAACGCTATCTTTTTTTTGCTCATCTCCAAAATTCAACCCTCCTTATTCTTTATCAACCATTGACAATTATGTTCGGTGACTACACCTTATGTTTAGACAATCTGATCTTGGATGTCCTCTAATTGCACAACTGTATATTTTTTTAACGATAGCCCGTCTCTATCACCAGAAAACTCCGATTCATGTCGCTTTCCGAAAACATCGTAGTATAAGACGTGCAGGGTGAACGCCCTGAATGAGTCGGAGCGCTCTCTGCGAAGAAGCAATCTTTCATCTTTACCGATTATATTAATCGTTTTCTGAAAATGATTTATTTGGGTCGAAGGCGTTGCTGTGAGCCCCTCCCTTTGTCCACGCACGCTGGAAGGAACTATCTTCGCAAATATTTTGAAAGCAGGGCCACTTCCTTTGTTCACTAAAAACAGGTCATAACAAAACGTCATTGGATTTTGTGCCATTTCAGGATCAGTTTTGCCCTGTTCAATAATCGCATCTATTACTGGCATGTTAGAAATTCTAAGTTGTTTCTTGCCAAGGTCGATTTGCTCAATCATCTGGTTTTTCATTCTTTGTGTTTCTTTCCAGTAAAAGATAACAAAGATAGCAGTGACTGCAGATATTACTGTTGCGATCGTGGCGATAGTCGCATTTACAATCTCAGCAAGCATCATAATCATTAACTCCATGATTATTTCTGTGCTTTATAAAACCATAACCACTTAATTTCAATATGTAATAAATGGAAATCATTTTAAGATTACACGTACCTTTTATTTTTTGTTCACCTACAAACTCTTTTGCTTTTGGCGTTTTCTAGCAGGTCGCAACTGCCCAACGCATACGCTCTTTACGCATCAAGGTTACAGGTGGATGGCAGTACCACTGATGTCCACCAAGTTCAATAGTCCTTGCTAATACTGCTCCCGATTTTAAAAATCACATCCCCTATTTGAGTTAGAATAAAAAATGGAAATTTGTCCAGCTTCCATCAAATGCGCCGCAAAACTAATTTATCATAATCAATGATTATCAGTTCAAATCTTTATACCTGCCAAGTGTTACGTATTTTACCTTACCAAGCAACCCCCTGTGATCTTAAAAAATCTTGAGCAGGTATAAGCCCTAATCTGGCGGCAATTTTAAAATCATCAACAAAACGCTTATTGTCAAGCTTTGCATAAGCAATCCCTCTGTTAAAGTAGGCCTCTGCATCCTTTGGATTCAGTTCTATTGCCTTGTTGTAATCTTTAATCGCCTGCTGCTGATTGCCAAGCTTGGCATAAGCAGCCCCTCTGTTATTGTATGCACTTGCATTCTGCGGATTCAGCTCTATAGCTTTGTTGTAATCTTTAATCGCCTGCCGTTGATTGTCAAGCTTGGCATAAGTAACCCCTCTGCCAAAGTATGCCCATGCATCCTTTGGATTCAGTTCTATTGCCTTGTTGTAATCCTTAATCGCCTGCTGCATATTGCCAAGCTCGGAGTAAGCCTTCCCTCTGTTATAGTATGCCACTGGAAACTGCGGATTCAGTTCTATTGCTTTGTTAAAATCTTTAATCGCTTGCTGAGTATTGGCAAGCATGCCATAAGCAGTACCCCTGTTATAGTATGCCTCTGCAAACTGCGGATTTAGTTCTATTACCTTGCTAAATGCTTTTACTGCGTCGGTGTTGCTGCCTGATATACCTAATTTATAGCCTTTTTCAAACCATTCAGTTGCACTTAAATTATCAATATTTTGCTTATATGCTTGTGCTGATTTTTGTTTTGCATCACCCTTTGCTGTTTTTAACTCTTTAGTTAGTCGCTCATTTTCCTTTAAAAGTTCTTCAGACTTTTTCCTTAATTCCTCCAGTTCTTTTACCTTTACTCGGTCTTTGCGGAGGCTATCAATGGATTTAATGACTTCGCTGGAATCTGCCGTAATCTTCGCTTTCAGCCAGTATTTCAAATTTTCCGTATTCCATTTTTCCTCAATAAGTTCTGTCTGGACAATGCCCGCCGTCAGAGTAACTATCTGGTCTTTGGTTAGCTTAAAGTTTTTCACCTCCGTTGTGCTTTCCAGATATGTGCCCAGTTCTTCCAAAATAAGTCTTTTGACTTCCCGTAACGCTATCGTGCGGCTGGAGTTTTTGCTGTCTTCATCACTGGCCTGGTATGTGTATTCTTTAATGAAGGTTTTTGTTTCGGCACTGACAGTATTGGTAAGGAAAATTAAAGATAGAATTAATGCTAAAACAAAACAGATTGGATTACTAATTATTGATCGGATATTCATTTGACAAACCTCCGTTTTTACAGAAAATTACAATATCTTTAACCGATGATTAATTTCTGTGGCACATACCGCCTTCTTCCATCCACCATTAAATTTGATGAGCATCTCTTTTTTGTTACGTTATAGATTTTGTATCACTAATGACCGTTTTATTTTGTTCATAGTCATTTCAAGTAAATCTTTGTGACTATTTTCATAAGCAAGTGTCATTTTCACCGATCTGCTTCCTAGATATATGACGTAGATCGATGTATTCATAGTTATATTAGGTTCTATTGTTTGATAATCAGTTCTCATGCAAATAAAGCTGGAAAGCATTTCTTTTGTCGTCTTGAATGCAGAAACCCTGGTTGATGAATTATTCATCTTTGCTAATGAACTAACCACCATGTTTCTACTCAAAATATCCTGTTTGTCGATTTCAGATTGACTCATGTTTTTAATGGCATCTTGCGTAAAAGTATTTCGAGACCTAACACTGATGCGGACTGTTGCTAATGTCTGATTACTGGCAGTATAGTTTGCAGCAATAATTATGTCATTATCACCTTGAGGAACCCTGGTTAGCAATTCTGTTTTGGTATCGATTTGATTCATTATTTGCTTATCAATTATTTTCCAATGCTGCGGTATTTGAACAGCAATACCATACTTGAGATTATATTGCGCAAATTGGTTTTGTTGCTGTGCTTCAGACAAGGGGACTACTATCAATAAGATGAATGAAAAAATTGTAACGCATAAGACTTTATGACGTGACATTTTATTACTCCTAAAGAGAAAAAAAGGGGCAGTTTTATTTATTGATATAATTCCGAACTCTTGATTCATGCTGTTCTCCCTCCTCACGATTAGTCCTTTTACTTCAGTATATTTATTTGCCGTCAAGACGGTTTTTTAAAATTCCTTTTAACTGATGTTGTCACTATTATGCATATTGGACATTTATTTAATGTATAATTTTATTACTGACAGTATCTCTCTTTTTTAGCCAAGTCCAACACTTTGCAATCTCCCAATGCACATGCTTTTTGCGCATCACGGCAGCCCAGCTTTTTATTACCCTGCTTTAAATAAGTAACCGCCCGGTTATTGTAGGCAACTACTAAGTCCGGCTGCAGGCGAATGGCTTTTTTATAATCTTCTATGGCCTGCTGCTGTTGGCCGAGGTATCTACTATAAACAGTCCCTCGGTTGTAATAGGACATAGCATCATCAGGCTGTAGGTGAATGGCCTCGTTGTAATCATCAATAGCGCGTTGATATTGGCCAGTTCTCTCGTAAGAATTTCCCCTGTTGACATAGGCATCGGCCAAGTCCGGTTGCAAGCTGATGGCGTTGTTTAAGTCCGTTATAGCAGGCTGATACTGGCCAAGGTTATTGTATGCAACCCCGCGATTGTTGTACACCATGGCTAAATTTGGGTTCAGACGGATGGCGTTGTTGTAGTCCTCAATGGCTCGTTGTTGCTGGCCATTGTTCCCTTGCTGCTCGCCAATGGCCTTGTAAGCATTCCCCCTGTTGAAGTAGGCTGTGGCACCATCCGGTTGAAGGCGGATGGCCTGGTTATAGTCTTCGATGGCACGCTGGTGCTGGCCAAGTTTTTTGTAAGCAATCCCCCGGTTGTTGTAGGCTGTGGCATCATCCGGTTGAAGGCGGATGGCCTGGTTATAGTCTTCGATGGCGCGCTGATGATGGCCAAGGTCAACGTAAGCAAGCCCACGGTCGGCGTAAGCATCGGCATAATCCGGCTGCAGCTTAATAGCATTGTTCAAATATTCGATAGCTTTTTTCGGGGCGGTATATTTTTTCCCATCCCATAATGATAATGCTTTATCAACCCAATCCACCGCCGTCAGGCCATGAGATGTTTGCTGGAATTCCTTTTTTAACTTCTCGGTGCTTTGATTATTTGCCGTCAGAATGCGGTTTTCCTCTTCAAGCTGCGTGACTTTTTGAAGGAGTTCCTTTTCTCTTTTTTGGGTGTCTTTTAGCTGGGTCAGGTGTTCTCTATCTTGTAGTTGCTTTTTTACCCTTTCTTCCAAAACAGAGGTATCAACAACTACATTGACAATAATCTCAATACCGAAGGCATCATCCGTGTGATAATTCTTTTGTGAAATAACTTCCGCCCTGAGAACACCGGCGGCTAAAGCAAGAATTTCATCCTTTTCTACTTGTGCGTTTTTGACTACAGTGAGGCTTTCAATATAAGTTCCCGCCTTTTCCAGAGCTTCCCTTTTAGCCTTAGCCATAGCGGAAATCCGGGCATCATCGGGTGATTGCCCGCCACCGAATGTTTGCTTTACAGTATGCTTGATTGTTAGAATTTCACCAAATGAAACTTCCGAAAATAAAGAAAAGAAAAGTAAGAAGATTAAAGCTAACATGCCCATTAAGTCAATTGTCTTCCTCATCGCATTTTCCTCCTCACTGTATGTTCTTTTATGTAAGAATACTCGGCTTTGTCAAGCACTTTAGACCGCACAGAAGCGGTTTGTTACTTTGATTTATGCACGGCAGTTTGGACAGAACCTAAATCAATGGCAGCCACCAATGTCACTTTCCCAGTTCAACAATTTACGGTTTCCCAACGCGCACGCTTTTTGCGCATCACGGCAGCCGAGATTGCTGTTGCCCTGTACTATAAGCAGAACCACGGTTATTGTAGGACATGGCATAATTCGGTTGCAGGCCGATGTTAGTACCACTGATGTCTACCAAGATCAAGAGGCCTTGCAAATATGTTTCCGATTTTGAATTAAATATTATTCCTTTGTATTCGGTTTTTATAGCATCCATAAGTCACGCAAGGAAAAGCTGTGGCCGGAGCGGTCCTGCGGGCTACAAGCGTCTATAGCGTTTGGTTGGCAGTAGTTCTCTTATTCCATCCTTTTTACCACATCAACCTATGCTGATTCTGTCACGAACCGGCATTTGACCCTACCTGCGGATAACGGAGGACTACTGTTCCACTTCTGGATTATTGTTCTTTTGTTTGCATCGGAAAGCGCCAATAGTTTCTCCTTCACCGAATAGCCATGGCAACCGAGGAAATTGATGACCTCGCCAAGATTGTCCCACGCTTTCGGAATCCGATGTCTTTCGAAGCACGTTTCCAGGACATCTCTATCGATCTCCATAGACTGTCTGATTTCCAGCGCCATTTCATCCACCGGGTCATTAGGAAATAACTTCACTCCACCCTCGAACATGTCGAAATACTTTTGCGATTCCTTGCGATGAACCTTAAAAACTTTTCGTGTGATAAATAAATACTCATTTAGGTTCTCCCCGTGATTGATCCAAAGGGAATAAGCCTTCTGGGCATCAGGACGTGGAAGGGGCTGAAAACCAATTACGTGGAAAGCTGGGTTGTTGGTGTAAATCAGCTCCTGAAGGTTGATCGTGTAAAGGACTACCTCGCGATTCTCATCGACAATAGGCACATAAATGCCCATCTTGTTCTTCTCACACAGCGCAAAAAACATTGCCACATCTCTGGACCGGCTGACATCAATCATGGCTGTCGCGAACTCGTAGTGCGCAGCTAGGCCTTCCATGTCTACTTTGAAGCACTTACCATCAATGCACCAGTCCACTAAATGGCCGATCATCGGGTGTCCGGCCATCAGTTTGTAGAACTCGTATTTCTTAAGTAAATCGGTCAAATACTTTATTTGGATGATAGGCTTTCTGAATAACGAAGGCAGACATTCCTCATAGAAGGCCGGTTGGCCACGATACAAGTGCGGCGAAAACTCTGGACCGGGAAGCAGACTGAAATGGCTGTCGTCAGTTTGGACAACACACAAAGAGTCAGCTTCTTCTGTAGTAACGCATCCGTACTGGTTTACCCGGCAATAGTCGTCCTGAATCCCAAAAGGAAGTAAAAGAGACGCATATTGGTCAATGGTTAGGATGGATTTACCCGGGGGAACAGATACTACAATATCAATGCTCAATTCATGTCCTTTTTTGGGCGGTGAATGGACATCTAAATCTCGCGACAATTAACACTCTTTTCGCCGATGTCCAACGTAAAATCAGCGGCACTGGCGCCGGAGGGTGTTAGTGATCGGCTGGAATGATTTTATTAGCGCTCAGCGAATCTCGCTTTTCCACCTTTCAGCTTTGCCAATTGAATAACGATACTATAAATAACATCTCTGTTTTCTTTCGTTTTTAAGCGGACAGCCAGCGGTAAAAACTTTCCTGGGATTTTTTGGTATATATTAATTTCGTCCGGCGTATAATACGAATTCCAACCGAATGAACTATTTCGACCAATTTCGACATTATCCTGTAAACCTGCTTCGGCTATATTAACTGTAGTTTTCTTGTGTTTTATATCGCCATTTGAATAAATTAAATAATCCTGATATTGGAAATACCCGTTCTCTTGAATTTGGCTTATGTAGAAATTAACTCTTTGCTCAAATGTTTTCTTACTTATATAATTATAAGCTTCAAATAGATTTTTAACTTTTTGAGTTTTAATAGCAAAACTATATCCTGTGTACACAAGATCGCGCGCATTTAAAAGTGTCAAACTAAATCCAGTATAATGTGAAGGTACAAAATTCATTGTAGTGGTAATGCTGTTTGACTTTACCGTTGTTATCTCATCTATTCGGTATGTAATGCCGCTGTGGGCAAACGTAATATTTCCAAACCAGTTATTCGTGTCGATCATAATTACAGGTGTGTCTTGATGCGTTGTTTCTTTTGATGTTGGAATACCCTGCTGCCTATCAGAGTCAAGGATAGCAGATAATTTATTATATTCCTCTATTGAAATTTCGCCCATCGCTAATCTTCTTTTCAAAATACTGATAGGATCTTCTGACATCTCGATCATTCCTTTTACGCTAACGAAAAGCTGAGCCTGAGCAGCTCAGCGGGCTGCTCAGGCTCTATCGACTGGTTAGCGTTCCTTTATATCATAAAAATCTGCAATATTGACGCTGATAGTAATTCCAATACTATCTGATGGCATGCCTATGTAATCAGGATGTTCATGATTATAAATTAACTCATGAACCAGGCTAGATTCTACACCAAGGCTAAGAAGGTAACCTTCGCGATCTTTATTCCAATAATTCCAATCAAAAGTAAAAACAAAAATATCACTCTGCTTCTCAAGAATAGGCTTGAGTTTATCAAGTTCTTCGGGTGTATAAAATTCTTCAGGTGGGTGATCATGTTTTTTATTATTACAGTTTCGACAAAGTGCAACTAAATTTCCAGGCACGAAATGACCGCCTAAAATCATGGGGATGTGATGATCTATACACAATACCGGCGGTTGCCCAAATTCGGGATGTGGTTTTTCTTTTATGCCACATTTGAAACACCTATGCTCGAATAAAGTGGAAAATTTATTTATATATATATCTTCAATAGCACGAAGTTTAAAGCGCTTGAAGAGTTCACGTTTTTCTTTTCCTCTTTGACCTTTATATATTTCCTTGCTCTTATATTTCATTTTTCAATACGCTAACAATTAATATACTTGATTGGTATTTCCCGATTTTCAGGACAATCCTACTCTATTTGATTTAGAATGAAAAGAAAATATTACATCATAAAATCAACAAGATTTAACTTTTACCAGTTGTATTTTGTGTTCAATAAAGACCAAAAGCCAAGTTGGTAAAACATGGCAAATTTCTCCAGCTTCCATCAAATGCGCCGCAAAACTAATTTATCACGGTCAATGATTGCCACTTCGAACCCTTACTGGATGTGGATCACCAATGAATTCCCGACCAATTTGAATAACCGTTCCATTCTTTTGAATCGGTCAACAACAGTGGACCGTTGCTGAATGGTCTCACCTGTCATGCATTGGATGAATATTAACTTGTCACGGACAAGGAGTATGTAATGCAAATTCCTCATCACAATGGTTTGATCGAGACGCTGTACTTCCTGATTAAAAACCATCATGCCCGACTTGAGCTGCTCAAGAACAATGGGTTGCACATAAATCAGTTTCGCGCCGTCCGGCACCATCCCCTTCAGAGATGATTCCGTAAAGAAATCATCTCGCTCTTTGTTAGATATCCGATAACCGGTTGGCAGGGGAATATTTTTGACCATTAGAACAATCGAATCGCGTCCACGACCGTTCTCGCTGGTAATGATCTGAATCACATTGGGTCGCTGTCCTTCCTTTGCTTTCCAGCTCATGGGATACTTAATGTGGAAGTCCACTCCTTTGGTCTTTGGGTGGGAACCGGTACGAAATGTCTTTACGAACCCCCTGACGAATTCTTCGCTGGGATTCTTTTGGAAAAACAGATTATTGGTCAACAAGGTTTCTAAGACAGGGGATTCAATGTTGCCTTTGGCTCGCGAGCGGACTTCACGCAGGAATGCTTCCGCTTGTGCTTCACTCAGGGGCATTGAAAAGGACATTTTATGGATATTGCTTGCCATGTCTTTTTCATACGCAGTCCATTTGGTTTTCATCCGTTTCTGCAGGTTGTCTGCGATATTGTCGCATGAGAACTTGAAAGTGTGATCAAATTCCAACTGTGCCTTGTAAACATCCTGTGAAATATGAGGATATTCTTTCTTTATTCTCTCCATAGAATATTGCTGACCCAAGCAATACCCGTAGGCTTGACTCAGCTCTTCAATCTGGCTCGTGGGTGCGGATTTTCCCGTTTCGGCAGCAGCCGTCACTATTGAAAAATAGAGGACTGCAATCAGTGGAATGAAAACATGCAATAATTTCTTCATAACCGCCTGTCGAAGCTGAAGGGCATGTTACCCTTTGCTCATTGTCATCTTCTTATACCGCAGCGTATTGTTGGTTGACTGAAATATGAGGCCGTCCGAGTTTAGAAGTTGCCGTCATGTCTTGTTATCATCTATTTCTTTTCTTTGTCCTTTGAACGCACCTTGTCTGGCTTTTCCTTATATATTGCGAAAAACAACTTATCGTAAAATGCTGAATCCATTTTCTTCAAATTGTCCAACGCCAACAAAGCGCTATCGCGGTCATTTTTTTTCAGGTAGATAATCCCAGCTCTATAGTAATAGTCTGCGGCGATCGTTGCCTGCCCTTGTCTGCCGAAGCATACACCGAGATTGTGCAAAGCGCTCGGATTGTTTGGTTCAATTTTCAGGGCGTCCTTATATGCCTTTTCAGCATCATCATATTGCCGCAGGGCTAAACACAAATCGCCAAGCCTAACTGCGTCGTTGCTATCCGCCTTTCCATCCAACTCAATCACTCTCAAAAGATCTTCTTTGGCGCTTTCGAAGTCTTTATTTCCTTCAAATGCAAAGGAGCGCAGGGAATATGCGCGTGAAATGTCTTTCACATGGTTTAACAATGGGGTTAAGGTATTGATGGCTTCTGCGTAGCTCTTATCAGCAAGATAAATATTTGCGAGTTTGAAGAATGAATCTTGGCAATTACGACAATATTGGGCGATAAGGGTTTCATTTATTTCGGGTAATTTAGCAGGAATGGAAATGGCAGCTAAAGCTTGAATGGCTTTTCCTTTCATTCCTTGTCCAATGTAGGCTTCATAGACATCTTCTTTTGCACTGCAAGAAGAGTGATTAGCAAAAGGAAATAGATTAGTATTATTCATCGTCATTGCGAGCCGCATAAAGTTAATCGCTGATGCAGACCAGAATTCGTCTGTCTCCTCTAAATATGGCAATGCTTCCCTAAATCGTTTGGCTTTGAGATAACACCTCCCGATTTGTTGCTTAGAAGAGGCAATTTGCCATACCGTCGCCCCGCTCTTGTTTGACAGAAGCTCTAATGACTTATGTGCCATTTCAATGGCCTTCTCATGTTGATTGTCGTTTTGATAAGCAGATGATAAATTACTGAAGCACTGAGCAAGTCGTACATTAGGTGCAGAATTTTTCTCAAGGTATTTACGATAATCTTCAAGTAGTGGAATGAGATCCTTCTTGAATTGTGGATAATCTATATAAACGATTGTAATTCTTAATAATGAAATGTTATCGTTGTATCTGATCAATATCTTATAAAATTCTTTGATCGCTTCTTTTCGTTTCCCCTTTTTTAAGAAAGCTTGTCCAACGGCAATCTTGCGCTGCCATGCATCATCGTATTTCTTTGTTTTTTCATTGAAGGAGAGATTGTTGGGGATGTTATCTGCTTTGAAATTATACATGTTATCGAGTTCATTTTGTTGTTCCGACAATCTGTTAGATTCTCTTAATGATTCTTCTACTTCTTTCATAAAGGGATCTTGTTTGCCCTTGTCGCTATTTACTGCCGGATTTTCTTGATTAATTTTTTTTCCGGATGGACTGCTGGTACTCCCAGATAATTCAGGGTTTGCGGATTGCGCTATCGCTTCTGTGCATAGACCCTGCGGCAGGGCAGTTAAGTCAGCGATTGGGCAAAGATTTAAAAAACAACCACCAAGGAAATAAACCAAAAGAATTGTACAGCGTTTCATCATAAGCGCCTCCTACTTTAGTCTGTCCGGTTATCTTCGCATGCAAGTGCCATAAATGCCCGTTGTTTTAACACATGCCGACCCAGGCCCACAATCTGTGTCGAAGCTGCACGTATTGCCATATGTCCGATTTGGGTCAAGTGGCGAATAGACGGGCTTATTGTCATGCTTGTTCCCGGGCGATATCCCGCCAACACAAGCCCCATATAGGGCGCCGGATGCCTTTAAACATTGACTGCCAGGTGCGCAGTCCGTATTGAATTGGCAAGATTGAGAAATGTTCGTCATTGCAAATATAGTTCCGATGACAATAAGACCGATGACTATCAGCTTGTTCATTAGTGAACTATAAGTTTTTCGGACTTGTATGTCAAGGCAATCTTGGAAATATAGATCGTTAAATATGAAATATGCTGCCGTAGTTTGCTCGGTGGGCATTGTATTTATTATGGATTGAGCTGCACTATTTTCGTAGAGGCTGACGTTTTGTACAAGGAAGCTATGTATCGCGTTCGTCTTTACATTTGCTGACACGTGAACTTCGTCCTACAGTAAATAAAGATAGTGCTGAACCTTCATGACTATCTTTACTCAACACATATCGAGATGCCCGGAACGGAAATCCGGCTTGCTTGGTTGTGATAGAAAAGTAAGGGGGGGACTATAGGGGGGGTTAAACAATTCCTGAATTTGCTCCAAAACCGGTGTTTTTATCGGGAAACGACACAAAACCCGGATAATCGCCACTTTCGCCTGAATTTGTTTGATTCTGTATCATTTCCGGCCACGACAGATATTA
>Ga0247841_10003686_pt1 | contig 27751 bp, 16 predicted proteins | sample LaCruzMarch2015__2_FD_192410 | JGI IMG/M metagenome (GOLD analysis project Ga0247841, IMG submission 192410) | Freshwater microbial communities from meromictic Lake La Cruz, Castile-La Mancha, Spain - LaCruzMarch2015_18m | ecosystem: Environmental > Aquatic > Freshwater > Lake | place: Spain... | reverse complement strand
CATAAATCCTATTGCTGGTGAGTTGCTCTCCAGCAGAGCTCACTTCCTCTTCAGATTTATCATACAAAGTTAAAAAAATAAAAAATAAATCGCCAGCCTCTTGTTTTACAACATAGAAGGGGACACGGGACACGGGACACGGGACGGAAAAGGGGATGCGGAACGCGGGACACGGGACGCGGGACGCGGGACGCGGGACGGGAAAGGGGATGCGGGACAAAACAATCGTAAATCGTATATCGTATATCGTATATCGTAATTTGTCACGTGTCACGTGTCACGTTTAATTCCACCAGTTCCCTCACCCTCACCACCACCTCTGGAATAGCCGCCTCAACCTCCGGCGACAATTCCATCCCCATATCCTGGAACTCCTTTACGGAGACAGCAATAAGGTGAAGCTTCGGCATATTCCCCAGCAATACAGCTGAGTCAATAAGGTCTTTCAGCCCGATTTCATGGGCGCTCAGCTGTTTCGGAAAATCTTTGGCGTAACGTGGTTGCAATACCCTTACATGGCCCGGAGGGTACTGGTCAAGAGAGGCATCTATTATGATAATTGTTTTGTAGGATTGGATAAATCCAAGCAGGTGAAATCCACCGGTGCCGCCATCCATCAGGTCGGCCCCCGCGATTTCTCCCGCTTTTTCGAGGGCATTGATCACATGAATCCCAACGCCTTCGTCGTTCATCAATAAATTTCCTATCCCGAGAACCAGGATCTTGTTCTGTCGTTCTTCCAAATGATATGCTTTTTATCACCCTGACTAGTCCTGATTCCCAAAACCGTGCTACATGGTGCCCTTCCTGGTCACTGTCACAGCCCACTTATTTCTGATGATTAGCTGCTTTGGCCTGAAAAGGCAGATGCGCACGCTAATTTTTGGGGCATTCCTCTGTCTTGTTTTCGTGGCGTTCCATTACATCTTCTTCAATAAATTTCCATCCACCGATCATTGAGGAGGTCACTCCGCGCCGCTCTATATAATCATGATAGAATACCAGGTAAATATGCACCATTGCAAACAGGATGAAGGCCCACATCAGGATATGATGGATCTGCCGCACATGCATATCTCCCCCGAGAAAAGGAACTATCCAGGCAAAAAGCTGGGGAAGAAAAGAGCTGCTCATGGCTGCATACATCCCAAACCCGGTAAGGCATTGCAAGAGGAAAATCAGAAATGTAATGAAGTAGATGAAACTGGCCAGGGAATTATGGCCAATCGAGTCGATCTTTTTATTTGTCAGCTGAAGAATATCAACCTTGATCACCTCCAGCATTTCCTTCCATTGACAACGTTTCAGGGGGATGAAATTATACCAGCGAGCAAATTCATTCCCGGTGAAACCCCAGTAGGTCCTGAAAATAAAGTTGAAGAAAAACACGAAAGCGCTCACAAAATGGATGAATCTGACAGTTCCGAACCAGTAGTTGAAGGAGGCTTCGGTACCTTCTGTAATTGCCAGAGGATCACCGATTAGATAACCGGTAATACATAACACCGTTATGCACAGCGCGTTGACCCAATGGTATACGCGAACGGGCATCTCCCATACATGCACTTCCTGCAGTGCGACAGGTCGATTTCTCATGGCTTAATAAGTTTTCACTTCATGAATAGTTGTTCCGTTTTCATCATACAAATGCACGGCGCAAGCCAGGCAGGGGTCGAAGGAGTGTATGGTCCGAAGTACCTCAAGCGGTATTTTCGGATCGGCTACAGGGGTTCCGATCAACGACTCCTCATAGGCAGAGCGCTGGCCTTTCAGGTCGCGCGGGGATGCATTCCAGGTAGTGGGTACCACCAGCTGATAATTGGCAATTTTCTTATCCTCAATTACGATAAAATGCGACAATGCTCCGCGGGGCGCTTCCACCATGCCAATGCCCTTTGCCTGTTTGGGCCATGATTCCGGTTCCCATTTAGCATTATTTTGCGTACGGGAATCTCCATTCTTAATATTGGCCAGCAATTGCTGATAAAACTCCAGCGCCCATCCGCAAACCAATTTAGTCTCAAGTCCCCTGGCCGCAGTTCGTCCCAGGGTGGAGAATAAGGCAGCAACCGGTACATCCAGTGCTTTCAATGTACTGTCGACCACCTCTTTGAATTCAGGGCGTCCGGAGGCATAACCAACCAGCATACGTGACAGCGGACCTACCTCCATTGGGTTTCCTTTCCAGCGCGGAGTTTTCACCCAGCTGTATTTCTGCGAAACATCCAGGTGCTCATAAGGCGGTTTGGGACCGGTATAGTTGAACTTGGTCTCCCCATCCCATGGATGAAGCCCGGTTTCGTTGCCCTTTGCATATTCGTACCATGAATTGTTGATATACTCCTGGATCTGCTCCGGATCCTCAGCTTTAACCTCATGGATTTTACTCAGATCACGCCCCAGAATGGCGCCACGGGGAATCTTGAAGCTGTCGGGATTGTCATATCCGTTAGTTGGGAAATCGCCAAAGGATAAATAATTGGTCAGGCCTCCCCCGATTGCACCCCAGTCTTTGTAGAAAGATGCAACAGCAACCAGATCGGGGATATATACCTGATCAACGAACGCCTTGGCATCTTCAAACAGTTTACCAACAAAAGCAAGCCGCTCGGCATTGACTGCATTGGCTTCGTCGATATTGATGGAGCAGGGAACGCCGCCCACCAGATAATTCGGGTGTGGATTCTTTCCTCCGAAAATGGTATGGACCTTCACGAGCTCCTTCTGCCATTCGAGCGCTTCAAGGTAATGGGCAACGGCGATCAGGTTCACCTCCGGGGGAAGCTTATATGCCTTATGCCCCCAATATCCGTTGGCAAAAATACCCAATTGGCCGCTGTCTACGAAATTCTTGAACTTCTTCTGGATATCAGTAAAATATCCCACAGAACTTTTTGGCCATGCCGAAATACTTTGTGCAATGCGTGATGCCTCGGCAGGATTTGCTTTGAGCGCTGAAACCACATCGACCCAGTCGAGGGCATGCAACTGATAAAAATGGACCACATGGTCCTGGATGTACAACGCATTGGCCATCAAATTCCTGATGAGTTCTGCGTTGGGCGGAACAGCGATTCCGAGGGCATTTTCAACCGCTCTTACGGATGTGAGTGAATGGGTGGAGGTACATACCCCGCATACACGGCCAACAAAAGCCCATGCATCACGTGGATCGCGGCCCTTCAGAATGGTCTCAATGCCCCGCACCATGGTGCCGGCGCTCCAGGCATCGGTTATTTTTCCATCTTTTACTTCTATTTCAACCCGCAGGTGACCTTCAATTCGGGTAATAGGATCTATTACGATTCTTTCTGCCATGGCTATGATTCTTTCGTGGTTTCAACTTTGGAACCCTCTTCAGGTTCATTGATTATCTCTTTACGTTTGCGGATGTTGGTGACGATTGCATGTCCGGCGATTCCAGCGGCCGTGGCAATACCGAGGCCAATCCCGATCTTGTCGGCGGTGGTTTCAATACCAAACCCGGCCACCTCCGGGAGGTGCTGGTAGAACGGGCCGTTGTCCCAGAATCCTGCTTCAGAACAACCAATGCAAGGATGGCCCGACTGGATCGGATAGCTCACACTATCGTTCCATTTGATAATTCCGCAGGAGTTATAGGTAACGGGGCCTTTGCAGCCCATTTTATAGAGGCAATAACCCCGCTTGGCACCTTCATCATCGAATGATTCAACAAATAAACCAGCGTCAAAACTGGCCCTGCGGTAACAGGTATCGTGCACGCGACGCGAATAGAATGCCTGAGGCCTTCCCAGCCCGTCAAGTTGGGGAATGCGGTCGAAGGTAAGCAAATGAACTACCACGCCTGCCATTACATCGGCAATGGGAGGGCAGCCCTGTACATTGATAACTGGCTTGCCGCTGATCACTTTATGAACCGGTTTGGCTCCTGTAGGATTCGGACTGGCAGCCTGAACGCATCCGGCAGAGGCGCAATTACCCCATGCCACTACCGCTTTACAGTTCTCTACGGCTTCCTCTAGAATCTGTAAGGCGCTGCGCCCGCCAATACAGCAATACGCTTCATTTTCAGTGGGAATTGAACCTTCAACCATCACTATATATTCACCGGGATATTTAGCCATCACTGCTTTGTATGCATCCTCGGCCTGCACACCCGATGCTGCCATCAGGGTTTCCTGATAATCGAGGGAGATTTTGTTCAGCACAATATCCGCCACAAGGGGATGGGAGGCCCTGATGAACGATTCACTGCAACAGGTGCATTCCTGGAAATGAAACCAGATGACCGGCAGTCGTGGCTTTGTCTCAAACGCTTTGACAATCTGGGTCACACCACTGGCTTCCAATCCAAGAAAGGCCGCCATGGTCGTACAAAACTTAAGAAAATCTCTGCGGGAAACTCCTTTCCCTTTGAGTTCCTCATAAAATGATAGTTGCTGATTCTCCATAAATTGATTGTTTTTAGAGATTAAATCCGCTATAAATATATACAATAGGTATAATATGTCAATATTTCAATATAAATTTATACTTAGTCTCATTAAGAAAAATGAAAAGGCTGCCTCAGGTACCATGAGACAGCCTCTTCATTTTTCATTGTAATACTAATCAGGTTATGGATTTGGATTGGATGCATTGGCATCACCGTAACACAACCCATAAAAATCAAGGATCACATCACTGCCATTGATCGTGATCGGGCTATTATTAAACAACCAGTCGCCAACCGAAAAAGAGTTAGTGATAGAAGCAATGCGTTTTTTAACAAGGAGAACATCGGCTGCGGTCAGGCTTCCAGTACCGTTGACATCTCCCGATGCTAAAAAGATTCCTTCCAGGAAAGAAATGTTTGCGATGTGTTTTCTGAATAAAAGCACGTCTGATGCGGTAACACCTCCCCAGGCTTTGGCGGTTGATGCCTCCAGTGTATAATTCCCATTTGAGAGGTTTCCAAAGGTATACCCTCCGGAAGCATTTGTTGTTGTTGTTGCAATGATGGTTCCTGAAGAATTTTTGAGGTTAACGACAATTCCGGCAAGTGGGCTCTGGGCTGCGTTCGGATATTTGATGGTACCGCCTAAGGTAAAAGCTGTAGCCGCAGCCCAGGAAATCACGCAATACCCTCCGGCACCCAGACCGGGAGCTCCACCGTTACCATTTCCTCCGCCACCGCCACCGCCCCAGTTTTGGCCATTTCCAGCCGGGTTTGTGGTATTACAGTTTGAATCAAAAAAACCGGCGCCTTTCCCTCCATTTCCCCCGGGAGCACCTCCGCTGGCTCCGCCGGAGCCTCCGGGCGTAACACAATTTCCATTCCAGGTTATCGTGTTGCCTCCATTTGAGCCATCGCCCAGGGGCCCAGCTGCTCCGGCACCGCCGCCACCAAAATAGGTCCAGTAACCTCCGCCACCGGTTCCACCCATTTTATTGGCAATAGTACCTCCTGAGCCAACACCCCCGGCACCACCGCCACCCAGGTTGGGATTCGGCACGGTAAATCCTTCACCTCCTCCCGTTGCAGATACCAGCCCACCCACACTCGTGGTTCCGCCAACGGCTCCACCATTTGGAGTTCCAACCGTAACATTGAGTGTCGACAATGGGGTCACTGTGTAGATTCCCTTTGCATATCCTCCGCCACCGCCTCCGCCACCGCCATTCAGCCAGCCGTTACCTCCGGCTCCAACGACCGTAATAGTAAGAGAGGTAATCCCGGCAGGAACTGTAAAGGTGCCCGAGGTGGTAAATGACAGTGAATCCGTTTGGGAGAATGTTTTAGTTCCTGTGAAGGCATAGAAAGCCAGTGCAAAAATGAAGCAGAGTTTTTTCATGGTTGTACAATTTTAGTGGTTAAAAAATCTGTTAGTTTCAGGGCACCTTAAAAACCTTCATTTTACTGATGCCGGTTTCAACACAAACATACTTATACGAGATGTGCTCATATAACTTCACCAAGTAGAACCAGATCCGAGTAAAAATAAAACGTAAATATAGTATAAAAAACCTTGAAAGAAATTCCTCCGTGGTTGCTAATTCATGTGTTAATATTTATTTTTTATAAAGCGGGCACATGGAATACCCATATTATCATTCACAGCTTTCATGAACATTGTGGATATGGATATTTTATAATTGAATCCGCTCCGAAAAGGCAATTTAACGGAAAACTGGACACTGAGTGAAGTCGAAGTGTCTTTATTATCAGGTGTTTGCATCCTTCGACTCCAGGATCCAATTGATCCGACTTTTCAGAGTTGGCTCATAATTACAATTTTTCTGGTAAATGCATTTCCTTCCGTTGTAACAAACCGCAAAAGGTAGCTTCCCGGCATAAACCCGGAAGTATTAAGCTTTATCAGATTTCTTCCCGCCGCATCACTGGAATAGATCGTCAATCCAAAAGAGTTAATTAGCGAAAAACGGGAGATATTCCCTGGAACCTGGATGTTAACCACATCTGAAGCGGGGTTCGGATAAACTTTTACGCCATCCCTGTCATTTTCGGATATTCCGACGTACAAGCTTAAATCGACACATACATCCTGCGATTCACAATAATTATAGATCGCTTTGACACAATAGGTGTTGGTATCATAGGGCGCATTATTGTCAGTAAACTGCAGGTCGGTCACGGTGGCCAAAAGGGTTCCATCGCGGAAAATTTTATACCCGTTCAGGGTTTCAGTCGATTTTGGTTGCACCGCATCCACATCAACATATCCCTTTACACACCAATTGTAATTCAATAGAGGATTGACTGCCGTGAGGGTAGTCCATGCTCCCAGCCAGTAGATCATATTTCCACGGCCTTCGATTGCAGGTCCGGCATCACAGGCGGCAGGTCGTCCTCCGGTAGTGTTGTACCGAATACCGATCCATAACTCCTGCGATGTATTGATCTGAACAGGAGTGGTCAGCGTTATCTCGTTCCAGGTCTGGTTGGTGAATGAAGTAACCAACTGGTCAACGACCAGTTCACCGGGGGCGCTTGCGTTGCCTCCAACCCAAACCCTTATAAAATACTCACAATCCTGGTAGTAAGGGAAGAAATCAACTTTGGTTAACGCGCCTTCCATGATTCCCAACCGGTAAAAGTCGCTGGGTGTAAACCGCTGGGCCACGTCAAAGTCAGCCACATTATTGGTACCTATTGCATCATCCTGTTCACCCGAGTAGGTGATCCACTGACTTTCACCTGTTACCGGCGGCCGTTCCCACGACAAGGTAACCCGGCTCGGGCCAGATTGAATTCCTTCAAGGTTTGTGGGCGCCGGGCAAACTGGTTCGGTTACTTCAACCGTAACAATATTAGAAAAATCAGATATGCAGCCATTACTGTACATCGCGGTGAGCTTATAAATGTAAGTTCCGGGATCCAGACTGAGATCATCATACGAAAGGCCAACAAACGGGGTGGTATTCACCTGGGTATCATTCCTGAAAATCTGATATCCCATAAGTGTCCGTGGTTCTTCATATCCATCAAGTCCTTTAGAAGCAACAGCAGACAGTTCGCCTGTGAAGACCCCTCTGTTCCCATCTTCCAATGGCGCCAGCGAGGTCAGGGCCTTTGTCCCGACATCCTCAAGCAAGCCCCTGATGTTCCAGTTATAGTCTAAGGCAGAATTAACTTCCAGGAGGGTTTGCCATCCGGTTCCGGCCAGGTTGATCATATTTCCTTTCCCATTAATGGCAGGGCCTACATCGCAGCCTGCAGGATGACCTGTTGTTGTGTTGTTCCTGACACCGATCCAAAGTTCCTGCGAAGCATCAACAAGTACCGGCGCATTCAGGAATATTTCGTTCCATTGGGCAATGACAGGGTTCGTAACAACCTGGTCAACGATGAGGTTTTCGGGGGCGCTGATATTGCCTCCGGTCCACACACGAATCGAGTAGGTACATGCCGGCTGGTTCGGGAAGAATAATACTCTTGTCAGGTATTTCCCATCGTATGCGCTGAGATCTTCCGGGACAAACCGCTGTGCAACATCAAAATCGACAGGTCCCCCGGTTCCGATATTATTTCCATGCTGTACATCCCAGTGCAGCCAGGTGCCATTGTTCCCAAGATCGGGGGCCTGCCAGTTCAATTGAACATTGTTAAAATACTGTTCGTAGGTTAAGGATTCCGGATTTTCACAGGACAACGGCGGCATCGTTACTATTTCGGTGCCGTTGCCACTCACAGTCACAGAAGCAAGTACCCTGTTATAATCAGGATGTGTGACTGCGTATGACCACACTCCCGGGATTGTTGTAAATGATGCATTTCCGTTTGCGGCAGTTACCACACTTTGATTATTATATGAAACGGTAGCACCACCGATAGGCTGGCTATTGCCATCCCTTACCATAAATGTCAGGTCATAAAAATGGTTCAACACCACGTTGACATCCATATTTACGGTATCAACGGTCAGACCTTCCGATACGGAGGCAAAACCAGCTTTCGATACCTGGTACTGGTAGGCGCCGGGATTAAGTTCAAAAGTGGCAGCTCCATTTACCGTCAGGGATGAAAACAACTCAGTACTGTTATAAAAAATCTTAACATCAGCTCCATCAACCGGGGCTCCAAGGTCGTCATTAACCATGAAATTTACAGTTGTACCTTCCGGCATTATAAATGGAACCTCTACCAACTGGGATTCGCCGGTATAAAAATGAGCCTTAACCCCTGCCGTGTAACTTCCGGGCAGCAGGTCGCTGAAGATATATTCAGGAGTGGTCAACCCTGTCGCCATTTCCACGTTGTCGAGATAAACGGAGAACCCGTTTGCCGGGATTGCGCCATCGGTTTCAACACCCAGCGTTATATTGTCGATCAACAGGGCAAACCCCGTGTGATTGTGCCGTATAGCGACATATTTTGCTTCGGCCGGAATTTCATAGGTGAATTTTGTCCAGTAGGTCAGGGTGGATTCGTTGCCGGTGATGAAAATAAAATCCGAAGTATTGTTTCCGCCCGTAGAGTAACCAATTCTGAACGTTTCAAGGCCATAATTCTCTGTTATTGATTTTGCATAGAACGAAAGGGTAAAAGGCAGGGAATGATTTTGTTTCTTGCTGATCAGCCAGTTGCTGGTTGAACCCTCGTAAGATCCAAATGCAGCAAAATACTGACTGCCTGAGTATGCCCCCCAGTATTCGACTGATAGCGGAGGTGTGGTCATCTCGCGGTTCATGACCATAAAGGAAGCAGCTTCGCCGGCATGCGGGAAGGTGACGCCTGCCGGGTAAACAGTTGCCTGGCCATCCTGGTCGATTACTTTCCAATCGCCAATGTTGTCGATAAGAAAGGCCTCATAGCTGTCGACATCATCCAATACCGGCGGCTGGTCCCATAAGAACCTGGCAGTTTGTGGTGCCTGTCCGTCAGTAATTACCTCTGCATCATATGGATCAAAAATATGCTCCAGGATGGTGACAGTTTTTTCAGCAGTTATTTCGGGAATATCGAGATCGATATCTGTCTCGGTATAATCTTCAAACCCTACCAGTTTGATTCCCAGGGTATAGATACCTTTCAGGATATTTGGTATTGCGACACTTCCCGATGCGCCGACGACGGCATGAAAAATATAATTGACATTCCCGTTTTGATTGGTCAGAGTCACAAACGCTCCTTCAGAAAAGCCGGGTATTCCGGTATTGGTATTGACAGTGAGGTTGAGTGTAAGACGCATGTCCTTTTCCATGATATTGGACTCCGACATAGTTGATTTCACTCCATTGGTATATTCGGCTTCAACGCCATAAATATAAAGTCCGTAGGTCAACCCATTCCATGTTGGATCAACATACGCTGTGTCGGAGACCGGACTGGTATTCAACTGTAGCCATGTTGTATCAGCGGCTGGTTTCCGGTACACATTGTAATTGAGGAAAGACCTGTCGGAAAATGATGGAGCAACGGGCAATTTCATCCCTGGCTGACCTGTCGCCAACGGTTGAGTTTTTTCACAGGTTATCAATGATTTTCCTTCAGGAATCTGAACCTGGTAACTGGCCTGAGGTGCTCCAATGTTTGTTGCCAATGGGCCATAGGTGAAACCGGCTGCACGCACAAATATGTTTGCCCTCAGCGGTGGTGAAGTTCCGTTTTCGAGCGGATTGTAGCCTCCCAGTCCATTTCCCCATTGAGTACGAGCCTCCCACACATAAGGTTCTCCCTCGCCATCATCATAGGCCAGTAAAAATGTATTATCATAGCCGGAAATTCCGGCAAAGAAACCATTGGGGGCATTCACCGTCTGGGAAAGATGGAAGGAATTCCAGCCGGTATGGTTTGGAACATTTTCTTCAAGATGAAGTATATTATTTTCATCAGGAGAACCATCTTCATTTACGCCCAGTAATGTAATTAAAACCTTTGTGGAGGTTATATATCCCGGATAAGGATAGACATACCATGATACATCCGTAACCGAAGCATCATACTTCCAGACAGTACCCGTCACGATACTCGGGTCTCCCGGAGTGATCAGAACACCCTGTGCAACGCCGTCATCTCTTCGCCACTCAATAGGGTATGGCTCACCCGCAGCATACCAGGTGACGAGTGCGTTTCCGTTTTGTTCAACAGCATGGACCAGGTTGGGTGCAGGTGCATTTTCCAGCAACGTGATGGTGTCGAGTACAAAATTCGTCCCGGGAACTTCCAGGGAACGGGTGTACAACTGATAACCGCCATAATAGATTTCCAGTTGATAGGTTGTCGATCCCCAGATGGATGGATATTCAAAATTGCCTTCATCATTTGTGGTTGTTTCATAAGTATCCATTCCGGTAATTTTAACCATGGCCATTGCTGCAGGATCTCCGGTATCGCTTGTGCGAACATGACCGGAAAGAGAAATATGCGGTCTCGTAACGAGGTACGCATTTCCCAGGTTCAGATATCCTCCGCTGTCGAGGGTAACATTTTCATAAACAACATCGCTGTAACCATATTTCGAAATGGTAACGGTCTGATTGGTACCGGCCAGCAGATATGGCGCGCTATAATCGCCATTGATGTCGGTAAAAACAATACCATTGGAGCCTGGATATGCAGGATTTTCAATCACTACCTGTGCTCCCTCAACCGGGGCGCTGTTATCCTGGTACAATACCTTTCCGGTCAAACTGCCAAGACCACTGCCTGTTTCAAACATCAGAGAAGTAAGCGGATAATTGGGAACCTTGGCAACATGGCTCAGATCATCAGGATCGATGGTGGTGAACCAGTCATCGAAAAGGTTGCGGTTTGGGCCATAGTCAACATTCTCGTATGCAAATAACGAATTATCATTGATGTAGGGAACTCCCCCGTCATAATAGTAAACCATGACCGCAAGGTTACCTCCCCCTGTATAGTTGAAAGGCTGGGTAAGTTGTATATTCACCTTCCCCGGTCCGTCGGTAAAATCAATTTTCCCATCAAAAACGAGGGTCATCTGGGATGAAGGAATGCCGCTTGCCTCAAAATCGGGTAAATTGGTCTGCGTCATCCAGACTTTGATCTTACGCTGGGGAATACTACTTCCGAATTGGGTATAGTATGATAACCGCTCAACAATGCCACCGGTATTCAACTCATTTGTATAATACAAACATTCGTGAAGGCTGCCCCCGCGGAAATCACTGATGTTGATCGGATACAAATAGTAATGCGGGGTTCCCTGGGTTATGGGAAATGTTCCGATGTTTTTCACAACCTTAGAATTACCAATCACCTCAACATCAAGTATATCACTTATATTATTGGTCAGATTCTGGTCTTCACTCCAGATGATTTTCGCGTACAAGCCGTAAACACCGGGAGCAGGGATCGTTACGGGAATAGATACTGTCTGTGTCTCACCCGGGGCTATAACAACACCCGGGGTGGTTCCAAAAATGGTCTCGTTCCCATTAACAAATGCACAGGCCTGAACCGTATAGGCACCAGCATCAGCGGTGACGATGCCGGCATTTCCGATGACAGACTGGTAATTGTTCGTTGCATTTTCATAAACAATGTCATTGCCGGTGAAATCAACTGCCATGAGGTCTTTCTGGTACCCGTCGATGACAGAACCTAAAACATCATCAAGCACACCAGGCCAGCACCAGACTGCGGCAAATTGAAAACCAATATAGAATTTATCGCCGTTAATCAGTCCCTGGGCGCTTAAATCATAATTTTTTTCAATATAGTATAACGGTGGATCTGAGATCTGATCGAACGGTGTGAAGTCAGAAGGGTTGGTGCCCGTTGTTGAAATACAGATGTTCCAGATCTGCCCGGCCTGGTTTGCCAGGCGTTTGATAAAAAACTGGAAGGTATCGCCATCCTGATAAATCATTCTTGGTGTGATCAGCCAATCATTATAACCAAGCTGACCAGGCGAACCGGCATACACATCAAGCGATGCACAGGCAATTCCGGTATGCGGTGCTGTTTGACCTGTCGGGGCAAATCCGACATTACGCAACCAGCCTTTACCATCGTTGTTAACATCGACCTTGATCCATCCAAGCGGCGGGAAAAGTTCACCTTCAAATCCTTCCCGCAGAACGCCGTATCGCAATGCAACTCCTGTAAGTTCAACACTTTTACTGCCAGGTATGTTTTCGTCCATCTGGAAGGTCAGAATACCCTGTTCAGTGCCCGGATCCGTCGGAAGGAACTGAACTTCAAAAATGTGTTTCTGACCCATGTCGAGGCTGACCGGGAAAGTAGTATTTAACAGCGTATAGTGACTGTTGGTAATGGAAGCGCCTGTTATATCAAGGGTTCCGCCACCGGCATTCATCACCTCCACATTCATGACTTTGGTAACAGTTGCTTCCACAGCGCCGAAATCAAGGCTGGCAGGTGTAGTTCTGGCAACAGGATCAGTGGGCATGTCGCCAAGCCAAAATTTAATATTTGCCCGGTAAGGGATCTGAGAACCTGCCGGTAAATTATTCGGATCGTATGGCGTTTGGTCATTCTGCGCGCCGATACTTAAATTTTCAGGCAGGGTGTTGGCCGTACTATAGAAAAGGTCTGTTGATGCGGTATATCCCGGTTTTTTTTCGATAACTGTTACGATCAGGTTTTCAGTGTTGTTAAAATAGAAACCATCAATGGGGATTACCGACCAGGTTTCACCAGTATGAACAACATAGGGGCCATCGTACACCTTGGTGAAACCAGATAAGGAAACCGATGCAGTAAGTTCAGTGAGGGTGGTATGGGCAAGCCAGACTTCGACCGTGTTTTCCAGGTTCGGATCGATTCCGGCATACTGATAGGCGATCTGGAATATCCGCTTGTTCGCAATATTTATTTCAGATTGCAGGTAGATTGTTTGTGAGAAAGAGTAACCAAACCAGCCGTTAATGGGCGTGGGACTCATAACTATCTCTGTTCCGGTTCCGACGACCAGTTCAACCTGACCTGTGGGTACTACCGTTACGTTGAAATCAGGGGTTTCGTCATTAGCCGGATTCTGATCGCCGGCTAAAGTAACTTTTCCATAAAGAGCAATGGGCCCTGCAAAATTTGGAGTCCAGGGAAAAATAAATGACAGGGTATCTTCCGCAGCGATGTTAATACCATTGGAAGTACCGATCAGTGTGTTATTGCCATCGTACAAGGCAACGGTGTAATCTGAACCAAGCTCCGGGTTTGTCCCGACATTGATGATGGTGACTGTGTAATCAGCAGTACTTCCGACCTCGATACTCGTGGGTCCGGCAACTGATGCTCCCATCAGATCATGATCGAGGGGGCTCAGGCAACTGATGTCTGCAGCCCATCCTGCTCCCTGTGCAGAACCGTCGGATGTAAATCGGAAGGTGAGGGCGCCGGTTCCATTTTCCATTGAGGCAACTGTTTCAGGTGGCATGGTCACACCACTGTAATTACCAAGCAACGGTGAATTTACGCTGGGACCATCGTAAATTTTCAAAAAGTCATAATTATTTTCTGTATCAAAAAGGGTAAAAATCAATTTGACTTTCCCGCCGGGAGTGGAGGGATTTATTGTCAGCGTAAGATCTTCACCGGGTTGATAAGTGTTGTCAGGACCGCCACTGTCATAAAAAATACCGGCGCATGCTGAGATTGTTCCATTGTGCATCAAGATGGGATTTCCTGCAGAACCATCCCATATAATTTTGCAATATCCGCCGGCTCCAAAAGCTGCCGGGCTGCCATTACCATTGCCACCACCACCAGCGCCGCCATAATTTCCGCCGTTTGCAGCCGGGTTTGAATTGTTACATCCGGCATCGAAGAATCCGGCACCTTTTCCGCCACTGCCACCTGGGGCGCCACCGCCATTGCCGCCTGCCCCGCCGGGGGTATTGCAATTACCACCAAAGACTATGGTATTTCCGCCGTTTGATCCATCTGAAAGGGAACCACCTGCTCCTGCACCTCCACCACCAAAAAAAGTATGGTATCCACCGCCGCCTGTTCCACCAGCCCGGTTGGCAAGGGTGCCTCCCGTGCCAATGCCTCCGGGACCACCACCTCCGACTAGCGGATTCGGAAACCATGTTCCGTCTGTACCTCCGGTTGCTGATATGAACGAGCCAACACTGGTGGTGCCGCCAACAGGTCCGCCTCCCCCGGTACCCACCGTGACAGCAAGTGTTGCCAATGGGGTTACTGCATAGGATCCCCTGGCATAACCACCACCACCGCCGCCACCGCCGCCATTACCACCGCCATGACCACCCGCTCCGACGACTTCAATGGTGACCGCTGTCACCCCTGCCGGTACGGTAAACTCACCTGAAGTGGTGAAAATCAGAGAATCCTGTTGTGCGAATGTTTTAACGCCTGTAAATGCGACAAGCGTAAGCAGGAGTGCAAAAACAAAGTACAGATTTTTCATGATGCATAGAAATTTTCGAATGAAGGATTATATTGATATGACTTTATATTTTCTTTACATTGTGCTGATAATCAATTTAATAAAAGGAATAAAGCCATGATACAAATGCAATTTTGTACAATGTGCTTATTTCCAGTCCCATGAATTATTGTCAAAAGTAGTTTATCCGTTAAAACTGAAACATCCGTACCAGTACGTATTATTGTTAAATTTCACTAACGGGAAAAATCACCCTAACAGTTTATGTTCAATGGCATATTTTATCAGTCCGATTATGGTTTTTTGCCTTGTTTTAATAAATAAGTTCTTGCGGTGTGTTTCCACGGTACGTTCACTTATAAACAACTTACGGGCGATTTGCTGATTGGTGAATTCCCTGGCAATCAGATTCAGTATCTCCTGTTCCCTGAACGAGAGATGGATGATCTTTGGCTTTACTGCAATCACCGGATCATTGTCAGGTAATACGTGCTCGCTGATAACTTTACGAATGTCGGGGCTGAAATAAAAACCACCATTGACCACCGACTGTATCGCTTCGAGTAAATCCCCGAGGTTAATATTTTTTAAAATGTAACCAGAGGCGCCTGCTTCGATCATTTGTGAAATGAACATGTGATCGTCGTACATACTCAATGCGAGAACCCGTGTGGCAGGATAATTTTTTTTGATTTCACGGGTAAGTTCAATTCCCGACATTTCCGGCATATTGATATCAACGAGCGCTATATCAAATGGGTGAATCCTAAATCGTTCCAATGCTTCCCGGCCATCTCCGGCGACCTGAACTATTGCCTTGAAATCCACATCAGACAGTAAGGCCTTTATGCCTTCCCTCGATAATGGGTGATCATCAACGATGATCAGGCGTGTCAATGCTTTCTCATCAGTCATGGTCTATCAGGTTTGTTAAAGGTATAATCAGTGTAAAGATCGTTCCCCTCCCCAGCACAGAGTCAATCAAAACAGTCCCATTCAGATTTTCAATGCGCGAATATATGTTGTGTATCCCTATTCCATCGGTCTGTTTTATTTGATTGATATCAAATCCTTTCCCATTATCCTCAATCATGATTGTTACATCCTTTTCTGTTTTTATCAACTGGCAATTAATGTCTGTAGCATCTGCATGTCGGATGATGTTACTAAAAATTTCCTGAATTACGCGATAAATCGTTGTCTCGAGAAATCCATCGACCCGTTTTTCAAAACCGATTTCTTCAAAATTTATAATCCAGTTATTTGCTTTGCCAATCTTAGTCAACAGATCATTAACGCATTCAATTAATCCCTTTTCCTTTAATAAAAACGGAGTCAGATTATGAGATATGTTGCGAAGTTCTTCAAATGCGGTATTCAGCAGGTTGATGCTGTTGTTAACTGCCTCAGTTTGCTTTTCGGATAAGGGCGGATCCTTGATTTTTAAACTTGACACCGTCAGTTTTGCCAATAAAAGAATCTGACTCAGGCTTTCGTGAAGTTCTTCACCTATCCGCTTCCGCTCGCGGTTTTCAGCTTCGATCACCTCCCTGGCCCGTTGTTCCTTCAGGGAATGAACCGCATGTTCCAGTTTCATGGATTGTTTGTTCAAATAATATTTATAGAGCAGATAAATGATCACAACAGAAAAAACAGAAATAATGAACACGATCGATATAAACTGATTTTTCTTACTGATAATGAGCTTTTGTTTCTCTATTTCGATATTCTGCATTTGTTTCTGCATGTTCAACTCCGCAATTTTATTCGCATTTTTATTCATTTCCCGCTGCAGTTGCATGTTATAGATCTGGCTTATTTTTTGATTATCGAGAATTTCCTCATTGATTTCAATGGATTTCCGGTAAAAATGCAATGCCAGTTCATAATCCTGCTTTTTCTCATAAATCTGAGATATATTTTTATAGGCCCTGACCAGGTACTTTTTATTTACCACTACCTGTGCGTATTGAAGGCCCCTTTTTGCCAGCGACAGCGCTTTATCCAATGAATTAATCGCCATATAACATTCCGACTGGCGTTCAAAAACCGAAGCCAGTTCAATAGGGTTTTTCAGTTTCAGGTTGTACGCCTCGGCAATCCCCAGATATTTCAATGCACTTTTATAGTCTTTGGTGGTTAGATAAATGATTCCAATCTCTTTGTATATCTTGGCTTCATTAAACTTATCATTGCTTTCCTTGCAAAAAACCAGAGCGCTGTCAAGATATGACAAAGCTTTACCGGTTTCACCAATCCGTGTATAGACATATCCGATATTGATCATGGATGGACCGGTAAGCTTAAGATTTTTTACATTTCTTCCGACTGCCAGCGCCTTTCGATAGTATTTCAGCGCCTGATCGTATTCCTTTAATTCAAAATAGATCAACCCGATGTTATTATATGCTGATCCTACAGAAGATGAATCCCTGAATTGTTCATAATAATTCAATGACTGGTTAAAATTATTCAGGGCTTCAGAATAATTGCATAGGCGATAATTAATAAAACCAATGTTATTAAGTATAGATGCAATGTGCGAAGTATCACGCATTAAATATGCCAGGCTGATCGATTTATTAAAATTGACAAATGCGCTATCGTATTGATTTTTATTATTGTATATGATTCCAAATAAGTTGTAGGCTAAAATTTTCTCGTTGGACAGGTTATTTTTATAGGCCTCATTCAACGAAATATAGGCATAACTAAGGGCAAGATCGGGGTCAGAATTCATGTAATAACGGCAGAGATCGTTGCTGACTTCAATAAAATGTTTTCCTTCGGCATGTTTCAGTTCTGCCTTCAGGCTATCGGCATAGATCTCTTTCTGGGAAAAACCAGTATACCCTGAACATAATGATGCCAGAAAAACAACCAATAGGTTTAATTGTAAGTGATGTCCTGAACTGAAACCCATTTTAACAGGGAATAAAATTACATTTAGAAATTTTTGTCATCATACTGATTTTCAACAATTTTATTAAAACGTTTCAGGTAAAAAATCATCCGAAGGTTTCTCAACCAAAAAAAATGTGAAGACAGTTTATGGGCAAAGATAAATATTGCTGCCCTGATCTGAATTAATATTGATCAAATAAGGGATTTTCACAGGTTGAAAAAATAGATTTGCACCTCAACAGTAAGCATAATCTTTCCTATTTTAGCCTCTTTGGAATTCGTTGTAATAAATTTATCATATGGAGCAGAAAGACTACCTGTTAAGGGAAATTGAAAAAATCGGATTATTATTAAAGCTGATTTTCAATAAAATGACCGGCAAGGAGGCACATCAGGCAAAAACGGCAGAAAACCAATCGGAAGAGGCAAAAGAATTAATGTTACGTGAAATCGGCTTCGATTTAGAACTTTTTTTATCAATGAGTGAAACGGAAATGGGGCCATTCTTATCCGGATTTAAGGGAATGAATGTCTCGAATATTGAACTGTTGGCTGACATAATAAAAGCAATGGGAATGGATGCAGACGCTGCAATATCACAAGGATATCTGCAGGTTGCGTTAAGTTTATACTCTCTCTGTAATTCATCAGACAAGACATTTTCGTTTGACCGTGAAAATAAAATAAGAGTATTAAAAAACATATTGCGATGACCTTAATGCCATAAGTTCGAAACATTTAAGTCGTCAAAAAGAGCCTGGTAAAATATGAGCTTGATCCAAAACTTCCATTACCTTTACACAAAATTTCACAAATTCTATTGTATGAAAAAACAATTTTTACTTTTTGTGGCTTTAATTCTGATTGCGGCCACTACCTACAGCCAGCAGGAGGCATCAAAGCCAATTGTTATTTCAGCTACTTACTTTGATATTTCACCTCCTTTACGCGATCTGATTAAGACTCTTCCCTCCAAGGCCGATGCAAGCTGGAAGGATGGGGTGGTTAAGAATTTTTTTAACCACGAGCGTTTTCGCCCGATTGATACTGATGATCCTTTGGCGACCGATCCGAATATTCAGAGGATACCCGGGCCAAGGGCTCCCGATTCGGTTCAGCAATCGTTTGATGGTGTTCCCAATCCCCAGGGTTATGTTCCTCCGGATACGGATGGCGATGTTGGCCCCAATCATTACTTTCAGGTAGTCAACTGCAGCGCTGCCATTTACTCCAAAACCGGAACCCTCCTGATGGGCCCCTTTCCCAACAGTTCTATTTTTTCGGGGTTGCCCAATAACAGCAACGATGGCGACGGCATTGTTTTATATGATGAGGCTGCTGACAGGTGGGTGTTTTCACAATTTTCGCTGCCCAATTTCCCGAATGGGCCCTTCTTCGAAATGGTTGCAGTTTCACAAACGCCTGACCCCACTGGTTCATGGTACCGTTATCAGTTCCAGTTTACCGACATGCCCGATTACCCTAAATTAGGAGTGTGGCCTGATGGATATTACATGTCATGCAACCGTTTCTCAGCCGGTTCAACCAACTATATGGGAACCGGGGCAGCCGCTTTGAACCGTGAAAAGATGCTCACCGGTGATGCTTCGGCCAATATGGTTTATTTTACCTTACCCGCTTCCAATGAAGCCTATGGCTTATTACCTTCAGATTGCGATGGTACTTTTCCCGCCACCGGCACACCAAACTACTTCACTTACATGAATGATGGTCCCGACAGGCTTGGCATGTATGCCTTCCACGTTGACTGGGTCAATACCGGTTCTTCCACCTATACACAGCATGCACTTCTGACTGTTAATGCCTTCAATTCCAATATTCCTGGTGGGATTGCTCAGAAAAACACCAGTGTGAAATTAGCTACCCTGTCTGACAGGTTAATGTTTCGACTCCAGTTCCGGACCTTCGCCGACCACTTCTCAATGGTCACCAGTCATGCGGTCAATGTTGGATCAAATATCGCCGGCATGCGCTGGTACGAATTACGCAAAGAGGGAACCAATCCCTGGGTAATCTATCAGCAGGGAACCTATTCCCCCGACATCCATTCCCGTTGGATGGGCAGTGTTGCCATGGATTCATCAGGGAACATGGCACTCGGATATTCTATTTCAAGTACTACAAAGTTTCCTTCCATCTATTATACCGGAAGAATGGCCAACGACCCGCTTGGTGAAATGACCATCCAGGAAGGGGTCATCAAAGAGGGAGGCGGATCGCAGACCAACACCTGGAGCGGTACTCCAAGCCGCTGGGGCGATTACAGTTCCATGAATGTAGACCCATCTGAGCCATCAAAATTCTGGTATACTCAGGAATATTACCAAACCACTACAGGATCGGCATGGAAGACTCGCATCGGTTCCTTTACATTGAGCGCCGCAACAAGTTATGCCCTCAGCGGAACCATTAAATACCCCGCCACTACACCAACCGCGCTTGCTGGCATCACTGTAACACTGAAAAACAGCGCCGGTACTGTTTTAGGAACCACCACAACCAATGCTTCCGGAAGTTATTCCTTCAGTAACCTTTCAAACGGTAATTATACCCTGGAACCATCCACTACAAAAGCATGGGGTGGTGTTACGGCTGCCGATGTTCTGCTTTACAGAAAACATATTGCCAACATCTCATTGCTGGATGGAATTTTCCTGGCTTCAGGTGATGTAAATGCTTCGGGAAGTCTAACGGCAGCCGATGTATTGCTGGTAAAAAAACGCATTGGGGCCATTGTGAACTCATTCGTGGTAGGCGACTGGTTATTCAACAATTTGCCGGTGACAATTAACAGCGGAAATGTGACACAGGACTTTAACGGGTTGTGTTTTGGTGATGCCAATGCATCTTATGTTCCTGCTGCCAAAGGCTTCCCTGCAGGTTCAGCCCTGAAAACTGCTTCGGGCGCATTTATGGTAGAATCAGTTGAACCTGGAACAGGCGATGTGTCGATACCGGTTTATGCTGCTGATGTTCAGAACCTGGGATCTTTCCAGTTCACGCTGAGTTATAATCCTGAAAAATTAACTTTTACCGGTGTCGATCAATGGTTCCCGGGAATTGAAGGCGTCACTGTCGGAAATCCCCAACCGGGAAAGCTGACTTTCGTTTGGGCTGCCGATGCAACCGGTATATCGATTGCAAATGGCAGATTGGCCGAACTCCATTTTTCGTCAGTGTCAGTTGAAACTTCTTCAGTTGCCTGGGTTGATAATCCAACCATCCGTGAATTTGCAGATTACTCGGGAGGAATTATCACTCCAGCATTTTTGAATGGTGGCGTGGGAAAAACAACGGGACTGGAAGCCCTAAACAATGATCAGGTGCTGGTCTATCCCAATCCTGCAAAGGATTTCATCGTAATCAGAACCAACGAATCTATGCAAGGAATTCAGATTTTCAACAGTTCCGGACAAGTAGTTTCAAACCAGCCGGTGAATACCAAAGAGACCCGGATTTCGACATCCGAATTCAAACCGGGCTTGTATATGATCCGGATTGATACCAAAACAAGCCAGTTCAACAGAAGTGTACTGATTGAAAAATAGGATAAAAGTTACAGATTGATAACAGATTTCAAGGCGGCTGTGCAGGTATTTGGAACTAATACCAACGTACAGCCGCTTGTTTTTATATTGGAAAATGACAAAAACACCTTATAAGCTGACCATGGACAATTACAACCCAAAATTTGATTTCGATGACATACTGATTCAGCCTGCTGTTCAGAGCGCTGTTCACTCAAGAAAAACCGTTTCGGTGATGGATGAAAACGGTATGCTTCCGCTTTTTACTGCACCGATGGATACGGTGACCGATGGACTGCACCGGAATATTTTCAGCGAAAATCACATCTATCCTATTGTACCGCGAACAGAGACCAGACATTGTACGAGAGAAGATTGCGGAAAGCTGAATGGATGGGTTGCACTGAGCCTCGATCAGTTCGAAAATATATTTAACGCAGGAAATTCTCCGAATGATACCGGAAAAATGCAGATCTGCATTGACATCGCAAATGGCCATATGAACCGTTTGACAGATGCCGTAAGAAAAACCAAGGAACAATATCAGGATCAGATATCGGTTATGGTCGGAAATGTAGCTAATCCGGAGACCTATTTTGCATTATCGGCGGCAGGAGCTGATTTTGTCAGGGCCGGGATTGGCAATGGTTCGGGTTGCAGCACCTCGGTTCATACCGGAATTGGTTATCCGCTGGCCTCGCTGATCCATGATATCAACCAGGGAAAATGCGGCAAAACCGGAAAATTTGCGAAAGTTATTGCCGATGGCGGAATCAAAAAATATGCGGATATTATCAAGGCGCTTGCGCTGGGAGCTGATTATGTTATGTGTGGGGGAATTTTCAATAAAGCGCTTGAGTCGGCAGGGAATACCTATTCAGCAAATAAAAAATTCGAGGGATATACTGTCCCGGGCGACCAGGTGGATCAATACAGCGACGAGGTAAGGACAGCTTTTAAAATGGGCTCCCTGTTTTACAAAAAATTCCGCGGTATGAGCACCAAGGAGGTTCAGGCACACCTTGGGAATGAACTCCGTTCATCAGAGGGTGTTACGCGTATGGTCCAGGTGGAGTATACCCTGGCCGGATGGGTCGAAAACTTTACCGATTACCTGTCGTCGGCCATGTCGTACACCAACCATAAAAACCTGACTTCATTCATCGGAAAACCGGATTGGAATTTAATTACCATAAACAGTTTGAATCGTTTTAACAAGTAAATCGGGAAATTCTGACCCGGCGACAAATTAAAAAGTCGCCATTTTGAAGACAACTGTCAAAGTAAAGCCTGGTAAACAATGTTGACAGATCATTATGGCATAGAAATGGCGGGTGGTTTGGAGATGAAATCAGACAGTGGGTGGAGTTATCCTGGCAAAGGGACTAACAGCAATGGATGTATAGCACTGCCGGAGGGGTTTCAAACGGTTTGCTTTTCAACAGATGCACAAGCGGCAGCTATTGGAGCAGCTCGCAGTCCAATTCGTTGAACAGCGAGGCCCTTCTCTTCAACAGTACCAACTGCTACACAGCAATGATAAGCAAGACACACGCCCGTCCCCTCCGCTGTGTCAGGGACAACTGATTATTTTGGCAATTTGGCCCTCAGGGGGGGAGAGAGATGATTTTCGATTGAGATGGAGAATTTGTGATCTGGATCGAAAAGTGTGAATGGGCCATCTTCACCATCGGCAAAGCTATCAGAGAGACTAGTCGTTAGTTTTACAGATTGCAAATCAAATATGATAAATATTATTTGTAATCAGTCCGATTTAATGTTTTTCTTCTTATATTTGTCGGACAACAACCCCAAAAACAAAGTCCATGAATCCAAAAGTTACCATTGCAACCATCGCCGGCGGGGTGGCCTACTTTCTGCTGGGATGGCTTATTTACGGAATCCTGCTGATGGATTTCTATACCGCCAACACCATCCAGTATCCGGGACTATGGAAAGAGATGCCCAACCTGCTGCTAATGTTTATTTCAAACCTGCTCGGGGCATTCCTGCTTGCCTTCATTTTCCATCGTTGGGCGGGAATCAAAACCTTTTTAGGAGGGCTGACCGGCGGATTGATCCTCGGATTGATCCTGTCACTGATGTGGGATCTTTACTTTCTGTCATCGATGAATCTCTATTCTTTAACCCTCGTATTAGTCGATGTGATCGTCGGCACGATTTTCACCGGGATTATCGGTGGATTGATAGGCTGGATCCTTGGATTTGGGAAGAAAGAAAAGGTAAACGCCTGACAGCGTTGTTTCAGCAGGCATTAAATGCATTGCACGTCTGATCAGACCGATCTGTACCGGGCAGGGTTTTTCGGGTAGGCAACTGATTCTTCAAGTTCCTGCCGGAATAGGTTTTGGTTATCCGGATCCGAATCCAAAGCAACGATTTCTCCCTGTTTGAGCCGCGCCCACTACAGACTCGGAACTCCTGAGCGGCAACCGTTGTCGATGATCCTTCCTGCAGGAAACTCAGGAATGCCCGAAAGCGCCTCATCCAGGAATGGAAGGGAATGACATTACATGTGTAAAAGGTTCAGGAAACCAGCTTTTCCTTTTTCAGAATATTCATAAGCCGTGTCTCTGAGATATAATGGTCGGCCAGCAACCGGCCATCGTTTATCAGGTTAAACACTGCATAGGGCGAAGGCGCCTGTTGGGCTTTTTGCGGGGTGTCAAGTTCCGTGATCGTGACTGCAACGCCCCGTTTAACCAAAGATCCATTGACCTCAGTCACAAACCGTGCTACCCAGGGACACTGACGCGAATAGACCATGTGCAATCCCCGGTAATCCTTCAGCGCTGCCCGCCAATTGTTGAAGAAGGGAACCGGAGCTTCTCTCAATCGTTTAACCAGCAGATCATGGGTCAGATCATTGGCAACTATCCCAAACCCATTTTTCATGAACAAGGATTTATCAGCCATGAAGGAGCCGGAACTGGTCATCACCGCAACTCCGTTGTAATCTCTTTCGATGGCATCAGCCATGCAGGCCTCAATAAGCATGGAACCCAACCCCTGGTTTTTATATTTCACAGCATTGACCCAGATGCAATGGATAAAAAGGAATCCGGCCGCGGAAACCGCCCGCCAGCACTGGCCGCCTGGCACATACTCGATGAAACCCGCTGGGCGTTTTTCACCTTCCACATAAAGCAATTTAATAACAAGACCATCCCTGAACCGCTCTTTTAACCATTCAACCTTTTGGTTGTAAAAAGGATGTCTGGGGTTGATAAAGCAGATCGCCTGAGGATGCAAGGCCAGGTTTATGGCATCGACCGTAATAATACCGTAATTGTCCAACGGCTGATTGATTTAATTGTTACGATTTTCACTTCCATTATTGAACACTATCAGATATCCTGACAAATGAAGTCCCTTTTATAACCGGCTTACATCGGGCACAACATGACATTTAGTAATATCTTCAGACAAAAAAGTAAGTTGTCTCAACTTTTTCCCGTTCAGTGTAAAAAATCCAACTGGATTTATTCTGATTTAGAAACACCTGGACAGGGGGTCCGAAATTATCAAAAAATTCTCATTCATTAAGCATTTCAACCGCTATTTTCCTTGCTTTCTGATCATTGTCCCGAAATACCCCTTACACTCCAGAGGCATCCCGGGTTTATAAACAAGTTTAAGATGATTAATCCCTTTGATATATCGCACTGTGAAAAGGCCCGAAACAGTTCGCTGACCGCAATAATCGGTCATCCCCTTGCATTTCGATGAAAGAGCCAGGTTTTTTGATTCCAGGAACCGGAATGTCTCACCCCAACGGGGTTCCCACTGAGGCTGCCGCATATCCTTGTAATACATTTCAATGCCGAAAAAGGGCAATACGCTCTGCCCGATGTAGACATTATACACCGAATAATCAAACATTCCGGCATAAACGGCAATCATCTCTTCAGCGACTTTCATCTCTCCCTGCCAGCCGATTTTCTTCAAATATTCCAGGATGTTCTCTTTGTTGAACCCTGTCAGTACCAGCCTGATGGCCTCTGTTTTGCGGGGGATCATAAATCCTGTTTGGTAAAGGTTTGCATTGACAGGAAGGGATTCGATGCAATGTTTCAGGGTTTCGGCCAACTCGGCGGGGAAGTCAATACCGAACAGGATCCGATAAATGTCATCCAGCACCTGGCGCATCCTGATCCATTGCGCAAATCGTGAAAGACCCGGTTCTTCAGTGATCCTGAAGAAAATGTTGGGTGAAGTGTTGTACGCAGTTGGCCCGCAGTCGAATTCCAGCCAGAACAGTTCGATCATCTCCGCAAGCAGGGCGCCTGGTTCGGTCCACGCTGCAAACATCGCAGTCAGGTTGCGCCAGAACGGATCTTCCAGCAAGGCCGGCGACAGGCCTGCAACCTGGCTTTTCCCTGCAAGCATCAAGGCGCCGTCGCTGTTACGGGAGATCATCATAAAGAAATCGCACGAGGCCACCGGGTCGCCCAGACGGGTTTCGAACCCAAAGTCCGATGCCGTATCATATGGAAATAAGGTACATAAACAGTGTACTGCTTCCACATAGTCGTCGGTGAGGAGGTCAGGTGAAAAACCTGCCTTCATGGCTTCAAAATGGTTGAGAAAGGTTGGTTTCATTTTGGTTTGGCGCCCTAAATCAGGGTACATTAATTGGAAAAATTCTTCTGATGAAATATTTACGTGAGTCGGAAAGGGTGAAGTGCTGTAGTTTTCTCCCAACCGATATTACTTTCAAATCCCCAAAGTGCGTTGAATGTACATCAGGCAATCGAGCGTTGTGGCGGTGGTGAATAGCGAATGCCGGTCCTTCGCTACAATCCCATACCTGGCACCGGTAGTCTGATTTTTCCATTCGTGCTCATTCTCAGGAATGTTCATATATACCGGCGGAACCCGCAGCAGGGCCGATGGTTCCCATGATCCATCCTCCTTTTGCAGCGACAGCAGCCATCGCAATGCTGGTCCTGCAGGAGAAAACCGCTCCAGCCTTCCGGCAGCCATTACAAGGGTCTTCAGCGCCAGCGCGGTGGCAAACGGGGATCCTTCGGGGAACACGGGCGTCGAAACATGGTCTTTCCCTCCGAACAGCTGACCGGCCCATCGGGTTGCGTTATCGATTTCAGTGAAATATTTTTCCCTGCCATGCATGATCAGCGCCTGCACGGCCAGGGAGACTGTGTAAACCGGATCTATCCACCAGTATGCCTCCCATCCTCCGTCGGGAAGCTGATTCCTGAGCAGGAAGGGGATTAGCCTGTCGTTGAGCGACGGAACATTAGCGGCTGCTGCGGTAACACAGGGATGGGTGATCATCCATCCTGAGACCTGTTCTTCGGGGCGGGCATTGACAAACTTACGCACATCACGTTCGAGCACAAAGGTGGCGATGCCCCCATCGGGCTGCAAGTGTGTCATCAGAAATTCTTCGGCGGCAGTAATGCGCAGTTTCCCCACCAGTCCGAGGTTCAGCCCGAACCTGATACTCCAGGCCGTACTGTCGGCATCCTCGGGCGAATGGCGGTTAAACGACCATCCTCCATGTCCGTTGAAATAATGCTTGGGACCATGTACCTCCCACGCCTCACGGGCGGCTACTAAGGCCCTGGGATCTCCGGATGCCGCCAGCATGCAGCCGATGTAACCGGTCACCCAGCCGTCACTCTCGCCGGTGGGAAGCAGAAAGTCGGACCAGATGTGGTCTTCGTTTCTTGATTTTATCAGGAAGCCGATGGCTTTGTGTATTTGCTCTTTCATTGAGATCGTGTTCTTATAAAGTGGCGTCAGGGATAAAGAACAACTTCCTGTTCGTCTTTCATGGCCTTTTCAAACAGAGAATTCTCTGGTTTTCTTCTACGTTCATTCATCATGACTGGTAATTGGTATTATTCGATTCTTTTTTTCCGGATAATTATCCTGGCTTGGTGATACGGCATACTGAAGGTGACATCACCAATGATGAATGTTCTTTGCACGGAACAGTTTATCAACCTCAAATTTATAGAGGATTTCACAAAACTCATCCTCTGCGGCGAGGTTCCCCAGTATGAACTCCTTTTCCCGGAGCAGGTGACAGGGATACACATCGCCATTCCAGTCGACATCGACCGAATACCAGGCATTGCCGCAAACATAGCGGCAGCGGGCCTGCTGCCTTGCCTCCTGGATGTCGCCGCAACGATCGCCGGTATCAGATTCGGTTCTTTCTTCCGGCTTCACATCACGAAAGGTACGGATGATGCTGTTGCACAGTTCTCCCGGGCTAAGCGAGACCTCCCCGGCATGAGGTGCATGCGGAAAATGGCGAAGGTGGTTTGGCGCATAAACCCCTCCGTTTTCAACGGCAAAACGGGCGATGTCAGCCACTTCGTGCAGGTTTTTCGCATGCAGGGTGGGCGCCAGCGAGATTTGAACACTTTGAGTATCGACATCTTCCCGCTGTGTTCTCATCCATCCTTGTTGCTCCAGCTTTTT
>Ga0247841_10003684_pt1 | contig 27768 bp, 22 predicted proteins | sample LaCruzMarch2015__2_FD_192410 | JGI IMG/M metagenome (GOLD analysis project Ga0247841, IMG submission 192410) | Freshwater microbial communities from meromictic Lake La Cruz, Castile-La Mancha, Spain - LaCruzMarch2015_18m | ecosystem: Environmental > Aquatic > Freshwater > Lake | place: Spain... | reverse complement strand
GGACTTTTTGCGCAGCTATGCTTTTATTTGTCATAGGACCTGTATCAAGCACGAGTACAAGAGCATTACCTTTTCGATCCGTTTGCTTTTCAATGAACATAGGCTCTGTCAAAGAAGACACACTAAACCCCTCTACATCATCGCCTGCATCCCTATCATAGTGACCTGCTCCGAGTGTAGATTCTATCTTATTCCAATAAGAAAGGGCCGTTTCTTCCTCGATAGGACCATAAATAGATCCGTCAACATAGATCTGCTTTAAAAAATCTTGGGAGAAGAGAACAAAATCGTTATAGGTCAAGGAGGCGGCGGCATTAAAGATGTCACTTGGTAAATAAGAAGAAGGGTCTTGCTGATTTTCTAGTATTTGTAATGCATATTGTAGAGGAGAAGGATTCTGTGAATAATAATCCGCTAACTGCTCTGTAAATTCATTAAATGTAGATTCATCAAGAGTTACATTCTTTAAAACAGAAATAACTTTTTCCAAACTTTCTTCTACAGAAGATTTATGTACTTTAAGCATCATCCAAACATTATCTTCATCCATAAAGAACATGGCTGAAAGATCCTCATTTTCCCCATTTGGGAAAGCTGCATCAATGGCATCTTGAAAAGCACCAGCAAGGGCCATGGATAGGATTACGTTTTTTCCTGAGCTATTATGCAGAGGCGATGAAAGATGGAGAGAAAAGTTTACCATATCAGATGCGGGATCTTCATTCATTTTAAAGCTTATCTTAGCAAGCTTACTATCTACGATGACAGAAGAGCCTTCTTTCATCATGTCTTCAAAATCAAGCAAGCTCTCATCCTCTATTACCTCTTCTATTTCTATTTCATTCTCTGGGGTATTTATAAGAATAGAAGGATGAGGAGGAGAAAGCTCCCACTGCTGCATTTTTTCGTCTGGAATTTTTCGAGATACATAAGGAGAGTGCATCCATTTCTCTATCGCATTGGGTTTTACACCTGACTCATCAGGGTCTACGAAAAAGAAGAAAATGCAAGACTGAGGAGTCAGAGAATTTGCAAATTTACAGACAAACTCTGGATCAAAAGTAGTACCACTTATTCTGTTTGGAAAAGTTTCTAACTCCTCGTCGATCATTTCTCCAGCTGTTTGCATGATAAAATCGAAAGGATATACCGAGGAAGAGCGTTTATTAACCATCTGTTCTAATTCTGTGAGCCTATCAAAAAGAGAGGAAGAGATCTGCTCATCTTTGAGTCGGTTTACAGCTTGGAAGCATAAAGAGATCACTCTATCGACTTCTTTAACCCCTGCTTTAGTAAGATCCATGCTGATGAAAAAAAGTGCATGGTCTTTTTCTACCCTTAATTGATCGATAGAAAAATCTGTGATAAGACGCTCTTCTTCAAGGAAGCTTGCTAAACTACCTGGGCCGTCATAGTGTAGGGCCATTTCTACGAGCTCTAAAGCTCTTTTACCATATTGGCCAGCAAATTCCTTTGGCACTTCCCAACCAAGAACTAAAGACCTTTCTTGAGAGGACGGCGTGATATGGATGAAATGTCCTTGTTGTTTTTCTGATGTGATCGGAGAGGAAAATTCACTTCTTTCACTGATAGGTCTATCAGGTATTTCGGAAAAGTGTTTTAGAGCTAATTCTGTCATCTCTTCAATGGATAAAGGTGAGCGCATAACTACATGCATATTCTGCGGGACATAATGCGCATCAAACCACTTTCTAATGTCACTTTGTGTAATAGAATGCAATGACTCTAGATTTCCACAGGAAAATACAGCATTAGGATGCTCTGTATTTCCCGTTGCCTTCAATACTCTCCATAGCTTCAAAAAATCATTTTCCACATTATCTTCGAATTCATGAGATACAGCGTGCATCTCCCTTTCGATACAAGAGGGAGTGAAAAGAGGATCTATAAATAAATGACTAAAGCGATCGAGTCCTTCATCGATATGGATTGAATCAAGGGTAAAGCCAAAGACTGTTTTGTCATGAAAGGTATAGGCATTAAATTCCCCTTTTCTTTCATTTAGAAACTTGAAATATTCCGATTCATTAGGAAAGGCTCTATTTCCCAAAAAAATCAAGTGCTCTACAAAGTGAGCCATCCCCGGAAACTCTGTTGGATTATCCCAGGAACCAGCTTCGATAGAAAGTGCCACGGATGATTCACTCGCAGCTTGATCGGAGATAAGATACATTTCTAGACCACTTGCAAGCCTTACCTTTACTGTTTCACTTTCTGAAGACCCAACAATCGACTGGCCCGCTTTGTCTGTTACTACTTCATAATCGGATCCAACAAGTTCTGCGTTGTAGTTGACTGCAATAGCAGAAAGAGCCCTATTTTTCCAAAGCTGCCGCTCTGTTTGTAATCCGAAAGTTTGAGGATGATAGTTTGATTCAGAGATGAATTTTCTTAATGCGGATTTCCTAGAGGAAGAGAAGCTAGTAACTGATGAGGGCCTCTCTTTTTCTTGCGTAGCAGAGGTAGCTGAAAGGGGTTGGGTTAAAGCAAGAACTGCACTCGCGTAACAAGTTAAAGAATCTTTTTTCATAGAATCCTCTTAAGATTTAGAATAGATTCCAATTATATAGAATAAATCAATATTTTCAATTATTAATTAATTTATAAAATTAAAACTAATTACACCTAACCAACTAAATAATATATTATTTATTTATTTCATTTATTTAACAAAAACAAACAAAGTCATATTAACAAAAAGATTACAACTTTTTAGAATCAGCAACAGAATCCGAAGCATGATGTGGAAGCTATTTCAACAGGCTTCAAGCTTTTTCTAAAACTCTTTACTCAAAGTCAACGAAATATCATTAGACCAGAAATTTCCTCCAAACTCCCCTTCATAGCCGAAGTCTACCTTGATAGGTTTCTTTTTGCCTACCGCTACTAAAAAGTTCAGTCCTACAGCGCCTAAATTCAGATTTTGATTGACCGCAGTCACTGTAAAAGAGCCTGGACTTCCAACAAACGAGGTATTAACAGTTCCTGTACCGAACGGCTTTTCAAAGACATAAGAGGCTTTCTCTTTAAGAATAAATGCGCCCCAGCTCTTTTCCCATCTCTCAGAAAATTTAAGCCCTGTCTCACTGCGCACCATCGAGCTATTATTGGCTTTTTGTTTGGCATTGAACGGAGAGGCTCCATGCTCCTCATACCCTCTTTGCCAATTGATAGCCCAATCAGCTGATGTAAAGGGGATGACATCACCCCAAGAAAAAGCAAACTCATATCCCACTTCTAAATGAGGTATGAGCTGCCATGCAAAAATATCTGCATGGGCTTTTTCAGAAAAGCCGGTGAAAGAGATATTTCTTGTGTTATCCGTCTGGTTAAATACGCCCCAAATAGCGGGGGAAAAGTAGAAGTCTTTTATATAAGCGCTGCCATACATAGAGGCAACATAGGAATTGGTATCACCATGTCCAGCACTGCCTGCTTCATAATAATGGGTATGAGCATAACCTAAAGAGCCACCTACGAGGTCTCTATTTCCCAGGTTATAATCAATCCCAGAAACTACCGCGCCTGCCAGGTAATTGAAAGAGGGATTTTGACTCATTGCTGAGAGATGAGCAAATTCTCCAAAGCCTGTGACCCATGCAGAGAACTTATTTTCAGCTTGATCACTCGATGGCATGCAGATGGTATCTGAGCTATCGGCTGTAAGTGCAGCGAGCTGATTTCCCTGAGAAGATGGTTTTTGCAAGACCCTAAAACTATCTACGTGGGCACTTAGAAGGTTGCTTACACTAAACAATGTCTGCGTCGATGCATAAGTTCCAAAGGAATTTCTTGAGGGGGATATAGCGTTCATTGCATTTTGAAGCTCTGTATCAGTTAACCCGTAAAAAAGACCTATCGTTGAATAAGCCGCGTTATCATTGAGATAGTTTGCTACTTTTAACCCGTTGCCAGAAAGACTAATGGTAGAGATCACGGATGGCTGGTAAAGCAAGTACACATAATCCGGTGTATCATAAGACAGGATCCAGCGATAGCCAGAAAGTTCCCCGGTAATTCCACTGAATGTTCCACTATACGATCCTGCACTTGCATCAATAATGGTATATTGTCCACTGGATCCATAGTTACCAAAATCTGGTATTACGTTAAGCGTACCAGCAAGAGTTGCAGAGCCTGTGATGATAAGCTCTGAACTCTCTGTCGGAGTAATGGAAATGTTCGTAGTACTTCCTGAGGTTAAGGCTAGTGTCCCTATAGTCATAGATCCTGGTGAATTACCAGGAGAGATCACACCTCCGGAGTTCACAGTAACAGTACCGTTTACCGTTCCTGTTCCAGATAAAGTCCCATCGACACTGACATTACCTGTTACAGCAGAGGTGCTGCTACTATCTATTGTTACTCTTGTTCCAGCTCCCGCCGAGATATTCCCTAAAACAGAACTAGTACCAGAAGTAGTTATCTGCGATGTTCCACTCAAAGTAAGCACCGTACCAAAACCACTGCCCAAAGTACTACTTCCTTGCATGAACAGTACTGAACTACCATCTAGTGTTGCCGAAAGCAAGCTGCTGCTTCCTGAAACGGTGTGATCAGCTGTACCTGCAAAGGTCACGAACGCATCAACCGTACCTGCGGACTGATTAAACCTGGCCGATCCCGTGGCCGTCACAGTACCTGTTACAGCAGAGCTGCTTGAGCTATCTATACTTACACTTGTGCCATCAGCTGCCGAAATATCCCCTGAAACAGAACTATTAACAGAAGTAACTATACGCGATGTTCCGCTCAAAGTAAGCGCCGTACCAGAACCGCTGCCCAAAGTACCACCTGGCATTATTAAGGCGGAGCTTCCATCTAGTGTAGCTGAATTCAAAGTACCACCTGAAAGAATGTGCTCAGCTGTACCTGCAGAGGTAACAAGTGCATTAACCGTACCTGCACCCTGATCAAAGCTGGCCGATCCCGTGGCCATAACAGTACCTGTGACAGCAGAGGGGCTTGAGCTATTTATGCTTACTGTTGCTCCAGAATCTAGTGAGATATTTCCTGAAACAGAACCTGAGTTTTCTACATATAAAGTCGCTCCTGATGTAACATTGGTTCCTCCTGTGTAAGTATTGGTACCAAGAAGATTAAGCTGACCTGGACCATTTACTTGAAAGGTACCTACTCCTGTAATATTACCTAAGATATCCGCAGTAAAACCAGAATCCACAGCAACAACCCCTAAAGTTGTTATTACAAGATTTGCGGTAGCCGACCCTGGGCCAGAAAATTCTAAAACCGGGGTACCACCACCAGATGATGATTTGAGATTAACAGTGGTGCCTGTACCAAGCGTTTGTGCATTTGGCAGTATTAAGGTAACAGGTTGTGCTGAGGCGGCAGACGCATCGAGAGTAATCGTACCAGTCTGATAAGTCAGTCCACTATTTATGGTCACAGTTTTAGATGCGGAAGAGGTGCTAGCTACAGTTAACAGATCGAAAGCACTACTACTGCCTGTGATAATAGGACTTCCAGTATTTGCAATGGTGAAAGTAGTATCTGGAGCATATAGAGTGTTACCAGTTGTACTAGCAGTAAATGGGCCCGTAATGGTGATCGCGCCGGCTCCACCTGTAGAGCAATCAGATGCCGTAATAGCAGTGTGATAGTCGGCGTCATTCGCAATAGCGGTACAAGTTACAGCCTCTAGAGAAGAGTAACAAAGACTAAAGAGTGCTAAAGATACAAAAAGAGCATTTTTCCTGATGGGATGATTCATTGAGGCCTCAATTAAAAATAGTTAGCGCAAGTCAAAACAAGACACTTGAGTAAAAATATATTTATCAAGAATAGATAGCTGCGTTGTCAACATAATATTCCAGAAGTGAAGTGACTTATAAAACACCATGATCTATTGAGTAAAAACGCTTACAATACCACGTCTACTTCATCCGCTTCAAAAGATGATCGCCCACACGCAGAGCATTGGCCATCGCAGTAAGGGAAGGGTTTACAGCCCCTATGCTTGGGAAGAAACTAGTGTCGACGACATAGAGATTATCGAGCTCATGCGCTTTGCAATTGGTATCGAGTACGGAGCTTTTTGGATCCTTGCCGAAACGGCAAGTGCCTGCTTGATGAGCTACACCAGCTAGTGGGATATCAGTCTTTAAATAGGCATTTCTTGGAATGAGGTAGTCTGGATGCATACCTAAATGTTTTAACATCGATTTCAGTTGCTCAAAGAGTTTCTGCTTAGCTACCTGATTGTTTGGAGTGTAGCTAAGACAAATGTTTCCGTCTTTATTTAGAGTCACCCGGTTATTTGGATCTGGAAGATCTTCTGTTGAGAGCCAAAAATCCACTGCGTGAAGAGCGATCTCTTCGAGTGTTTTATTTGGCACAAGGGCTGTCTCAATTGGTTTCTCTCCTCTAAACATCGCCCCTTGCGATTTACCGATCATTTGAATGTTCCCCATAGGGAACTTAAAATCTTCCGTACCAAAGTAGTAATCGTTGATGGAGAGGGTCTTTTGGAACATGGTATAATTAGGTTCTAAAGAGAGCGCAAGCACCGCTTGGCTATTGTGGAACATGTAGTTACGCCCCACCTGGTCTGATCCATTAGCAAGACCGTTTGGGTGTTTGTCACTTGCAGAGGCTAAAAGAAGTTTCGCAGAGTTAGCAGCGCCACATGATACCACGACAACATCTGCTTGAAATACCTCTGTTTTATCTCCGATTTTTACCACGACCTCACTTACAGATTTTCCATCTGGTGTGGTACTGAGTTTTACAACATGAGCCTCAGTAAGTAGAGTCACATTGGTTTGTTCAAGAGAGGGCCTTACACCAATCATCTCCGCATCGGACTTTGCTTGTACAAGACATGGAAAGCCATCGCATGTTTTGCAGCGTACACATTTACTATTCTCCATTTTCTTTTCATTAATCATGATACCGCAAGGTGCTGGGAAAGGATGGAAGCCTGCTTTTTTCAAGTCATCATAGAGTTTCTGGATTCTCGGCTCGTGAGAGACAGATGGAAATGGATAAGGAGCGCTTGAAAAGGGCTCGGTAGGATCGATCCCTCTTTCACCATGTACTTGGTAGAGCTGTTCTGCTTTGGTATAATAGGGCTCTAGCTCTTCATAAGATATCGGCCATGCAGGAGATATCCCTTCATAGTGTTTCAGTTCGGAAAAATCTTCTTTGCGCAGACGAAATAGGGAAGCGCCATAGAGTTTTGTAGCTCCCCCAACAAAATAATGGACCTGAGGCTGGAACGCTTTTCCTTTTGCATCATACCATGTATCTTTGGATACATACCGATTCTTCACAAAGACCGCATCAACACTCCAGTTCTCAGCCTCTCTTTTAAGCCATCCACCTCTTTCTAAAAGAAGGATCTTTTTACCAGAGGCTGCAAGATGTCTTGCGAGAGTCCCTCCTCCAGCGCCTGTTCCGATAATAATAAGATCGTAGTGATTTTGCATCTTTTCTCCTAGAGGGGTCCGATTTTATATTCTTCGATAGAAATAGCTGGACGCTTTTGCAAAGCGTACTCGCCATATTGTTGTATAAGCTTTGCAACAACACCTGTCCACCCTGTTTGATTGCTGGCTCCAAGGCCGGCTCCATTGTCTCCATGAAAATACTCATGAAATAGGATATAGTCTTTCCAGTGAGGATCTGTCTGAAATTTTTCCATTCCTCCGTAGAGGGGCCGCCATCCTTTCTCATCTTTAAGAAAGATTTGAATGAGACGGCGTGTTAGGTCCATGGATATATCCCACAATGTCACCTGCTTGCCGGAATTTGATGGGTATTCGATAAGAAACTCATCGCCGAGGTAGTAATGGTATTTTTGAAGAGCTTCTATTAGTAAGAAGTTAAGAGGAAACCAAATGGGGCCTCTCCAGTTAGAATTCCCTCCAAAAAGGCCACTTGTCGATTCTGCAGGCTCGTAATTGAGACAAAATTCTTTTCCATCCAAATGAAGCACATAAGGATTCTCCCCAAGAGCCTTAGAGACAGATCTGAGACCAAAAGGGCTTAAAAACTCTTTTTCATTCAGGATCTTTCGTAGAATCCCTTTTAATTTTTTAGGTGAGGCTAAAGCGAGCAGGAACCGTTTATCTTCTTTGAATGTACTGAGCTCCATGACACCCTTCAAAAGATCGGAGCGATTTTCCACAAACCATTCAAATCGCTTTCTATAGCTTGGGAATAACTCAGTCATCTTCGGGTTATTGGGAGCTACCGCAAAAAGAGGAACGATCCCAATCAAAGTATCTGCAGAGATCTTGATCTCCCTTCCATCAGGAAGAGTAAGCAGTCCATGATAAAACTCGGCATCCGAGTTCCATAGCCCCCCTTTTTGGTCTCCGATGCTATTCATTGCATCGGCAATATAGATGAAGTGCTCGAAAAATTTAGTGGCCATGTCTTCATAGGCCTCATCTTTCTTCGCAAGCTCGAGCGCTATTTCAAGCAGGTTTAGAGCATACATCCCCATCCAGCCTGTTCCATCCACCTGCTGGAGCTTTCCACCACAGGGAATCCCCTTATCTCTATCAAAGGGGCCTATGTTATCAAGTCCTAAGAAACCACCCTCGAAGATATTACGGTTATCGGAGTCTTTCCGATTCACCCACCAAGTGAAATTCAGAGACAGCTTCTGAAACATCTTTTCTAAAAAAAGACGATCTTCAATTCCGTATCTAGATCTTTCAATTTGATAGACTCTCATCGCCGCCCACGCTTGCACAGGAGGGTTTACATCGCTGAAAGACCATTCATATGCAGGGACCTGGCCGTTGGGATGCATGTATCTTTCATCAGTGAGTAAAAGGAGTTGTTTCTTGGCAAAATTGGGGTCAATACTTGCAAAAGCTACGGTATGAAAAGCAAGATCCCATGCTGCAAACCAAGGGTATTCCCATTTATCTGGCATAGAAAAAATATCGCAAGCACCAAACGTCTTCCAACATTTATTGCGCCCGTCCTTTCTAATTTCAGCTGGCTTGGGCATTCCCGCATCCCCGTTTAGCCATGCCTCTACATCGTAACAATAAAACTGCTTATTCCATAAAAGCCCAGCATACGCTTGCCTCTGCACGTTACGCATGTCGTCTGGCATTACATAAGGAGTGATCCCTTCGTAAAACGTATCGGCTTCAGCGATTCTACTTTCAAAAGCTACATCAAACGCTCTTCCTAATGGATCAGAAATATTTTTTTTCCGGCTCAGGCGCAGTTTGATCACCTCTTCTTTTCCACTTACTATCTGAAGAGGATAATGAACAGCTGCTTTTGTTCCAGTTTGGTCTGGGTTTATCGCTTTTGTGTCATTTTGAATGAGGTAAGAATGAAATGCGTCTTTGACATAAGGAGATTCATTATCTACGTCAAAGATTCTTTTGGTATTTGTTTCATTCTCAGTAAAAAGGGCCTTCTGTGCAGGATCAAAATACAGATAGTAGTCACCAATCTCTGCGTGAGAGGCCTCTATCTGTCCCTTTTTAATGAGCGCCAGCTCCGGCTTTTTCTCTTTACTGAACCACGACCATTCATTACGGAACCAAAGTGTTGGTAAAAGATGCACAGTCGCAGTATCTGGACCTCTATTGGCAATGGTAATTCTCACAAGGATGTCATCGATGGACTCTTTAGCGTATTCGACAAAGACATCAAAATATTTATCCTCATTAAAAATACCAGTATCTAGAAGCTCATATTCAGGATCATTCCTTGTCCGCCTCTGATTCTCTTCTAGAAGATTTTTGTAAGGAAATTCCAGCTGTGGGTATTTATACAGGTATTTCATATACGAGTGGCTTGGCACGTTATCGAGATAGAAGTAGTATTCTTTTACATCCTCTCCGTGATTGCCCTCATTGCCAGTAAGGCCAAATAATCTCTCTTTTAAAATAGGATCACATCCATTCCAAAGAGCGATAGAAAAGCAAAGCTTCTGCTGGTCATCAGAAATGCCCGCGATCCCATCTTCTCCCCAACGATACGCTCTCGATCTTGCATGATCATGAGGAAAATAATTCCACGCCTTACCATCAGGGCTATAATCTTCACGCACAGTGCCCCACTGCCGTTCACTAAGGTAGGGGCCCCATTTGCGCCAGCCCTCTTCTTCAGCTTTCATCATTCTATTTTTTTCTTCGTCAATCATCCTTTATAGACCTGGGCTCTGATGCATAATACCGCCATCGACAAACACTGTAGTCGATGTCATATAAGAAGCTTTGTCGCTTGCAAGAAACGCTACCACATTGGCTATCTCTTCAGGTTTAGCCATTCTTCCTACAGGAATAGCGTTATCCAGTTTTTTCATGAGCTCAGGGTCATTCATTGTAGAAAGGTTTATAGGGGTAGCTACAGCACCTGGAGCTACTCCAACAACCAGAATATTGTGTCCGGCAAGTTCGAGCCCTGCGGTTCTTGTAAGCATGCGCACGCCCCCCTTAGAAAGACAATAGGAGGTATTGCCAGGCATAGGCCAATCTTCATGCACTGATGTGATATTGATAATACGGCCGCCACCACCCTGCTTAATCATCTGCTTAGCTGCGATCTGCGTTCCAAAAAATGCGCTCTTGAGGTTGATCTTCATCACTTTTTCATATTGCTCTTCCGTTGTTGTAAGAACAGATGTGCGTGTTTCCACTCCCGCATTATTGACCATGATGTCGATCCGCCCAAAGGCTTTTACAGCGCCGTCGATAAGTTTTTGCAGATCGGCTACCTTACTTACATCAGCTTCAATTCCGATCGCTTTATCACCAAGAGCTGCTACCTGCTTTTCCAGAGCGTCTGTAGCTTCAGGATGAGCAATATAATCGATGACAATATTGGCTCCTTGTTTTGCAAGAGCCAGTACAATCGCAGCTCCTATACCACTATTTCCACCTGTTACAACTGCCACTTTTCCTTTAAGGTCCATCTGCTTCCTCCAATAGTTCGCTTTTCATCACTATAAAGAAATTTTTCTAAAGGGCAAGAGGGACGAGGTGGGATTTAGATATTTTTTGTTATCACATGCGCCGTAAAACCTGCTCCTTCAGGGGCGGGATATAAGGCGCAAATCAATCTTAGGATGACATGCTAGATTGATTTCAATTCTCTTGTGATTTTCATCTCTCAATTGTTAAAATATATTTTCTTTTTTGGTGAAGAGTGTGATTCAAAGAGCGTATCGATATCGTTTCTATCCTACTGAAGAGCAAAAGATCATCACCTATATGTTTTTTCCTGCTATCTTTCTCTCCAAACAATACCAATCAGCTCGCCTTAATCCCCTTCTCCTTTAGATAGGCCTGAACAAGAGCCACTTTGTCCCCTTGGATTTCAACCTCTTCCCCTTTTACACTTCCGCCACAACCGAGTTTTTTCTTAATGCCAGAGGCAATTTCCTGCATCTCGGACTCTTCTTTATTCAAGTTAAGTATGACCGTCACGACGTTTTTACCTCGCTTCAGAAGGCGTACCTTTACAGGTTTGCTAGATTGAGAGGATAGATTTTCTTTTTTTTCGGGAGATGGGATCCAATCTCCCCCTATTGTGAATGGCATTTTGCCCTCCATGCTTAAGACTTATCCATTATTACCGAAAGCCTTGAGAAATGCCAAAAAAAACATTGTTTGAGTCTAAAATCCCCGTCCAATTCCTAAGTAAAAGAAAGCATTATAGGCTAAATGGTTCCATTGGATGGATTTTCAAATGGTATTCTTCACAAAGGAAAGAGAGGATGTCAAAGGCAGATACTAACTCTTAATCACTACTTTGGATTCAACAATTGCGCTAAGAGGGATAACTCCCTGATACAGATGGTAATATTTTGTAGTTCCTCCCTCATTAGTCTCGTATCTGAGGGTTCCTTCAAGTTTACTTACATCAACTTTCAAGATCACATATTGATGCGCCTCAGACCAATATTTGTTGAGGATTCTTTCGAGCTGATCTTCTAAAGCTAAATGGATAAAGGCATTATCGTCAGCAGAGATAGAAACAATCTGACTATTCTGAGTCGCTTCCCAATTAGGCATGGAAAGGATCTTGTAAAGGTACTGAGTTTTTTGATCTGTTTCCATAATCTCCCTATTTTCTATTATCTGATTTCCACATAACGAAAAACAAACAGCACAAAGATTTAAAACACCTGCCCAAAATCTCATATCATCCATCCTTAGCACTTACGAAATATTACAAATCGTACGGACGAGCTTTTCAGGATTTCGATTCAGGACAAAGAACTGATTTTGATAATATCGTCCAGTTACAACATCCCGATCCCCTGTTGCATGTAAATACTTTCCTGAACGATCCCAAAGAAGCTGCTTAAAGCTTTCCACTTCTAACGGAAGATCTCCTCCAAAGAGTTGATCCATCGCATCCTTTTGAATCCTCTTTGGATCAAATGAAAGCATCCTTCTTAAGTCTAGTGTATGAGCCGCATGAAGAATTCTACGTAGGTATTTCAAATCCTCGTTCTCATTTTCATCTAGAGTCCCACGATTTGACCACAAGATCGCTTCTTCAAAAATACGTCTTTCTGCGTCACTAGAAAACAGGGAGCTGCTTTGAGCATGATCCCTAAAATAGATCGCATCTTGCATTTCATATTTTTTATAAAGATCAGGATGGCTTGTACTGCTACACTCACTTTGCCGTCCTGATCTTTGAAAAGAAGCTGCCATTTCGATTTTTTGTATCCAATGAGGATCTGACTGCATTTTACGCCTAGCCCAATTAACGATACCGGAAGAGTCGGAAATAGGATGGTCAAGCAGCAGAGTAAAAACATCTTTGGCTAAAGCCCCTTGTCTTAAACCATGGGCCAGCCCATGGTTGGCTCTTTCAACAGAATAAAACTCTCCGTTAATCATTCGTGTTATTTTATCGTGTGGAGTCCCCTGTGTATAGGGAGAGAGAAAGTAGGGTCTAACCATTTCCATTACGCGCATTGTCTGCTTGTTTGTCTCTGATGAAACGCCAGAGGAGGAAGCAGAAGCATATCTTACGTTAGATGAAAAAGGCGTATTTGAGGCAACAAAAGAACCTGTTGAAGCCAACAGTAAAACGCCTCCCACAATCGCAAGTCCTGCCGTAAGACTAAGGCTTAAAATGGGCGCTGTAAATGGCAAAGAGACAAGCAGCGCCAGACCTAGAATTACCCCAGCAACTTTCGCTATTTTTACTATCGTTGGGTTCTGGTGGGTCCATTCTACAATCCCCTCAAAAATGGAGGTATTCGCTTGCAGGTCGCCCAAAGAAGTAGTTCTAAATGATACAGCCATACTCACCTTATTGAAGGCGAAATTTTAGATTAAACTTAAGTAAAAGTAAATGTTAAGAAACTGGAAAATTGATAAGTTTTAAAACTGAATTTTAAGAAATTTCGTATTGAAAAAATGGGGGCGGTGTGACTCGAACACACGAAACCCGAAGGTAGGGGATTTACAGTCCCCCGCAATTGCCACTATGCGACACCCCCACGAAAGAATTTGCTGGCGAAAGGAATTGAACCCTCAACCGTCCGATTACAAGTCGGGTGCTCTACCAATTGAGCTACACCAGCAGAAAGAGATAAACCTTATAACAAAGGCCATCTTTTGTCACAAGACTTTTAGTTAATTTTGTATTTTTGTGGATCGTTTTGCTTCGGCTCTAATGATGAATTCAGCTGCACAACGCGCTGAAAAAACGATCTAGAAACATTGCTAGTTTCTTGTGTTATCGAAGACACGTTATCGGAAGAAAGCACCTGGGCTTGGATCTTTTTGCGTGCGTCTTTATTTTCACAGCACTTCTTAAACTTTTTCTCTGAGCCACATGGGCAAGGGTCATTACGTCCCGCTTTTTCCATTACTATCCTCAATTTTAATATGTTGGCTGAGGATCATACCTCAAAAAAATGATAATAGTCCAGAGTAAATTCCCTATGGAATATAGAGAAGGCTTCAGGTAAAATAACTTCATTATGTTAGAAAATTCTCTACAAATTTCTTTACCTATCGCCTCCCCCCCGTGGACAAGACTCGGCAAAAAGATCGAGAGCATGTGCCGTAAGGCCTTGTATGACTTCAAGATGCTTGAAAATACCTCCTCTATCGCTATCGCTTTAAGCGGAGGAAAAGACAGCCTTGCCATGCTATTTATGCTAAAGGCCATATCAGGAAGAGGGTTTCCAGACCTAAAAATCTATGCCATCCATGTAGGTGGAGAATTTTCCTGTGGGGCGGGTGTAAACGAATCTTTTTTAAAAGGGATCTGTAAAAAGCTAGACGTAGAATTTATCACCTGCCAGTCTACGCAAAAAAGAGAAACACTAGAATGCTATAGCTGCTCAAGAGAGAGAAGAAAACTCATTTTTGATGCGGCAAAAGCCGTTGGAGCTACTACCATAGCGTTTGGACATCATAGAGATGATAGCATACAAACTCTTCTGATGAATCTTTTCCATAAGGGGGAATTTGCAGCGAATCTCGCAAAAGTTCCAATGATCGATTATGGGATTACTATTATTCGGCCACTGATCTACGTTTCAGAAGATGATATCAAAGAATTTGCAAAAATGTATGGATTTGCAAGGATTACCTGCCAGTGTCCGGTAGGACAAGATTCTCTTCGGAAACAAACGGAGAAGTTGATCACGATTTTAGAGCAAACTTATCCAAATATTCGAGAAAACTTATCTCATGCAAGCCTGAACTATGCTTCTGACAAAGCACTCAGAAAATGTTCTTAGACTATTCTTAATGATCCTCACAGCAAGAAACACAGGAAATAGCTATTGGCTAAAAATGCAAAAAATGGCTTGATAATAAGTATAAGCATTTACCACCCCGAAGGCCCATGTACCTGTACGAACTCTCAGCTATATTAATCTATTTTGCCGTACTACTTACTATAGGCATAGTCTCATATAGGAAGCATTTATCAGCCACAGACTTCATCATCGGTAATAGATCGATGAATTACTGGCTTACGGCTCTTGCCGCTCATGCAAGTGATATGAGTAGCTGGCTTTTTATGGGATATCCGGCAGCAATTTTTATGGGAGGCCTTTTTAAAGGCTGGGCAGCTGTTGGCCTTATTACTTTCATGTTTTTAAACTGGCAACTAGTAGCTCCAAAAATCCGTGTTGCTACAGAGCAATATAACAGCCTTACCTTTTCTTCCTTCTTTGAAAGCAGACTTGCTGACACCTCTGGAACAATCAGAGTCGTTACAGCGATCATGTCGCTTGTGTTCTACACAATCTACATATCAGCAGGCCTTGTAGGTCTTGGCCTCCTTTTAGAAACTCTATTTAATATCGATTACTATATAGGGATATTCCTCGGAATCCTCATCGTTATTCCTTATGTATTTATGGGTGGATACTTAACTCTTGCTTGGATCGATCTGTTTCAAGGGATCTTCCTTATGTGCGTTATTATATTCGTTCCCCTCTATATCCTACCAAAAATCGGTGGATGGGATTCGATGGTACTTTCCATCAAAGCAAAGAACCTTTCGACATCACTCTTGCCTGATTATTCACCTAAGACCCTATTTATAGTTGTCTTAGAAATTTTAGGTTGGGGTCTGGGCTATTTTGGGCAACCACACATCATCACCAAGTTTATGGGTATTCGCCATGTACATGAGATCGGCAAATCTAAAATGATCGGAATGACATGGATGGTGATCTCTTTAACAGCTGCTACACTTGTGGGTCTTGTAGGTATAGCTTATTTTAAAGGGGGGCTTGCCGACTCAGAACAGGTCTTTATTGAAATGGTCAAAGAAACCTTCCATCCGTTCTTTATAGGATTTATCCTTTGTGCGGTACTTGCTGCTACAATCAATGCGATGAGCTCACAAGTTCTAGTATTATCCTCAAGTCTTACTGAAGACTTTTACAAAAGAATTTTCCATAAGACAGCTTCTTCCAGAGAACTTCTGATCGTCTCTCGCCTTGGCGTCATTGTAGTCGCTCTTATTGCCTTCCTAATCGCCTATGGAAAATTAAGCACAATTTATTCACTGGTCCTCTACGCGTGGTCAGGGCTCGGAGCCGCATTTGGTCCTCTGCTTATTCTTAGTTTATATTCTAAGACCATCAATAAATTTGGAGCATGGACAGGAATCTTGCTCGGTGGCGGTATTTCTGCCGTATGGCCGTACATCAATAAGCACCTATCTATCGACGTGCCTATGATTATCCCTGCCTTCTTTATCAGCTTTTTATCGATCTTACTCGTGTCTAAGATCACCCAAAATCCTGCAGATAAGGCTCGTACACTCAACTAGTTTCCTCCTTGGAAAAGATTGGCAAGGCGAGCTATAATTGTCTTTTTTCTAAATGAAGGTCTAAGATGAACAGAAAACCAAGAATTCTCATTACCAATGATGACAGCATTTCTGCGCCAGGCATTAGGCATCTTTGGAACTCTTTAAAAGATACATGTGATCTTACAATTGTAGCTCCTGCAACTGAGAAATCGGGCGTGGGTCTTTGCCTTACTCTATGGGATCCGATACACATTCACAAAGTAGATTGGCATAAGGATACTCCCGCATGGAAAATCACTGGAACGCCTGCTGACTGCGTAAGACTGGCAACTAGCATGCTTCTTGAAAGCCCTCCCGATCTTGTTGTTTCTGGAATCAATCGCGGATCTAATGCTGGAAGAACCCTTTTATATAGCGGAACGGTGGCAGGTGTTATAGAAGCTACTATGAGAAATATTCCAGGCATAGCATTTTCGTGTCACAACTACGAAAAACCTGGCTATGAGAACTTTGAAAAACACATCAATCCTATCGTGCAATACGTTCTAGAACACCCAATGCCCAAGGGTTGCTTCTTAAACGTGAATTTTCCCTCAAATCCGGACATAAAAGGATTTAAGCTAACAAGACAAGGGATGGGTATTTTTAAAGAAGATCCAGACCATAGAACGCATCCTGACGGGTACAGTTACTATTGGATGGGCGGACGCTGGGAGTCTCATCCAGAACTTGAACATAGCGATGTAACAGCCATTGAAGAAGGCTACATCGCAGCAGCGCCGATTTACATCCATGAACTCACCCACCACGAGTTCATAGCGAGTAGAAAAGAACATTTTGAGAAGTTATTTAATCCGTAATTCTTTGTGTTTTTCTCTCATCTTTTCAAAAGCATCAAGGCGCAACATAGACTCCCGTTGCGCTCTTTCTACAATCTCTTTTCCACCCTCGATTCTGTAGATCCTTTGGAGCTCTTCTTTCATAATATCACTTACCTCAGCATCTTGAGGCCCTTGAAATGCTAGAGCTTCTTCTGGGTATTTAATCTGAAATTCTCTGGCCTGGATGATGATAGAGACAAGCTTTTCGAAATGTCTTTTTAATACAGGCTCTAACCTTGCAATATCATCACGCGTTTCTACCCTCTGCAGATCATCTATGATGTCACGACAGATAGACTCCCCCTCGAGCCTGAAATCTTTAAGTGATCCAGGAGAGCATCCCGCTACAACTACCATCAAACACACAAGAGCCAGCGCCATTTTTTTCATAAAAAAAACTCCTACTTACCTCGAGCTCTACTCTAACAAGAGATCATTCTGTTTAGCAAGAAATGGAGCTAAAAAATACGATTTCTCTAGAGAAAAACACTATATATTTATTTTTAGTTAAAAACATGTTGTGAATAAATCGCCCGCCGAAGTAGATTATACCTTCTTTTTCGGCAGTTCGGGGCGCATAGCTCAGTTGGTAGAGCGCCTGTCTTACACACAGGTGGTCATAGGTTCGAGTCCTGTTGCGCCCATTGCGAAAAAGCGGGAGTAGTTCAATTGGTTAGAGCACCGGCCTGTCACGTCGGAAGTTGCGGGTTCGAGCCCCGTCTCCCGCGCATTTTTTATAATGCGCTTTCCCTTTCTTTTTCCTGTACAATCATAAATTCGCCGAGTATTCTTCAAAACAAATATAACCTTGCCCGGAAAATGCTATGCCTAATACCCAACAAGTAAAATCCTACCTACATCATGCAGTTGTATTTTTTTGGATGGCTCTCGGAGCTGCTCTTGCCGCATTATCAATCCGAATCTTCTTGCTACCTAACCAATTGATCGACGGCGGCATTGTTGGTATTGCTTTGATCCTAACGAGACTTTATGGAGCGGGATACCTTTCTTATTTCCTCATTCTACTGAATTTACCTTTCATCTACCTGGCATACAAATTCATAAGACGCTCTTTTGTAGCACATATGCTCATCGCTGTTCTTTTATTCGCCGGATTTCTTTTTCTCTTCAGCGAATTTAAACCCTTTGATGGGGATGACCTGGAAATTATCGTATTCGGTGGCGCACTACTCGGTATTGGAGTAGGCCTTATTATCCGTTACGGAGGCTGCCTTGACGGTACAGAGATCCTAGCTATCATCATTAACCGGAAGAAAGGCTTTACGGTTGGTCAAGTAGTACTTGTAATCAATATCTTCATATTCGCTGCATACGGATGGATATTCCATGACTGGCACATCGCTCTAAAATCGCTCATGACCTACATAGTAGCCTTTAAAATGATCGATATGGTCATCGTGGGTCTTGATGAGCTGAAGTCTGTTCTAATCATTTCTTCCAAGCCTAAAGAGCTTGCAGAGGCTATCATGCACGAGCTAGGCCTCGGTCTTACGATTATGCATGGACAAGGGGGCTTTTCAGGCGATGCAAGAGAAATTCTATTTGTAATCGTAGAACGTTTAGATCTATCCGACTTAAAAGAGTTGATCCTAAAAGAAGATCCAACCGCCTTTATGGCGATTGAAAATCTTCATGAAGTGGTCTATGGCAAGCAACCGACTCTCCCCTTTAAGAAAAAGAATCGTAAACTATTTAAACCCGCTTCCCACTAGTAGCTCTTTCGTAGATCTCTAGTAGATATTCGCCGTACTCGCTCTTTATATGCTTTTCAGTGGCGGCAAGAAGCTTCCGGCTATTAATGAACCCTTTTGCAAAAGCGATCTCTTCAAGACAGGCGATCTTAATTCCCTGTCTTTCCTGAACGGTCTGTACGAAACTTGAAGCCTTATGTAGAGCATCGTGTGTTCCTGTATCGAGCCAAGCAAAGCCTCTATCGAGTATTCTAACGTGAAGATCTTCTCTTGCCAGATACACATTATTGATATCAGTAATTTCAAGCTCACCTCTAGCCGACGGCTGCAGATTTTTTGCAATTTCTATCACATCATTGTCATAAAAATACAGTCCTGTCACAGCAAAGCAAGAACGAGGAGACTGCGGCTTTTCTACGACGCTTACAACCTTACCCTCTTCATTAAACTCAACGACTCCGTATCTATGAGGATCCTTAACTTGATAGGCAAAGATAATACCTCCCTTTTCTAAAGAGCAGCATGCAGAGAGGATCGTATCTAGATTATGCCCATAGAATATGTTATCGCCGAGGACCAAAGCTACTGTATCATCCCCAATGAAGGACTCTGCAATAACAAAGGCTTGAGCAATCCCCTCGGGTTTTTCCTGGACAGCATAAGAAATACTTAAGCCTAAATACTCACCACTCCCTAGCATCTGCTCAAAGCGTGGCAAATCTTCAGGTGTTGAGATAATCAGAATTTCCTGAATGCCAGCAAGCATAAGAACAGAGAGTGGATAATAAATCATCGGCTTATCATAAATAGGAAGGAGCTGCTTACACATCGAAAGAGTCACAGGATACAGTCTTGTTCCTTTGCCACCAGCAAGTAAAATCCCTTTCATTAGCGATCTCCTATATTTTCAGTAAATGTATAAATGCCTCTAAGCCCACGATAATGCTCTTTGTAATCCAAACCATACCCGACTACAAATTGATCTTCCAATGTGAATAATACGTAATCTGGTTTAAAAGAGGAGGGTCTTTGGATATTTTTGGAAAGAAGCACAGCAGATGTAAGTGTTTTAGGCTTTTTTTCGCTTAGCACTTCAAGAACTTTGCTTAGGGTATAACCAGAGTCGAATATATCATCAACGACAAGAACATGCTTATTTTCAAGATGGAGCTTATCTTGCCCTGAAATAAGAAGCTCTCCTTTTAAAGCTCCACTCTGTCCATAGCTTTCACAGCGTATGGTCTCAAGGATAGCAGGAGTCTGTATTTTTCGGATTAAATCAGCTACAAAACAGATAGATCCTTTAAGGACCATAACAAGAGTAATTTCTTCGCCGTTATACTTTTGATCTAGCTCTTTTGCTAAAGAGGCTATTTTTTGCAAAATAGCCTCTTCGGAGATCATCAGTGACAGCTTACTAGTCGTTTGGTTTATCATGTGACTTCAGTTGAAAGGTGCACCCTTCAGATATAAGTTGATCTATGTAGGTAATTACATAATCATTCTCTAAGAAGCGCTTATCTTGCAACATATATTGATGGAAAGGAATGGTTGAATACACCCCACCGATATGGAACTCTTTTAAAGCTCTTTTTGCAACAGCAATAGCTTCTGTTCTGTCGGCACCTTTAACTATCAGCTTAGCGATCATAGAATCATAGTTTGGGGGGATTCTATAACCAGAATAGCATGCGCTATCCACTCTTACATGAGGACCACCTGGTGGAATATAATATTCTAGATTACCAGGAGACGGAGAAAAGTTTGTTGAAGGATTCTCAGCATTCACTCTGAATTGAATGATGTGTCCTTTAAATTCGATGTCTTTTTGTTTGAATTTCAGTTTCTCACCCATAGCAATCTTGATTTGCTCGCGTGCGAGATCAACCCCTGTGAGCTCTTCTGTAATCGTGTGCTCAACCTGAATCCTTGTATTCACTTCCATGAAGTAGAAATTCATCTCTTGATCGAGAAGAAACTCTACAGTTCCCACAGAGTAATAACCTGCAGCTCTCACGATAGCTACAGCAGCTTCCCCTACTTTCTTACGAAGGGCAGGAGTTAGGATAGGGCTTGGAGCTTCTTCAATAAGCTTTTGGCGTCTTCTTTGGATAGTGCAGTCTCTTTCACCCAGATATACATAGTTACCATGCTTATCACCAATGACCTGTACTTCGATGTGTCTTGGATTGACGATCATCTTTTCAAGATAAACAGCTGGGTTGTTAAAGCTTACTTCAGCCTCAGTACGTGCTGCCACAAATTGCCTGACGAATTCATCTGCATTCTGAGCGATACGAATCCCTTTTCCGCCACCGCCAGCACATGCTTTGATAAAGACAGGAAAACCAATTTTCTTAGCTTCCTTTAAACCTTCTTGAGCATCTTCGATAATTCCTTCAGAACCAGGTATTACAGGGCATTTCACACTTTTAGCAGTCGCTTTTGCTTTTGACTTGTCTCCAAGTAGTGAGATAGAGGTAGCCGAAGGACCGATAAAGTTCACGCCACAGCTTTCACAAATCGACGCGAAGTTGGCATTTTCACTTAAAAAACCATAGCCAGGGTGGATCGCATCAGCACCTGTAATTTCACAAGCTGATAAAATATTGGCAATCTTTAGATATGACTTTTGAGATGGAGGCTCACCAACGCATATCGCCTCGTCAGCATGTAGCACATGAAGAGCTTCAGAATCAGCTTGCGAATAGATCGCAACGGTTTGAAGTCCTAGATCGTGACATGCTCGAATAATTCTGACCGCGATCTCTCCACGGTTTGCAATGAGTACCTTTTGCATAAGAACCTTTTTTAGACGATACGAAAGAGTTTAGTTCCAAATTCAACAGGGTTGCTGTTATCAAGACAGATCTCTGCAACAACACCGCTTATGCCAGCTTTTACTTCGTTCATGACCTTCATCGCTTCAACGATGCAGACCACAGTATTTTCTTCCACCCTATCCCCCACTTTCACAAATACAGGATCATCTGGCGATGGTGTTGTATAAAATGTGCCGACCATTGGAGATGTGATGAATTTACCTTCTACTTTTTCCTGCTTGGGAGCTTCTACAACTTTATGTTCTATTGGAGCAGAAGAAGGGGCTGCATGATGGGAAGGGAAGTGAGCTGGGTGAGTTTCATGAGGTCTAAAAGAAGGGTGTGAGAAAAGAGCCGAAGGTGCGTGAGGCGCTCCCACTTGAGGCAAATGTTCCTGTTCATTTTGTCTTTCAAGATGAAGCTCATATCCAGTCTTCTCCTTGATGCTTAACTTTTTGATGCCTGCTTTTTCCATTGCTGACATCAGCTCTTTAATCTGCTTTAATTCCACAATACTCTCCTACCTTATGTTTTAGACACGCTGTATATATTCATTGGTTAGGGTATCAACCTTAACGATATCCCCTGACTCTACGAACATCGGAACCTCGATTTTCGCCCCGGTCTCTAAAATAGCCATTTTATCAGCGTTTGCTACGTGCGACGCAGCTTCTAACAGTTCTGTTTTGACAACCATGAGCTCCAAAAACTGAGGAAGCTCAACGGAGAAAATTGAATCCCCATAAAACATCGATTTTATTTCTGTTCCTTCTTTGAGATAATTCACTTTATCTCCAATAACATTCGAAGGAACCAAAACTTGCTCTAAACTACCTACATCGAGGAAAAGATAGTCTTTGCCTTCCAAATATAAAAATTCGAGCTTCTTTTCTAAAAGAGCAACTTCTAAGACATCTTGATTTAGCTTAAAGCTCTTTTCAAGCGTCTCATCGTTCATAAGATTTTTGAGTTTTGTTTTTATAAAAGGTAAACCCTTCGCAACGGTCACCTTAACACTCGATTCAACTCGATAGATTTTTCCATCAATGGAAAGTGTCATTCCTGGAGATATTTGATTACTTGTCGTCATGCTAGCTATTACCCATTAAAGATGTGATATTCGACATTTTGGGAAGAATCTCTGTAATTTCCGATAAATGTGATATAGTGAAATCTACATCACTTTTGCTGCCTTTGCAGTGCAGTCCTCGTCCTGAGCGCATTTGCACGGTCGTTAGACCAAGTTCCTTGGCAGGAGTTAAATCTATTGCAATTCGATCTCCACACACAACAACTTCCGAAGGATCCATATCAAGCTCGCTCATGATAGACTTGTAATGAATTTTTTTATTCCTTTCTTGCGTGACAATTATCTTACTAAAAATCTCTGAATGAATACCAGCTTTTTTCAACTTCAAAAGCTGCAGTTCTAACTTACCGACAGTCACAAGAGCCAGCTTATGAGACTCACTTAAAACCGCTAAGATGTCGGATGCCATGTCCATAGGTTCTACAGTAAAAGAATCGGGTAGATCGTCATAAACCGTTTGAACAGCGAGGGGAAGATACTTCACATCCAGCGCATTGATTTCAAAAAATTCTTCCAATGCATGTTTAGCACTAGGAGCCGTTTCATTGAGCCTTAAAAGTAGGCTCAAAGAATCCTCTAACTTAGGAAGTTGCAGCCCCTCCTTAGACACTATTTCAAGCGCAGACTTAAGCTGCATGGGAGTAATGCATCCAGAAGTGTCGATTAAAGTGTCGTCTAAATCAAAGATGATTAACAATTTTCATCAACTCATGTGCTAATTTTTTTGAATCATGGCGTATCAAACTGCGTTTGATCAAATCCATCTTCGGAGCTCCTTTAAATTCACCGAGAAGGGAAGCTGCAATCACACGGTCATCATTCTCCATGTCATTTTCCACTAGATCCCCTTCCTCAGAGTACATTTCAATTTGCTCTGGAGAGGGCTTTTGATTATTAATGAGAGTAAAATCAAAAATATTCTCACCAATAAACCGCTCCATCTCTTTTAGGTAGGTACTTACTTTAAAACCTGTTGTCTGCCCCTTTCTATTCATCAAGTTCACAACAAATACTTTCTTAGCAGAAGTTTTTCTTAAAGCCTCTCCCACACCTTCGACAAGAAGATTAGGAATCAAAGAAGTATGCAGACCTCCAGGACCTACAACAACAAGATCAGCATTCATGATTTCATCGATAGCTCTGGGATTTGCTTTTGCATAGGGCTCGAGATAAATACTGTTATACCCCTGGTCGATCTCCTGAGAGAGGTATACTTCTTTCTCTCCTTCTAAGATTTTTCGATTATTGAGGATCATTTTCAGTCTGACTTGGTGCGTCGTTACAGGGATTACTTTCCCTTTGATAAAAAGAATTTTACTTACTTCATCAACAGCTTTTTCAAAGCTTCCCGTTACTTTTTCAAGAGCGGATAGAAGAAGATTCCCGAAACTATGCCCACCGAGGCCCCCCTGCTCAAATCTGTAATTCATAAGAGAGCGCATCATAGCTGATGAGTTGGAAAGAGCAACAAGACATTGCCGAACATCCCCTGGAGGAAGAACCCCAAGTTCATCTCGTAATATCCCCGTACTTCCTCCGTCATCTGCCATAGAGACGACAGCACTAAGATCCACAGGATAACTCTTTAGACCGCGTAGAACCGCAAAATTACCAGTTCCACCACCGACTACAACGATTTTTTTCATAAAGACTCCCGCAAACGCTCAGCGACTAAATTAGTAATTCCATCTCTTCCAAGGCACTCAAAACTATAATAGTAAAAGGAGATTTTGAAGCAAACAGTATATGGGATGGCTGCCCAAAAGGCAACCATCAACTTTTGCTCAAACAATACGTTAACTCGCTTTAGAAAAACCAGTTATTATTTCTTTGACCCACGCATGACATCTATAGCGTTTGCCATGTCTTTTGCCCCATAAAGATAGGAGCCAGAGACTAATAGGTTAGCGCCTGCCTCTATACAAAGAGGGGCTGTATTGGCATCAATCCCTCCATCTACTTCAATGTCAAATGCAGGAAGCACAGGACCACTGTGGCCTGGCAGCTGAACTACTCCACTTTTGCGAATATGGAGTCTATCGCAAGTCTCTCTTACGAATTGGACTTTTTCAAGCATCTCAGGCATGAATGACTGGCCTCCAAACCCTGGATTTACAGTCATGATGAGAACAAGATCGCATTTATTTAAGTATTTTGGAATTAAAGACATTGATGTATCGGGACAGAAAGCAAGCCCTGCCTCTACATTACATTTTTTAATGAAATTAAGAGTATCTTCCACATCTTCGGTCGCTTCTAAATGAAAAGTAATCCTATCAGCACCGGCTTCAACAAATCTCTCTACATAATCATAAGGATTATACATCATAAGATGCACATCTAAAAATAGATTTGTCGCTTTATTAATCGCGGACAGAGCTCTTGGACCAAGAGTTAGGTTAGGGACGAAATGACCGTCCATCACATCAAAATGAAGTGCATCAGCCCCCGCATCCTCCGCCTTTTTCGCTTCTGTTGCAAGACATCCAAAATCCCCAGAAAGAATAGAGGGGGCCACACGGATCAGAGACTGCTTATTCGACTTACTCATAAACCTCAACCTTCTTAAATCTTATCAATAATTCAAAAAAGATAGCTTTAAGAGGGTATTTAGGGGAATCTTTTTAGAATATAAAATCAAACCAAAGGACAGGACTGTAAAGTACCTTCTTTAATTCGATGGACAGCTTCATACCATTTTTCACAAAGAGATTGCTCATCAACAAGAAGGAGACTGCAGAAATAATGATAACTCTCATGATGTACGAGAGCTGTAATAAGCTGACAGGAAGAAAGACCTAATCTTTTTACACATCCAGCAATTTCTTCCTTTGAGAATAACTCTCTAGACTTAGCTACTAAACAATAAAAAGAAGGATCCTTTGCCTGCCCTTCCTCAAAACCTTCCTTCTTAATACACTCTTGGAGAAGAAGAAAAAGACTTTTTAATGAAGAGACAGCAACCACATTCCGCGCCTCCATAGGCATCAACGCATGGAAGAAATTCTCTAAAAGGAGCTCATCTTTCTTATCGATCTCGCCTATTTGCTTTTTAAGACCGAGAAGCGTCTCGCTCTGCTTTGCGATCATCCCGCCATTATAATCCCTAAATTCTCCAAGAATCTGATGAAGTTCAAACACAACCTCTTGTCTCGCCTTTAAAAGATCTAAGGTATGATCTTCTCTTAAGAACATATCTTTAGGGAGGCTTAAACGAAATACCGTAGCTTCCTTTGGGTATTTACCTCTGAGCATGCCGACTTGCTTGACTCTATCTTCAATAAAGCCAAAACGTCCACCTCGACTTCGATAAGACTCCTCAATCGACATAGATTCTTTATCATTGAGCAACCGAAGGAAGATCACAGTGAAGGTAAGGTCTGTATCCGCCTGCTCCTCAAAAGAAATGATCACCTGAGGCAGATCTCTAAAGTACCTAAGCTCATGACTTAAGACTAAAATGTTTTTCATCACTTCTTCTTCATTTCTCGGCATGAATACAGCAGGCATTAATTTTTCCACGTGGTTTTTAAGATCACTCGGAAGTTTTTGCCTTAGGACTTGAACATCCTCCGCTGCAAATTCCCTACCATCCACCTTCTCAATCTCGAGATAAACTACCTGCACTTTTTCATCAACACCTGGCACAATAAATGAAGAATCTTCTACGAGCTTTACACCTGGCAAGTAATTCTCAATCGACTTCATTAGGTGGTGTTCGTCGAAGACTTCGTTTTTATGCAAGAAATTGACTCCAACGAAAAGCCCAAGAACTCGTTTAGTGGCAAAAGGCAAATGCAATCGCAACTTGCATACTTTTACGCTTACATGACGCTGCCCCGGCAATTGCTCCGCTAAAGAAGAAAGTGCTTTTTTGAATAGATATATCGTGTAAACAATACGGCTTAAGTGAAAACATTCTCTAGCCTGCTTAAACTCCTCTCTACATATCAAGAAAAACTGCTGCATAAGGCTAAAGACATCATAATCGAAATGATTAGAGCGCTTCTGAACCAGTAAAGAAAGGGTTTCTTGTATTATCGCATTTTTCTCATTAGAAGATATTCCTTTAACCTCTAAAATTCTTCCTGCTTGATAATAAGAACTCAGACCCAAAAAAATCTCATTTTCAAGAACAAGCAAGTTACGCCTTATTCGCTCTAAGTCTTTATCTGATTGCAAAGGAACAACCGCATCTGCAAATAGCAAATCCCCTTCATAAAGCTCCGGAACCGAAAATTTACTAGAAAAGAAACTTTCCAAGGTTAACTTAGAGCCCGGGAGCAGCCAACGACTGACCATTTCTTGGAAAAATTTAGCTGCATGAGCTTGAAAAGGACAAATGACCTGCAAGCTTAAGTAATAAGGCGTATCCCCCCATACTTCTGCCTTGAGAACAGGTAATACCTCCTGCCAAAAGTGAGTGTTCACCCTTTCATCCTCTGAAATACCAAGTAGAACATCTCGAGGCAAAACTTTACGGAGAACACTTCGAATAAGATTTGAGTGAAAAACAGATTGAGCTGAATCAGATGACTTATCGAAAACTGTAATTACTTTTAGAAAATTACCCGTGGATTGCATTCAAGCCATCCTCTTCTTCATATAATTGAATTTCTTGCGAAGAGGAGCTATCAAAACATTTTATGAATGTACCCTCCATATTCTCATTATTAAAATCATGAAAGGATAAAATATGTAAAGGGAGAGAATTTTTTTGAGCTAGTGAAACTGCCCTAGCATGTAACACCTTAGAACCTTTATTCATGATTTCTAAGGCTTTTTCGTAGCTTAACTCTTTATAAAATATGGCCTCACTATTTTTTTTGGGATCTTCAGAGTAAACCCCCTTCACATCTTTAAAGAACTCGACTTTCTCTGCTTTTAAGGCTACCCCTAGCGCTACAGCGCTCGTATCTGAGCCTCCCCTTCCAAGGGTGGTAATTTCTCCTAATCTACTCACTCCTTGAAATCCAGCCACTATAACAATT
>Ga0247841_10003683_pt1 | contig 27782 bp, 28 predicted proteins | sample LaCruzMarch2015__2_FD_192410 | JGI IMG/M metagenome (GOLD analysis project Ga0247841, IMG submission 192410) | Freshwater microbial communities from meromictic Lake La Cruz, Castile-La Mancha, Spain - LaCruzMarch2015_18m | ecosystem: Environmental > Aquatic > Freshwater > Lake | place: Spain... | reverse complement strand
AGACCCCGACTACTCTCGACCGTTGCCTCGGTTCCCTGGACCCGTGACGGATTGGGAAGATCACCCGTTTACCCAGGAAGAGATTGACGAACGCGCCGGCCGGCCAGGCTTCTTTCACACGGTAGCCGAGGAACTGGCTACCCGAAGAGGGCTGTTCCAGAAAATCCCCGTGTTTGGCCAGATGCCGGACGCCACAGAGGCTCTTCGTGCCTGGCAAGCGGCCCAGAGAATGAAGGCGAGTAACTACGTTACTCCGGAAGAAGAGGAACAAGATGCCCGGATGCTGACCCGATATTTCAACGAAGCCCGGGTACGGCAGAAAATGGATGAAAATCGGACGTTTTTTGGTAAGGCAATCAGTTACCCCCTGCGGTCTATCCCTTTTGCCGGTGAGATCATGCTGTCTAACGCTTTGTTCAAGCGCAAAGGTCTCCCGCTTCAGACTGGACAGGCTGCCATGTCTGGGACTCGATTTGGGACAATTCAGGCTATTAAAGGGTTAAACCAGTTCATTGGGGAACAGGGAGAAAAGCTCATAGTTAACCGGATGGCAGCCTATGCGAGACGATATGGCACAGACCAGATTTCCCCCATGCTCAAAAAGAGCACCAAAGAGCTGACAGCTACTTGGCTGAAAGAGGCCCGGGAAGGGTTGGCCCAGAACATCGCCGGACGTACGTTAAGCCCGGAAGCCGCTTTTGTCGCCAGAAATCTGCCACATGTCGAAGTGGATGTCGCCGGGAAACTGGTTGAAAAGTTTGCGTCCGTGCGACTGGCGTCCCGGGCGATTGAGTTGGCGACACATCTCCCCATAGTGGCTTCTGGAAAGTTGTTGGCGTCGGGCCCCGGCCGGCAGTTGTCCCGTGGCGGATTTGCCCAGGACGAGCAAGGGAATGTCACTTTCAACGACACAGGGGAGACAATAGCGGAGTCTTATTTGAAGGGAATAACCCAGGAGTATTTGGAGTACCTTACCGAATTTGCCGGTGGCGAAATTGGGCGTGGCGTAAAGGTACTCGGTCGCGGGCTCCTGCCGCATTTGCACTCGGTTAAACTGGCTGAGCTTGGCGCCAAGCTGCCTGGCGGCCTTACTGCCGAGAACCGGCTCAAGGCCATAATGGGCAGTTCCACAGTCAAGCGCGGGTTCAAGGTCTACGGTCGGATTATGACCAAGTTGGGCAAGGAAGCGGCGGTCTATGGTCCCCTGGAAGAGTACGGCGAGGAAATGCTGAACATGGTCGCCACTTCCGTGCTCAACTTGGACGATGACGGTACTCCCTGGGCCGCCCGGGTAATGAAAAGCATGCTGCATCCGGTTCTTCAGCCCAAAGAGGCAGCTGCCATGTTGGTTGGATTCTCCCTTGTCCCGGTGGGGGCTTTCTCTGCTGGCGCTGCTATGGGTGGACTGTCCGACACCGAAGTTCGGGCCAACAGGGACTGGTATCGCACGGAGGTGGATCGCTGGTTGCGTAATCAGCGGCCTGGAGTTCTTGTCTACCAGACTGAAGAGGACACCCGGGGGGCAGCGGGGCATATAGTGGACGCAATCGCCCAGGAGAAATTGCAGGGTGACGACATGGCTCCTCTGGCCCGGGTGATACAGGCGCTTTTCCCCAATATTCAATATTACCGACCCGGGTCTAAGATTGAACTATTGAGCCGGACCCCTGTTTCCCCGATGGCTTTGAAGTCGGCGGTTAAACTGCAAAACGCCCTGACTACAATGCCCCGGGAGCAAGCGGTGAATACGATAGCCGACTTGCTAACGTCTTATGGTAATGCTGTGGTAGTGGACCGTCTTGCGGGGGATAGTGCAGAAGGGCGAAAGGGTCTGGAAGCTATTACGGGGGTAGCTGCGACAACGCACCGGGCACAACAGGCGCTCCTCCAAATTGACCCTACGCTTACGGAGCTTGAACGAGAAGAACTGGCCATGCCTGCGGTCTTCCCTTCGGCGGTTGAGGGCGGGTACTCCGACGAAGAACTTCGGGCACGAGAGGCGCAAGGTATCATGGGGACAAGGGAACCTGTGCAAGCCGTCATCAACTTGGGCGAGATGGAGTCAGCTCAAGCCAAGCTGAAAGCGTTGCGCACTACCAAAGGGCTTAAACTGTCGGAAGAGCAAAAGCGCACTATTGACACTTCCATTGCTGATCTGGAGAGTGGTATCGCCCTGGCACGTGGAGGCGGTTACGGGGAAGCTGTTGCCCCGTACGTAACGACCATTATGCCTGACGCCGAATCGCATGAGAAAGCTGGCACCGGCGCCTTTGCCCTCGCCCGACAGATTACCCGGGAACGATTGGCCAAACCGATGGAATCCCTGGACACGGCCGATTTGCACACTAAAGGGCACCTGGCCGAAATGTCACCCCTGTTGGATAAGGTTTTAGACACCACCGATGTCTATAGTCTCCCCGTGGCCGGGGTAATGCGCCAGGGTGGATACCGGTTCAATCGGGGACAATATAGACGTGTGAATTCGCTCTTTGTCCCCGGGGAAAAGGGGCAACGAGACAGACTGTATATCACTCGGTTAGCTCGTCCGGCGGACATTGTGCATGAGGTGACTCACCAGATCGACCTGGAGAAGCAGCAGGACAAGAAGCAACAGAGCTTGACACAACGGGTGGCCGGCACCTTGGTGCAATTCGCCAAGGGGGAAGAAATTTTGGCTGGACGCAAGCGCGGGGAGTTCCCGCCTATTCTGGAAAAGTATCTGCGGTCGCATTTGGACGAGAAGCAGAACCTTATAGAGTACCTCACCAAAGTGGAAGAAGGCCAGTTCTCAGATTGGCTTGCCGAGGATGTGGCGAACTTGATGGCTATTTATCTTGGGCAAGCGTCGAATAAAAAACTGCCGTCTGCCCGTTTCAACAGCGACGAGTTCGAAGGCGCCAAGGTCATCGCCAGCACTTTAAACGAAAGCACCGACGAGACTAAGCCCAAGTATTATCACAGTTTGAAATACGCTCTTGAGAGTCTTATCCAGGAGTCCCCGCTATTGAAGAGTTGGCATCCTGAGGCTTTGTCCGAGCAACAGTTAAAAGACTTGAGGGATACGGTTAAGCGGACGGGGCAGGAAGCGGCTGCAAAGGAAGCGGCTGCAAAGGAAGCGGCTGCAAAGGAAGCGGCTGCAAAGGAAGCGGCCAAACCGGTAAACAAACCAAAGGACAAAATTCCCAAGCAACCCGCAAAAAGTGTTGCGCAACCGATTGTCACACCGGCAGTTACCCCTGTCAAGACTGCTGACAGAAAGGTGGCCAAAACGGAAGACAAAAAAGCTGCGCCGCCTAAGCAAATCTCAGCCGAGCAGCTCGAATTTGAGGGGTATAAAAAGCCCAGAGGGTCTCTCAGCAAATTGCCGGAAGCGCCCAAAGAAGCGCCGCCACGCAAAGCCTTGATGGGCCTGGGGCGCGTGTTGTCGGTGTTCAGTTATCTCCAGACAGGGGACCCGCTTTTCATTGACGCGGGGGAAGGTGTGCCCAATTGGGCCCAGTTGAAACGCCGGCTGAACGAATTGGGAATTGCTCAAAACAGATTGACTCCCGAGTATCGTGTCGCTTTTTCCTATTTAGCCAAGCACCGACCACAACTCATCGGGGACATGCTGACCAAGCCGGCTGGCGATTGGGGACTGGAAATAGATAAACCGGTCGACGTGGACGCAGAAACCGGCGACATGGACAACCCGTATGAGCAATTCGACGATGGCGCCATTGTCAACGCCATGGGGACCCAATCAAATGTCCAGGCTTTTATGGGTATACTGGACAGTACCTATGGCGCCGAGGCGGTAGGGGTCGGTGAGTCGGTGCTCCTTAATCTTGGCTACCGGTACACAGGGGAAAGTACCGGATTGATGGACGCTCTTACTGCGGCGTTGTACTCGGAGAATCGATTCCGTGAGGCCCTTGCCTATCCAGAAGATTTCCTGGCTGAGTATGCCAAGGACGCCTCTTCGGAAATTGTCGATTTTTGGAAAAGCCATTTGATACCCGCGCTTCGCTCTTTTTCCTATCAGGAACTTGCCCTCCCTGAGCGCTCAGGTGAAATTTCCCTGGGCCGTGTCCTGGTGTCCCGCACCGTGTACAAGCACGAGAGCGTAAACATCTACCGGGGCGAAATGGAATACCGCTGGGCAAACGCCAATCGGGCCGCTCGCAGAAAAGTCACCAAAAAAGCGTTTACCCAGCTTCGCGCTTTGCTCAAACCGTCAAAAGATCGTTCGCCCTGGGAAGTGTGGACAGAGAAGAATGCCGAATTGGCGCAGGCCACCTTGTCGCATAAGAACCGGAATTTTGGTGCCTGGGCCAAAGAGATCCTGGCGCAAAGAGACACGGAAAAGGGCGTCCCCCTGGAAACCTATGTCGAGGTTCTGCGGGTAGTGGAAGCCGTTATCGGAAAGACAGAAGACCTTGGACTTGGCATCACCTTCCAGGACTTGGTGGACCAATTGGACGATTCTACCGTCGGCCAGGAAGCGCGGAAGGGTCTGATTGATTTCCTCCAGCTCTTGAGCAAAAACACTTTTGAAAAGTACACTCCTGCCAAAGAAATAGGCGCTCCTGACATTGCAAGTAAAGAAGATACGGCCGTTAACACGGGTGTCAGTTGCCACCGCCGGGCGCAAATGGCCCTGGTTGGAGATCGAGGGTTGCCGGGCAAGTCCTTCACTTTCGGCGTCTTGCCAATTTATGAAAATGCGCTGGCCGCCAAGCCCCAGCACCTGTCAACCATGTCCCAGTCTTTAGGGGGTAAACGGAAAGGCATTCGCACAGGCGCCATGCTGTATCGGCGGATCCACCAGAAGCATACCATGGGCTTCCTGGCGGAAAATGGATTTATCACAAGCAAGACAGGGGTCGTGTTTCGCCGGCTCAATGATGCCCGTCGTATTATCCCGGGGGTTGAAAACGAGATTACTGGTTTGATCAGCGGGGAAGACAGGACCGTGTCAGTCCCCAAGGAATGGTCAGCTACTGATCGCCGGGCAATTAAGCGCAACGAACTGCGACGCGCTGAGGCATCTGCTAAGGAAAAGCCCGCGCTATGGTACATCATTTCGCCGACTGGTAAACAGACCGCCATAGACCGGGTACGAGTCGTCTTCTTCAAGGACTCCAAGGAACTGTTGAAAAAGTACGAAACCATGTTCGCCTGGCGCAAATCCTACGATGCGACGGCCGGTGTCAAAACAGTTGAGCAGTTCAAAAAACAATTCATCGACAACCCCACGCCGGATACCATTAAAGCTGGAAACTGGGCGCTGTATGACGCCATTTTTTTCCTTATGCTGTACGGAAGACACGAAAACTACAAAGGCGCCCCGGACGAGATGAAGCGCAGTGGCATTACTTCCGGCGCCTACGTCCTGCCGCATGAGGGGTTTGACAAGGTTAAGACAGTTGTCATTAAGTCTTTCGGCAATAAGAGGTATGACGGGTTGCACATTCTCACGCCGACGGGGGCCAAAGGGTTCCAAGTCGATCCTCGCGCTGGTCACATTAAGGTGATCTGCGACTGGGTAGACCCCAAATTCAATCGCATTTTGGACAAAGGCTTCGGACTGGTGCTCTCCGACAACATTGATAACCTGGACCCTGTGCTTCAGGCGATGATAAAAGAGGCCGATGCGCTGGGCATTCACATCATCAGCATAGAGGGGGACAACCGAAAAACGCGGCTACCCCATGAAGCGAAAGCCGTGATTACCCAGGACGCCGAGGGCAATCTGCATTTTGACAAGGCGGCGCTTGACACCTCTACCTTTGAAGAACTCCCCCCGCAAGCCTACTTAACTGTGGCCCAATTGAGCACATCTACCAAGCCGACGATGGAGCCCACGGTGTCCGCTCAGGCCCTGGACTCCTCTACATTGAGGCATCAGGGCCTGATTCGCAGCATTCTTTTCCGGACAATGGACGCGGCTCTGGCCAAGGTGACACCCCTAAGAGGCCCCAAGGAAGAAGTTGCCAAGGCTCTGGCCGAATACTTCCCCAGGGACGATGAACGCAACGACCTGTTGTGGCATCACTGGGATGCCGGGGTACAGGTTCAATATCTCCCCTGGATGCAGTTCCAAATTCGCCAGGTGATGGGCGCATTGTTCAGCAAGCTTGGGCAAAATAAGATGTTCGGCAACCGGCAGAACACGGTGCCTGATCTGTCGAAACCGGGAAAACAGGCAATTCCTCCCGCATACACGGATGCTGATAACAATGTGCTTACAGGCGATGCTCTACGGGATGCCGTGGCCAAAGGCACCACGGTACATCTGCGAACTGCTGACCTGATTACCAACATAGACGGCGGCCGGTATGAAGAAGCCGTTGAGATTCCCCGAAAAACTGACGATTTTTTGGCAGACGCTCTCGACTACTTCTGGGAAAATCGGCAGAAGTACGCCGACCTCTTTGAGTCCGATGTCGTGGACAACGGGGAATCAGACCAATATATCCAGTTGAAGAAAGAGTTCCTGGTTGATGTCAAATTCCGATTGCTGAATGCGCAAGAGAAGACCGGGGACAAGGCTTCTTGGAAGACCATGGCACCCGGGGAATTGGTGCTTAACTGCCGCACTCCCAACTCCGGTTTTGAAAGTATGACGCTGTTCCGGCTTAAACGGAAAGTAGGCAAAGGGGACAAGGCCAATATAAGCATGTATGACGGTCGAATTGCCGTTAATGCCGGGGAAGACTACGACGGCGACTGGCGATTTACTTACCTTGTGCCCAAGAACAAGAACGGCCTTCCCAGGGGGCATGCTGAGGATCTGGTAGACGAAAAGACCGACCGTATCCAGATTACCCCGTACGCACAGGGATGGACAGATGTCTCCGGCGCTTCACTGGCCTTCCAGGTCTGGGCACGAGGGTTCCTGCACCCGTCTGAAAGTGAAAGATTTCTCAATGTTGACTCGCACCCCCTGGACCGTAGCCTGGACCCCACGGTCTACAAGGCCGCCGCCGACCGTGACCTAAAAGACGTTCAGCAAAAAGCAAAAGAGTATGGGCACAATGATCCTGACATCTCTAAACAGAGATACGAAGTCACGGGAGAGATGTTGGCATTGGGCAATACTGTGCGGGCGCGAACCACCATGCTGCATGTGATGGAGAACCTACTCGCGCTTAGAGAGCCCCTGCTTTTTCGAATTCCTGGGATCGTTCAACCGTTTAGATTTGGCGGAGTGGCGGATATTTCCCCGCACCAGGACACCGTGTTACGGGCGTTCCTTGGCGACAACATCGGGTTGTCGGCCGACGTGCTCAAGGACCTGTACGCCATAAGCCTCAAGCTTACACCGAACAATGTGAACCTGATAACCGCCGCCATGGTGGCTAACCGGAGCTTGGAACGTGTAGAGTTGATCCCCGGGGAAACGGAAGACAGCCCGGAAGCCGACTTGTTGAAATCGGTAGTTGGCACCATGATGCTGTTGCGAAAGCACCTGTTTAGCGAGGACATGGTTAAGCGTCTCAATGTGTCCGGGTTTCTAGACAACAAGGTTGTCACGACGCACAGTCGCGGTAAAGGAAATCGCAGGGACAAAGGTAATCTCTGGAACGATAAAGATTTGCGCGACTTGGTCAGGTTTGCCTGGAGCCTGCGGCAACTGAGTCGCATGTTCGACTTCTACCGGAAGTTTGAAGCTGATGGAGTGGAAGCCTGGGAACGGGCTGGCAAAAGGTTTGACAGAATAAGGCAAGACTGGGTCGACGATCCGGACTTCGTGTTTTCCCGCGAAGTGTATCAGACACTGGCGACCCAGCAGTCTCGTAAAATGGTGAGCGCCTTCAAGAAATCCGTACCGGAATTGGAGATACTTCAGCAGCTCAATCCCGAGACGAAAGATTTCGCCGAGCGCTGTGAAGCAGTCTACCAGGAATTGGCGGCATCCAAGGAGGCGCAAGAGGAAATAACCAAACTGTTGACAACCGACTTGTGGGGGTATGCCTGGGCCCAGGAACTCCTGATCCCGGATGCCGAGTACCTTCCAAAATTGAGCCCGGATAAAACGATTTTGTCTGACGCGATTGACCTGGACACCGAGTTTGAAAAGCTGCCGGTCGAACTCCAGCATGCCTTGGTACTCCACGACATTCGCAAATGGGGATTAAGCGGTGACAAGTTCAAAGGGTCCTATGCGCATTTGTTCCCGCCCAGCGCGGCGAAGTACGCATTGGAACAGTTGGCGAAATTGGATCCGGAGTTAAAAACGGCGCTGGGGGACCAAGCGGCTGCGGCTCGCACACCCCCAGAGGCATCTGCGGAGGTTGTTAAAGTAGCCCCCAGCGCCGTAACTCCTGCTGCACAGGCCCCAGTCGCACAGGCCCCCGTCACCAAGGAGCAGGTTGACCAGCAGGTCGCAAAAGTCGCCAGGGAAACCGGGGTTCCGGCCCCCAAGTCAGACCAGAAGGATACCCCGATGACCCTGGCCTCCTTGAGTGAAGCGCACTTCACTTACCAGCTTGCCGAACAGCTTGACCCCATATCCCGTTTCCACCAGGAAATGAAGAACAAGTTCAGCTTTGTCGAAACCCTGATCCACGATATGCGATTAAACAAGTTTATCCTGGAGCAGGACAGCGGGATAAGGGAACACGCGATCCCGATACTGGAAGCCTTGACGGCTTTCCGGGATTTCCTGAGAACTGACGGGTCAAATCGTGACGAAGCTATGAAGGTCAGGCTCCGTCGAATTGGCGACGTGACCAAAGTCATCCGGTGGGTTGGCCGCAAGGACCCCTTCAAGACTACGCATGAGACCGCAGGCCCCACAGTAAAAGAAGTCGTGGTTGAGTATGAGACGTTCCGCAAGGCCAACCCGGGACTAAAACTGAAATCCTTTGACGAATTGAACAAGGAAGTTCAACCCTGGTTCCCGGCATACCGCAAACTGTTAAATGCGCACACGCAAATGTTTGTCGATCACGGTGAATTCTTGGACGATTTAACCAAGCGCCGGGGAACTGAATATGTTTCCAATAAAACCATTGACCCCTTTCCCTGGCACCATGAACTTGGCAGACTGGTGCGAGAAGGATTGGACAAATGGTTCCGGGAAAAACATGCGCCTGGCGAAAGTTTCGAGATAATCATTCATCCAGAGGGACTGGAAAAACTGGTGGAGTTTCGCAAGATCACCGACTTGGAAGCGGCCAAGTCGCATAACCTGTTACAAGACATTACCGACCCCAAATTGCGGGAAGCCAAAATAAACGAGATCATTGCGCAAATCGAGCGAGACGCAAAAGAGACATCAGACCGGTACATGCGGGAAAAAACCGCACACACCGAGTATCGCGGATTCACCTTGGACCAACAGTTCAATGAGTTTGGGCGAATCCTGCAATCCCCGGGTTTCGGGCAGAACATGGAACGCTATATCTACGACACTTCGGAAGTTGTGGCCAACAAACGATTCCTGTCTTACTTGGCAAACCTTACCGACTATTCCGGAATACCCGGCGCCTTCTTCATGCAAGGTAAGGACGCCGAAGCCCGGGATGCCCAGCAGTTGATTTCTCCCCAGAACCTTCGGAACATGTTCAACAACTGGCGCACGGCTATGGCGGTCAAAGGGGTGCAGGATGTCCCGAGTTACAACGCCGCCAAGGACGTTTGGGAGAACCTGAAAGCCCTGGAAAGCATAGCCAAAACAAGCGAATGGTTCAAGCAACAGGGATATGTCGAAGTGGACCTTACTAAACGGCTCAAAGGTTTCTCCCACGTTTGGATAATGGAAGGAGACGTCCATCGGATACTGGACCACGTAACCAGTCGCGGCTTCGATGACTGGAAAGACGAAGACTTTGAAGGAGTGCTCAAGCGCATCTTCAAGGGCATAATCTGGTTCAATGAGGTCACCAAGCAATTGGCTTTGGCGGTTTCCTTGTTCCATGCGGGATCTTTAAGTGAGGCGTATATTGCCGGTTACGGAATTACCAAGCGCAATCCGCTCTTTAACCTTAAACAATTTGGGACTGACGTTAAGCAGATGTGGAAACTCGGGCATACCCTGCTTAAAGATCCTGCCCAAAGAAAAATGCTAAACCAGTGGATGGCGGCAAATCTCACTTTCCGTTTTAGCGACAAAGAACCGTTGGCTATGGACCCCAAGGGCGAAGGTGGCGCTCTGGATAACGCAATGCAAGCGATAATTAAGTACACTGAAAAATATCCCGTTGTCTCGCCAATCCGCTATGGGGTTCTTGCGATACAAAAAGCAAAACTCTGGGGAGACCATGTCCTATGGGAAGTTATGCAGCCGGCCATGAAAGTTATGACGGCCGAACGCCTTTTCAACGAAGTGTCAAATGACCCTCAATATGCAGGGCTAATGTCCACAGAAGCCGATGAACTTAAATTGCGGCAAGAGATCGCCCAGGTAGTCAACCAGGCATTCGGCGGTATAAACTGGCATGAAATGGTTTGGGCTACTCCGATGGCCCGGAACATTTTGCGAATGACTTGGTTTGCCCCCGACTGGACAGCGTCTAATCTGCAAATGGCAGGGGTGCCGGACATCTTTGAAAAGACATTGGGTATTCATGTGCCTCTCGGCCCTTCTGCCTCCACCGGAATCCGGCGCCAATTTCAAACGGAAACCTACTGGCCGTCCTACATCATGTTAACTTTGTTGCTTGTTCCCACGGCCTGGCAATATGCAATCTATGCCGCCTTTGGCAATCCTGACGACGGCGATGAACCGTTCATGTGGATGAATGAGGATGACAAGCGCTCCCACATTGATATTACCCCGCTTACGCGGAGACTCGGAAAGAAATTCGGAATAACCGAAAAGCGTCGGGCGTACATGCGTTGGGGTAAATCTGGCTACGAAATTGGCGGATGGTTCGAGAACCCCTGGCGATCTTTCCTGGGCAAATCTTCCATGGGAGTAAAAACTGCCATAGAACAGTTCTTCAACAAGAACTCTGCCGGCTGGGACATGCCCTGGGCAGACAAGGATGCGTCGGTGCCAATGGCCGGCATCCTTATGGTCGATGGGAAATTCAGTGAAAGCCGGTTGGCTTATATCCTCCAGAAGTTTGCGCCTATGACGATATTGAATTTCGCAAAGGGGGATCGTCCCCCGGCATTCTTCGCTCCCTCCAGCCTTGGCATGAGCCAGTACAAGGCGCAAAAGATAATTGCCGAAGTCCTACAAGCCTACGGGGATGAAAATGTCTGGTACCAACTGAAAGGAAAGCCAGCTTACGTTAAGCGCTTAACAACCCTGGTTGACTCCACCTTGGAAGCCGCTTGGCAAAATGGGTATGACCCCAGGGAAGTTATGTCCCGGGCCAAGAGCCTGGCACACGGTCGACAAGCGACTGAGTTCTTTGCCGAACTGGAGAAACGTCCCAAGGACCCCAATGTCGCTAAGTTGGAAAAAATTGCGCGTTCGGCCCAACGTACGGATACCGCTTTTCGCAGTATGAATGCCGGAGTAAAACGCCGCTACGAAAAACGTGGACGTGTCATAACAGACAAACAACGAGAAGCCATGGGCGCCGCTTGGCAAGCCGCCCTGGAAAAACGAGAGGAGGAAAGAAAATGAGCAAGCACTGGATTTCCGGAGCCATAAAAAGGCCCGGGGCATTTCGCGCAAAAGCGCAGGCCGCCGGCATGAGCACAGCGGCCTACGCTTCCAAGGTTACGGCGCCAGGTTCGACAGCATCGGCGCTGACAAAGCGACAGGGGGCATTAGCAAAGACCTTAAGCGGTCTGCGGAAACGATAACCGAAAAATCGTTCCAAAGAGCCCCGTGAATGCAGGTGTCAAAACCCCGGAAGCATATATGTGGAATTTTCTCAACTTCAACAGGATTCCATATGCCTCGGTAATCTACAAAAAACGACAACAGGTGTCGTCGATCTCGTTTCCATAACAATAAGCCAAGCTTACGCTGTGAAAGACAAGCTCTTGTAAGCTTAGAAAACATGTCCCAAACGGGGTTTCCGAGTCGACTTTTCTCCGGGACGTCCAGCAAATCCTGCACTGAGTACCGATTGTACCCCCGCTTAGCCTCAATGATGACATGCTTAAACAGTAACTCTGCCTCCCCGTCCGTGGCGGCAAAGTCCCCGGTATGGGCAAGGTAACGTCCCTTGCCCACTGTGGTCAGGGCACCACTGGACGCCGAGCGCCAGATGGCATCATCCCGTTTTCCGTCGGTCCACCAGAGACTAAGCATCCGGCTGCAATCTCTCTCGAAGTTATTCCCTTTTTGCTTTGTGTTCATTTCATCCTCCTTAACGCTCCAGTGTTCAAGAGCAATTTTACTGTGTCCAAGGTAACTGGCCGGGCATAGTACAGGCATTTAGCTAAATAAGATCCCGGGCCGATAGACACGGTACTTGTGTACTGCATGCCGTCTTGGGTTGTGGTGATAGGTACTAACTCGACACAGAACTTTGTGAGATTGCGCTTTCGTTTCTTTTTCATTTTTTCTCCCTCTTTTGTAATCCCCACACTCGATCTTCCGACAACCCCAGGCCCTCCAGTCCCAGGCCCTCCAGTCCCAGGGTTTTTATCAAGCTATCATTTACAATGTGACTTATTGACCAACCCAGCCCCTTTGTTGCTTCTTCCAACTGAGCGGCTACGGCAGGGATAAACGCAATTTTCAGTTCCACGAATGAGCCGGGGGCCATGGTGTTTTCCTTTCAAGTAAGCGCGTGACAGTCGAGTATCAACCCGGTTCCAAACCATCTTGATTAACTGTTGATGATCCATCCGTAATAAGATAGGGGTGATATACGATATCGGGTACGAGTTCCCTGGAAACGCCAGGGCGTGAAGAACTGGGAGAAGGCTGCCCTTCTCCCCGTCCTTAGTAACTTCCGCAAGAATCAACTTTTGCAGTTTGCCGAATTTATTTGTCTTCATGCTTCACCCCCTTCGGGACAACGGTTTCCGTATTAGCCAGTGCAGTTGCGATTCTCCAGAAACGCCCAAGCCGACTGGTTCTTTCGGGCGTAATAGCGAATCCTTGAGAATGCAATTGACTGAGATGCTTACCCATAGAAACCGTACTGTATTTGGAAACCAGAGGCTTTAGCCCTTCGTCCAAATGCATGTCCCTAAGCAGAGTTGCTGCTGAGCCTGTCCACTCTTTAACTCCGGGATTGATCGCCAGATATGACCGGAGGAACATCTGGACTACCTCCAAACAGCCAAAGGCGTCTCCTGCCTGGATGGAATTGTCCAATAGAACTGGGTCGTGGTAGTGAACCACCCCCCATCGAGGGTCTCCTCTCAGGTTAGCTGGGATTTCCCATTGCAGTAACCAACGTCCAAGATAAGGTAATTCTTGGTCAAGAGTCTTTATAATCTCCGGCCGCTCAGGGAACTTGAACGGGAACACTTTCTCCGAGTTGCACTTGAACAAACTGATCTTCTCTGCATCAGACAGTTCCATGTTAGGCAACAGCCGAATGGATTCAGAGTCAGTGTTGCAGGTCACTATGACCCGCCCCAACCAGATTACTTTCCCGGTGTCTTTGAACTTTCTTGCGTAGTTGTGGCTGCTGTTAGCCGCCATCTTCTTGAGCATAGCCGAATACCGAACATGGCGCACTGTGCTGGACGAAGGAATGTCATCATCTACCGTCATTAAGGGCTTCCGATAGACATAGTCCGGGAAGTCTTCTTCCCCCAGAAACAGCCGACTGGCGTCAGCCGAACCGCCCAACAGCTTGGATATGATTACCGTGGACATCAGGCTCTTTCCACGATTCACGTCGCCGGCCAGAATCACGATATGCCCGGGGCGCGGCGCCCTTTGGTACGCTGGAACATACGCATTCTTAAGCCAACCAAGGAATACTTGTCTCGGCGTCTCCTCGGGCAGGAATGCCTTAAGAAAACTTGCGAACCACGGAAACCCCTCACCCCAGGCCAGTATCTTTTCATCCGCTACTGGTTGCAGAACCTGAACATTGCTGATATTCAAATTGCGCTCTCCGTCTATGACAATAGGCCCGCTGGGGAAATAAACATAGGGGAAAGCCCCTTGCACCAGCTTCTGGGTCTCTACGGCATGTATAACGTCATCTACCTCTGAGGAATTACGTCCTTTGGGCTTTACGGAACTTAATTGGTGGTGTACCCGCAAGTACCGTGAGTAGCTCTCCAAAGACCAGTCTTGCCAATGCCCCTCGGCATCCAAACGCCAGTAATTGCGCTTGTCGAACCATGTCCCGGCCATCACGGCGCCAAGTGTTTCGGCCGCATACTTCTCACAGAACTTGGCGCCGAAGATAGCCGACCATGGCATGAATGCCGTGCCGCCGGTGAAACAGTGCATCCCTGTCCCGAACTTGTTAACCACGCAGGCTCTTGGGTTATCCGCAGCAGCGTCCCAGAAACGGGGACCAGATGAACCAATCTCGAATTCACCGGTCCATCGTCCCGGAAACCTCTCGTCCATTTCCTTCTTGATGTCCTTTAGCGGGATTATCACACCGGGAAACGACGTGCGATCTGCGTTTCTGCCAACGTCAAAGAGCCAAGAATACACAAAGGTCTCCGGGACATAGGCGGCATCCAGCTCTCTCCATTTGGATCCCACATCATAGTAGATTGTGGGATTCTTTAGCGCTTCGTAATCTAGACCGGCCAAATAGTTCTTGGCCCTAAGCTTCTTGGCAGCATGGGCGCAGAACAACTTGGCCATGTCATTTCCCGTAACCAGAGCCGGCGCCTGGAATAACCAGATTAGCCGGCGTCCGCCACTGTGGGGAGTAGAATGCACCCAATTTGGCCTGAACTCCCCCTTGCAGTCAGCGATAGAGGCGTTCAGCAAATCCTCACTAATTATTGTGTCATAGTCCGCTACGATACCATGCACCTTGACAATCGGGTTATCCGCAGAGACCCGCATCCCACGAACCGCTCCCTCCACTAATGAATACAGGCAGTGTTGGGTACCTGGCTGGGATCTCCAAGTCTGGTACTCCCCTTTCGTACGAGAGGCTTGCCCCGGTACGTTAGGGGTAAATTCCCAAGGGGCTCCTTCGGTTACTCGTTGAGCCACTTGATTGGGAATTGTGAACATTAGCTTTTTCTCAGCCATACCGTGACCTCCATTTGAATTCAACATCTAACGGGCAATTCGGTAACCATGGAACTGGGGCGAGAAGAATCTCTCGACAATACTTCTCTTGCTCGGCAGGGTTCTTGTTTTCGACCTCAAGAACATACTCATCATGGACATGAAATAACTGCGGAATACCCGCTTTTTCAAGTCGCAACATGCCCAAAGTGAACACGTCTCTTGCCACCGCTTGGACATAGTTCTCTGTCAGCAAACCCCCATGCAGAAACGATACTTTCTTATGGTCTAAGGCCGTACAGGCCGTAAGGCCATTGACCAAGGACGGTTTGAAGTAATGCAACTTGCGACCTGAAGGCAAGGCCACGGTGAAGTCGTGATGGTGCGAGGCGCTTAGTTTGGCCTGGAACGAGAAGTTGTTCCACAGCGCAACCACTTTGGGGTTCTGCTGACGAAACAACGCTACCTGATGTGCAGCTTCCTCTTCAGATAGGTCGATATCCGCCATGTTCTTGGCCACCACTTTATACTTCGTCGGGCCGCATCCGTAGCCGGCTCCTAACACTGCTGCCTTGGCGAGACCGTATAGAGCTGGATTCTCTTTCTTTAACAAAGTGCCCTTGTTTACCCATCCGAAATGCTGAATGGCGTAAGCCTCGTAGATGCTGATGCCTTTAGCCAACAGGCCAAGGGCTTCCTGGTCCTTAACAGCCCAGCGCAAGATGCGAGGCTCAATTTGGCACCAATCAATAACGCATAGGGCTTTGCCGGGTCGTGCAACAATGGCGTGGCGCAAAGAAACAAACGACTCCTTGCGGCCGGGAAGATTCTGCATGTTCATGCCGCCTTCTCCGGAGAAACGTCCGGTATGGGCTCCAAAATACTTCAAACTGAAATACAGAATCCCGTTGATACTATGTCTCTGCATGGTCTGCAATTTCTTGAGCAGGATATTGGCCTTGCGGTAGTCACGCATTGCGGCAACCCAAGGATACTTCTTACCGTACTCGGCTTCCCAGGCGACAACTTCAGGCTCGCCCTGAGCAAGGGTGTCTTTTGTGTTACCATTGTCGTCCAGGCGAGAAGGCATTGAGATACCAGCCTCAGCACACAGTTTAGCCACGGCCTTGGTCGACAGGACAACGGTGTCGGCATTGGGGTCGTCGCGCCACGGAAGCTTTTTCTCGGCGTCAAATTTAATCTGGTGAAGTTTCTTGATGCTCTTGTCGATGTATTCTTCGTCCAACTGAACTCCATACATACCAATTTCGCGATTGATGCGAGAGATTTCCTGTTCGCTTTCCGGCCAAGTTGGGAGATATTTCTCAGCTAACTGATAACAAAGCTTGGCGTCCTGCAAACAATACTGCCGCATGGCTTCTTGTTTCTCAGGAGATAGGGATGAAAACTCTACGCCCTTCATCGATGTGCGTAAATCCTTAGAGACCTCAAGGCCAAGAAGGTATTTTGCAGCTCCGGCAAGGCTGCGAGGTGCCTGATTGTAGACGGCGAGATCCGCAGTGCAAATCCAGTTCTTATTTAGCCATTCTTTCGGGACGAGATTTTTTTCTGCGCATGCTTTGAAGACCGCTTGGTCAAAGCGACTATTGTGCGCACAGATGGTTCGATTGCCATTAAATTCTTCAAACAGATGCCAAGGTATTTTTTCCAAACTCTCAGAGACGGCTGTGGAAGGGGAGACAATGGATAAGAGATAAGGTCTTTTACCGTGGTCGAATAGCGCCTTGATATAGGCTTCCGGCGAGAGGTTTGTGAGTGAGATTTCTTTGTCATAAAAACTTTCGAAGTCGAGCGAAATCATTTTTACTCCTACAAGGAAAACGGGGGAAGGTTTCCCTTCCCCCGTCCCCAGTTTACTTACGCGAGGCTGAATGCCGCTTGAAGCGCTGCTTGCGCTTCATCGGTTAACCGTTTCTCGGTCGCCAGTTGCGGAGCGACTATATTATAGCCGCCCACTTTTGCCGGCACAGACTTCAGCGTCCAAACCAGACTGTAAATGGGTTTACCATTTAAGTCCAGCTTCTCAGCGGTGAAGATGCGACGAGCAGCTGTGTTATACGACGTATTGACCAGCAGCCATGAAGCCACGGCGCAAGGTCCAATACCATCGATCGACATGCCGAACCCGCTTTCCGTCTCCAATCCGGCCGGTTTCATGATCAACAGGAGTACTCGTGCAGCCCTATCAGCAGTCGGGCGAGTATTGGTCTTGTTGTCCCATTCCAAGGTGAGTCCCTCGGCTTCTAACTCCTCTACGGAATTGAAAGACCGCGCCGGGGTGGCATTGTTAGGGTCATATACACGATGTTCCATAAAGAACTTGTGTGGATGCTCCAACACCACTACTTGTATCGGGTCTCCCATGGCCTTGGTCAGCTGGATTTCCTTGTTCAAAATCCAAGTACCCAAGGGAAACCGTACTGACAGGTCACCAGTCTTTTGCACCAGATGGAGCTTGGGAGTTATGAAATCTTCCCGCTCCAAAGGCGCCGAAGCCCCCCGGGTAGCCGGAAGATTCTCACCTTCCGGTTTGTCCCAGGTTGCCGGCAGATCTGAAGCGCCTGTCGAGGGCTCCAAGGGGTTTACGTCGTCAACAACAGGGGTTTCCGTTGTCTCTGTTTCTTTCTTTTTTGTCATGCAGTTATCTCCTTTTTCTTTGCTTTCGTTTTCGAGCGTTTCAAATACACTACTGGCTCACTCTCCCGGAGATACTTTGACAGCAGCTCCTCAAGCGTGGCCCTCACTTCATCGGCATTACCCCCTTTCTGTTCCGGCGGCAGGGTTTCCAGTCCCTTGGTAAGTGCTGGAAGACTGAGCGAACAGGCGGCCATGATGATATTACGGTCATACCCCAAGGACACCAGACGCTCAACCGCCTGGTCTGTTTGCTCTACTTTCACTGAACCTTTGCGCCTGACCACAGAATACCCTTCAATATCCTCACCGTCGGTTAAGACTGCGTCAAGATTGGCGCGTTTAACCTGCTTGGCCCAATCATCAGCCCATTCGGCCACTTGCTGCCATTTACCCCGTATTTCCGGGGGCAGGGTCTTCAGTGCCAGGAGCCCAAGAACGGTGTCAGGAGTGGTCACTTCGCTCTTGCGAAGCATGACTTGGCTCATTTGCGAACACGTTGCCTTGGCGCCACAGTAACGACAGACTGACCAGTTGAGAACCGGTTCCTGTTTTTCATCAAGCACTCGGGCAACCACAGAGTCCAGCACCATTTGGATAGATGGCAGATCGGCGCGATCCCACATATGGGTATCTACCAGATTATCTTCTTGCAAAGGACACACTACTGTAGTGGTTACTTGAGCAATTAACGGGTTACTCTTAAACACCATGTAAGCATACGCCATGGTTTGCGGGTTAGTTTTGGCTGGGATAATGGCGCCAAACCCAAATTTCCAATCAATCACTTCTGCGTATCGTCCATTGGTTTCACGGATGAGTACGTCAGCAGTACCCATGAGTTCGGCATATTTGTTAATACTACATTTCATGCGTATTTCTTTTTCCACCAGGTAATCCGTGTTTAATTTCCTGGTCCTGTCGCGTAAATAGCTACGGCAGGATTTTACAGCGCTGGCGTCTTCTTCGGATAATCCTTCAAGACTGCCGGTAACATCCTCCACGAGTGCATGCAATTTTGTTCCCCGTTTGGCGAAAGAATCGTCACGAGTTTCGTCGTTCTTGAACCGGGGACACACTTGCAGGTAACCGAGAGAGGACGGGTGGAAGGTTCTTACCTCATTCATTTGGTCTCCTTGTTTTTGTCTGGTTGTTTCCATTGCTAAGAAGATTATGCCAACAAAAAGTTTTTGTCAACAAAAATCTTCAACTATTTTTCCGAATTATTCTAACTTATTGTGGCTCAAGAGCATAACACTATTCTTTTTTCTTGCTTTAGCAGGAATTTGCACAGACCTTTTAATGTTTTTCGTTCAATCGTTGGGTGGCTTTGTGTTAGCAGGAATCGTTTCGGCTGTTTATGGAACTGTATAATTTCATAAATTCCAGTCTGTGTGGACAGAAACCACTGATTTCGAATGAAACTAGGGAGTGGTACACTATAAGGACATGAAAGGCGCAAATATGGGCCTGTTAAAGTTCCAATTGGTTCGTTAGAAGCCATAAATCCTCCTTGCTTTGTTGAACTTAGCCATTAAGCATGCGCTCCCGTGAAAAGGAAACGCGATGCGGGTTTCCGGTTTCCATGCCTGCCAGCACTTGCGGCAACCTTCGCATTCCCCTGGACAAACATAATGTCCTTTCATCGATTTTTGTTCAGGTAACAGTGTAGTATGCCCGCCAGCCGGCGCTGGGCGGCCTATTAAAGGCTGTGTATTTCGAATAATCAGGTTAGCGATTCCAGCAGGGTATGTTTGTGTGGGACACCAAAACAATATACTTGGGATTTCGTAGGCTATGCGATTAAGTATATTAAACATTTTTTGTGATACAATGTCTCCACAGCCAAACCAACGAAAAAACTTAGCTCCGGCTGGAAGTTTACGGAAGCATTTCAAAAAGGCCGTTAGCAATTTTTCTTCCCAAAGAAGGCTTACCGTTCGCCAATTAGTTTCCAGAATTTTCCGTGCTCTTGGGTCCTGCCCAAATCTCCCATACTTGGCGTAGCAGTAATTGCAAATCGATTTGGGATTTTTCAACCGTTCCGTCACCCCTGGGCAACTTAGCACCGGGGGCAAATTGAACTGATAACAACTGCATTTTTGGTTCCAAGTGAACGTGAGACCGCCGGATTCAATTTTTGCTTTGCTCATTTTAAGCTATCTCCTCTGCCATATATTTACGTAACTTGTCTAATAAATCCGATAAAAACCTGTCATCGTAATCCAGGTCACTTGCAATCGGGACAAAATGCTTATACAATTGTGTACTGGCCACTTCGAAAATTACAATTAGCTCGTTATCTGTGAATGGATGATTCATTTTCTTTTTCCTTTTTCTCCTTCTTGTGCATCTAACAACTCCTGGCAAAGATCGTCGAAGTCTGTTGCCAGACAAGTAGTGCCGCTTAGGTCCACGTTATCTTCCCAACATCTCAGCTTGTCGGCAATTTCAGAATCCTCTGGTATCTTGGATGGAGCTTCTCTGCCAAACCATTCCTTGACATCCTCTTTTGAATAGATAATGGCAAAAACCTCGTCGTCTTTGCCCATCTGTTTGGCACACATTAACATATCTTGTTTAGTCATCTTGTCTCCTTATGCGATATTGTAAAGTGCATCTCTGACGCGAGTTAACTCGACAACGGCGTTGTCCATAGCGTGAAGCATTGCCGCCGCTTTGTTATCTTCACCTTCGGCAACTTCCTGGCATTCAATCGCTATGAACTTAGCGAGCATGTCTCCGTGGTCTTTATGCGGAAACCTATAATACTGCCAGATTACCTCATTCCAGTCGTAGGCTTCAGAGACGACTTTCATCAAAGATTGAACGGTTCTTAGTTTCATTTTACCTCCGGAATCCATTTAACGTATTTCTCGATTCCTGCTATTCTAACTAAACTTGCCAGGGTCTCCGTTCTCGGCATTCTAACCTTTGGGTCCCCAGCTTTAATATTGTCAATGTCGATATTGTACGCCTGCACATTGTTCGTGCAGTACAATTCCGCACATCCACCGCGAACTACTGCCACTGCAATAGGTTTCATTTTACCTCCTGTATATTGTCAAGATCAATCACTTTGCAGAACTGGTCCTCTGGAGAAAAACTTATTAAGACAGTGTCTCCTGGCGCTAACTCATCTGTTTCAGGCTGCACAAGATACGTAATGTTTTGGTATTCTCCACACAGAACCTGTGCTCGCATTCGGCCTATCCCTTTTCTCAATTCAGCAATTGCAAATTTTCTCATACACTCTCCTGAGACCCAGAGCCAGTTTTCACTGGCTCCAGGTCTCCCTGTTTACTGTATTTTCTGTAGCATTTCTACTACGGGGCTCGGGTTAGCGGTGCCCTGCGCTTCAAGGTGCTCGTAGTTTGGGTACTTGGCGATTTCAGATTTTACTTTGTCGCCTTTCTTATCAAGAGCATCCGTTAAGGCGCCGGCAAAACTGGCGATCATAGTGTTCCATTCGCCAACTTCCTCAGCTAAGACTTTCGGGTCGCGCTTTTCCCAGTAATTGCCTTCGTCGTACACGTAGACTTTGAATCCAAGTTCCTTGGCAATGTCCATCACTTTGATCACGAGCAAATGGCACTTGAGAAAGTTGACTATCCCTCCGCAATCAGGATTACTGGCATACTGCGTCTTACAGAACCCTGATGCTGTCCACCCTTTGCCAGTTTCCTTGGTGAATGCCAAATCAAGGCTTTCGCACCCTTTACCAACAAGGACGTCAAACCCGATTACGTGAGTAGGTATCTTGTCGGCATGGGCCGCCATAGCCAAAAACCACCGCAGGTCACTGTTACGAGGGTAGTTTTCATAATTGCAATCTTTGCCTTTGAACTCTTTCAAATCAAGCACTTTCTCAAAGGGCAAATCCAGGCATTTTTGTCGCAATATCTCCACTTGCTTGCGAACACGGATCGGTGAATATGCCGGTAGACTGACTTGATACTGTATCGTGAGACCCATAATTAGATTCCTTTCCCAACTTGTTGTTGAACCTGGCTCATTGCATCGCACCATATCGTTTCTTTTCCACGGACAATAGCGAAAGCTCCACCTCCGAATTCATCAATGCGTGATTTACTGCATGTATACGCCCAAGAACAAAAGAAAGGTGGTAACTTTAGCTCTTCGACCAGGGCGCGGGCAATGGCCTCAATGTGATCAGGGTTCATTGATTCCTCTTCATGGAACCAAATCCCATCTTGGTTGGGTTCCCAAATTACTCCGCAGTACCCGTCTTCACTCTTTTCCAGTTTTCTGGCAACTCGTTTGCAGATGCGTACTGCCAAAGGCATCTTACTTTTTGGGATGTTGATCCAAGACGAAGACTCCACATAAGTATTAGCCATATTTATATTCCTTTCAATGGTGTTATATCGCCATCTTGTAATAGCGATAAATTGTTTAAGCTTGCTTCGACTCGTTTTGCTACCTCCTCTTCCACGGTACCTGCCGCATAGATTAATTTTTGAACTGCCGGCGAGAGGGAACCTGCCCGGTGAATTCGTCCAAGAGCCTGCACCATCTGCACAGCACTCCAAGTTGGGTTGAGAATACTAATTCTCGGCCGTCCGCAAAGATCATGTAAATCCAGGCCTAACCCACCAGCGCCATAGGTGCAAAGACAAACTCTCGATTGGTTGGTTTGGAACAGCTTTCGTTGCGTTTCTCGAATGTCTTCTGTTTGTGCTCCTGTAATAATACAGGCATATTCTTCTCCAAATTTAACTAGATGATTCAGCTGTTGAATGCTCTCTCGAAAGTTCAAGAAAACGACTATGCTATGCTCCTCTATCAGATCTTCAACCATTTTAGCAAGGTCAGGCACTCGCAGCAATTCGATCTGTTGTCGAAGTGCTAAAGTTTGGCTTACAACAAGACTCCCTGAAGCTTTAATGCGTTTTTCAATCTCTGTGTAGGCTTTCCTAATCTCGGAAGTCTTGTCGAAGGCAAGCCGCTCGACGACAATGCGATTTTCAGGAAATCCAGGAGATTCACCACTTCGGAGACGGAATCCTTTGTCGGTTGTGAAAATTTCTTCATGTATCTTTTTAACCCCTTCCTGTGCGACTGTGTGTTCCGGGATGAACTTGATCGTTTTTACTTGTTTCCGTTGCCCTCCGTACCAGGTGACTATGTTAATTTCCTCTGCGCCGTGCTTCAACGCCCAATTCCAGAACTCAAACCAGCGTGGAAACAAACCGAGCAAATAACCAAGAGCCCGGAGACGTAATGGACTGTTTGCCAAGGTAGCTGACAGTGCAATTACCGGTAACTTGGCTGCCCTTGTGGCATAGAGAATAGCCGCATTGGCAGTTTTGATGCCCCCATACTGGTGCGCCTCGTCGACTATAACAAGAGTGCCTGGGGGTAAAACCCAGACATAAGACCCTTTGCCGAAGTTTGCTATATACTTGGAATGTTTGAGCCGTTCCACGTTCATTATGGCGACTGGAGCAATTCCAAACTCGACGGACAGTTCTTTCCATTTGGGTATAACCGCTTTCGGGCATACGATAAAAACGGGGTGTCCATACTCTCGGGCGGCCCAAAGAGCGACATACGTTTTGCCAGTTCCGGTGTCAGAGGCATCGATGGCGATTCCGTCTTTGCGCAATTGGGCGAACACTTTTTCTGCGTGTGGTTTTTGCCATTCATATAAAGTCATTCATCCTCCTTATCGTCACCGCAAGCTAACCAGCTTTGAACTTCATTACAATCGTTGCCTATGGTAGACTCGGCCCGGCATTTCTCGATTGCGGCATCCTCGTCTTTAGCCTCCACGTCTTCCCAGGTGACATACGGACGCATTAAGTGTACAGTGAATTTTTTCATTTTACTCCTCCAGATAAGGACTAAATTCCATCTCGGTGCAAATGTTTTGACAGACCAGGTATGCCTCAATTACGTCAGCTACCTCGGCGACCGGCTCAATGTCCCATTCCAACTCGCATCGTTCCTTGCCGCCAGGGACAAGGTCCTGGATACATTGGAAAATGGTGTTGTGGACAAAGTCATTACGCGCAATCTGGGCATCGGTCAATTTAGTTTGTTTCATTAGATCTCGCTTTCTTGTTTTAACTGTTTTAAACTTTCTTCGTATCCGTAACAACCCCACACAGCTTCGGATTCCTCAATAATACACTTCTTGGTTTTCAGGTCAAAAACATCTGTGCACATACCCCAAATGTCGTTGCTGAGATATTGGTTCCATTCATGGACAAAGGATTCAGCTGCTTTACAACACGCTGTTTCAGTTGTCCAGAGTCCTTTTTTGACCAGAACCAAGCCGACATGACTGACATCCCAACGTTCATCCGGGAAGTTGGTAGGCGCCAGGCCTAATACAACCCCAGAATGTATGCAGGCGTTCAGTTTGAACAACCAGTAATTTTTTGCGCAGGCTGGTAAGACATTGTTGATATAATACTTACGTACTTCTTCCTTGGTGACAATGCTATCCATTGTAATGCTGAAGTTGCGATGATAATTGACTAGAAATAAATCTGGGGCATTGCAATCATTCGGATCGTCCTTACTGGAATCTTCATCCTGTACAAGGTATCGTACGTACAGTTTGCCATTCCTCTCGGTGACAATGGCGTCATCGTCATTAGTGGGTTTGAAGCTGAGATCCACTCCCAGGTTGGTAGTGTAACGTGTGATTGTGACAGTTTTAGTTTTCATTATATCTCCATTAAGTATCCGTTTACTCCGCGACGTAGTCTCAGTTGACTCCGAATTTGGCGAATGAGAATTTTCCGGGGGATTTCTTGATTCTTTTTGGCTCCGGTCGTATAGTGCAAGGGAAGAGTGAACCAATGGTTTAAACTCCAGCAATCATATCGGACATAAGATTGTTCAGAGTCGTTAGGGTGATGGATTGACGGGGTAAAGTCTCCCCAGCTTTTTGCTCCACCATCCCAGTAACCATGTGTGACTTTGTCAAAAACTAAGCGAAAACTCGGTAGAGTGTCGATAGGCATAGGGTTCCTTTGTCTCTAAGTTTAAAGTTTTAGGGTTTCATGGAAAAATTGTGCACCCGCATTTTACCCGGACAGAGAGGTCCCTGTGAAGGAACGTCGTGCCGGATCCAGGCAAGGGGTGCGCCTCAGCCTCATTGATAAAAGCCAGATAGAGGGACCAAGATTACCGGCGCGGGGTAGCTTGACGGGACTGGGGCTTTCGCATTATTGAACCATATCCCCGTTGGGTTCACGCCCTCCCGCCTCTATCCGGTTTTGTTGAGAAGCTGTTTGACGTCACGATTATGAATGAAACAAAGTTCAGGCTACTTCTTATGTCTCTCAATTTGTGAATGTCCTATCACCTGTACCGTAGCTAGTAGTGCGATAGTAAGTCAAACATACATTAGGTCGCCGCAGGCTGTCTGTCCTGTACACGGGTCCAGACGATGCTTTTCCCTTTTTCAAGGTAGCGGCGACTCGCGGTTTTTAGCACAAGTTGAATGGCGGTTCCGTGGATAGTAATTGCAAAGCTTCTGCTTTTTTCTGTGCGCGGTTGCCCACGATACCGTCCCATGCGATCATGCCACGATCTTTTGATGGCGTCAATTGCTCATGGTCATACTCGTAAGTTACAGCTTGCAGCATGCCATATCTGCTCTGCGCCACTTCGGGAGCCAATCCGTTATCCCATCGGCTGAATCGGTTGTAGATCAATTGGCGACGTTTGAATTGGTTTGTACCTTCCGCGGCAATCGGATCATCCTTTTCCAGAGTGCCGGGGATAGGCAGAAAGCGTTTCAGGAAAGCTTGAGGTTCCCCTTCTGTCATTTGAGCGGTAGCAAGTTGCTTTAATGTCTTGCCCAAAGCTTCCAATTCCAGGAAATGTCGGGCTAATTTATCCAAGGCGGCTGATACTTTAATAGCTCCACTTTTGGTATGTGCTATTTTAGCTTGACTGTCCCCATCTACTTTGGATGCGGCCGCTAGAGTGTTGGCGCAGACTACTCGAACATTGTGGGCACAGGTACGGTAGGACCCTTTGCCTAACGGGTTCCACCACATAATGCGATTCAGTGTCTGGCTGGTGTCACCCGGGACATTGAAGTCGTTAACTTTCAGATTAACAAATGTGGTGGCGCCTTTCCATAGAGTGCCAACGCTTTCGATCTGGAGCTGTGGGAATTCTTTAAGTACAGTATTCTGGACATGCTCTAGTAGTTTTTCGTTGCCGATTACTTCAAACTTGGATCCGACAAATGGAACAAGTACGTCATTGGTGTCAGATCTGACAATTTCCCAGGCAAATGCTTTAACAAATCCACCGAAAAAGTGGCGATAAAGTTGACGTTTTTCCATTGGGAAATTTAAAACTTCAAAGGCTTCTTTATATTCCACTGGACGGTTAACTCGCAGATATTGTGGTAGTTGATGCCAGGTATCTCCCCAAACTATACCGCGATCAATTTCTGTGATTCCATGACTCATATTTCAGTTTCCTTCCTTTTACAGGTTTCTATCATTAAGGTTTTGCCTTTGGTTGGATGCTGATTGACAAACTTTTGAATTTCAGTTCTCAGCATGGTGTCCAGGTAGCTGTAGACTTGAACCTGGACACTTGTCATTTTTCCCGGCCAACGTTGGTTAGCTCTGGCTAATATCTCTTTTCGACAGTTTGATTTTTTTATTAGCAATGTGTGTTTCCTATCTGTATTATCCCCTTTTTATTCCTTCCTGGTTTTATTATCCGACCAAAATGACCTGTCTTCAGGCGACGGCTGAAGTCGCGCTTGATCTGGAGCGTTGGCCTTGCGTGTGCATTCGTAGCATCGCCACAGCCCGTCATTCCCGAGAGCGACTGGAACGCGCCGCGTCTCGCAGTCATCGCACTTGGCCCGCATTTTGGCTTCAAAGCGGTAGAACTGTAACTCGGCCAACAATTCGGTGCAGCCTACCTCTGGCCGCGCTTTTGGTTCCTTAGCAGTTTTACACATGGTCATTCTCCTTGGTTGTTTTAGCCAGCTGAGGCTGACCGCTGATGTTGGCAAGAATACGTTTCGCGTAGTCGCTATGCACCGCGCCCGCATCCACGTTCCGAGCGATCACGCCCAGCGCGTCACGTAGCCGCGAGATTTCGGCCTTGTACGGGTTGTGTGGACACAGTGCCTCGTGGTCAAGCGCCGTCTTTATGGTGACCTCGTCTGGTATCTGCCCTGCATATCCGAAAACCTCGCCGCAGAACATGCAAACCAATCCCCGATTTTGTTTGTTACCACTCATGCTTCACCTCCAGTCTTGCCAACAACCCCGTCGAGCGTACCGGCTACCGCTGTCCGCTCACGGGGAGCGTTCTGTGTCATGTCTCGCCCACACACCTTGCACTCGTAGAACCGCATGACGACTACCGGGCGTTTAAGGATGCGGTTGCTGCGCCCGGTTATGCGGTCCATTGTTCCACAGCATACAGGAACGCAAACGTGCTTGCCAGCTTTGCGGATGCGCTCTGTTGCCTGCTTGCGAACCTCGCGCATGATTTTCTTAAACCACGCCGAACTACGCGGTGCCACGCTACGGCTGGCTCGCTTGACGTTCTTGGTTGTGCTCATAGTCTCCTGGGGTTATCCGATTGTTTTATTATCTCCTTGAGGTCCATCCAAGTATCCTTCGCCGCCTGTACCAACATTCGCCACAGTTCAGACGGGTAGAATTCAGCCAAGGTTAATCGCCATTCGCGGATGATGCGTTCCTTGATAATTTGGATTAGGGTGGTCATATCGCCAACTCCTTTTGTAACGGCTCCCTTGCCTGTCCATGCCTTGCCAGAAACGCATATGCCAGCCCACGCCCAACGATGGAATACAAGTCAATCTTGCGCCTGTTCGTATTCACCCTCTTGCTTTGTTTTGTCATGCGTCCTCCAGTTCCACTTGCAATGCTTCGATAAATAATGATATTTGTGTTCTCTGTATTTTTGCCCCGTGCAAGTCTGACCAGCGCAAGTCTGCCCAGCGCAAGTCTGTTCCGTGCAAGTCTGACCCGCTCAAGTCTGCCCCGCGTAAGTTTGCCCCGCGCAAGTTTGCCCA
>Ga0247841_10003678_pt1 | contig 27794 bp, 28 predicted proteins | sample LaCruzMarch2015__2_FD_192410 | JGI IMG/M metagenome (GOLD analysis project Ga0247841, IMG submission 192410) | Freshwater microbial communities from meromictic Lake La Cruz, Castile-La Mancha, Spain - LaCruzMarch2015_18m | ecosystem: Environmental > Aquatic > Freshwater > Lake | place: Spain... | reverse complement strand
GTAAGGCTAGTTATGTTGATGCGGAATAAGAAAGCTTTTAAAAGGTATTTCTGTGTTTGTTTTATGTATGCCTCCATAGCTCAGTGGTAGAGCATTAGTTTTGTAAACTAAGGGTCGAGGGTTCAATCCCCTCTGGAGGCTTGGCCTCATAGTCTAATGGTAGAACATCTCTTTGACGTGGAGAGAGCCCAAGTTCGATTCTTGGTGAGGCCATCTACAACCTTTCTTAGAAAGAAAGGTTCTAGGAGTCCAAAGAACTACAATTCTGGAAAGAAAGGTTCTAGGAGTCCAAAGAACTACAATTCTAGAAAGAAAGGTTCTAGGAGTCCAAAGAACTACAATTCTAGAAAGAAAGGTTCTAGGAGTCCAAAGAACTAATTTAGGAGTTCAGAAAACTAATTTTGCAAAGGTATAAATATTTGATTTGGCGTATTTAAATATGAGAAATTGGATTGGTTTCTCAGTTGTTCTTGTGATTGTATTATTCGTAATTTTCTTCTATTTTGTGTTTTTTGCTGGGGCAAATAATCAGATTTCTGTTGAAGTGGATGTAAGAGCAACAGATAGCTATACTTCTGTTGATGTTTATCCAAATTCTATTGATTTTGGAGAGGTTTCCAAGGGAGGAGCATCTGATAGATTCAAAGTTACAATCAACAATACGGGGACTGAGAATGTGATGGTTAGTTTTTTGATTAATGGGGGAAATTATACTCAGAAGATATTTGATTATATTTTCGTAAGAAAAACTCCTGGAAATGATATTAATTATACTAAAATAAAGAATTTTAATTTTAGTCTTGCTAGTGGGAGTGATCAGGAGTTGTATTTTGTGTTGAATCTTAGCAGTTATGCTGATCCTATTTATGGAGATATGATTGGACATAGGGTAAATGTTACGACTGTGGTTGTTCCTGTTTGATATGAAAATTGGATTAAGTATATTAGTTATTCTTTTTTTAATTAGCTTGTTTAGTTTTGTTTCGGGATATCAATTGGGAGTTGGGCCTCCGGAAATTAATTTGAAGTCAGGAGAATGTCTGGAGATTTATGTTTTTTCTGAGGATTATTCTGGAGAAATAGAGGTAAGTGATAGGTGGGCTGAGAAAAGAGGGAATAGTTTTGGCGATTATGATTTAAATGCGGAAGAGGAAGGGTTGGATGTAAGGTATTTTAAGAATTTTGAGTTAAATGGAACAGGAAAAAGCAAGATTTGTATTAATGGATATGGAAAATATTATGGGCTTATGTTATTTAGGACTGTTGAGGGTAATTTGGAGGTTGGAACAAGGATATTTTTTGATGGGGGAGGAATAATGAGCAGAATTGGAGGAAGTTTGATTAGTGGACGAGTTATGTCTGATGCAAATGGGTTCTTGGGGAGATTTGGGGCGAGGGAAGCGGTTTTATTGAGTAGTTTTGCTGTAAGTTTGGCTCTTCTGTGGTTTTTGTTCTTTATTTTGAGGCAAAATAGGGAAAAAGAGGGTTGATGGAGAGTTGTTAGTAACTTACTTAGTAAGTTATTAAGGAAGATTTAAATAGTTATTTTTGCTGATTTTCGCAGGTAAAAAGGGGAGAGATGAAGAAATATTTGCTTTTAATTGAAGATGAGAAGCTTTGGGAGAGATTTAAAGAGGATATTAGCAAAGATATTAACACGGAAATTATTGGGATGATTAAAAAGAAGGTGGAGGCAAAAAATGCTAAAAAATAATATGGTAAATAAAAAAGGACAGATTGCAATATTTGTTATTGTTGCAATTGTAATTGTGGGAGGCATTTTGTTGTGGGCATATTACTCTGGAAATCTTGGAATTGGAGGCGTTCCTAGCGAGGTTAGGCCAGCATATGATTTGTACATAAGTTGTATTCAGCAGAATGTTAAAAATGGAATTGAAATAGCTGAGAGCCAGGGAGGGCATGTTTATCTGGAGGATTTCGTTCCGGGAAGTAGTTTTGCACCTTCTTCTTCTCAATTATTCTTTGTTGGAAATAGAATTCCATATTGGTTTTATGTCAATGGGAATGGTGCTTTGAAAGAGGAAGTTCCAACTTTGACAGAGATACAGAGTGAAATTGCAAGATATGTGCAGGAAAGGATGGGAGATTGTGATTTTAGTCAACTTTATTCTTTGGGATATTCAATTGAAGAAGGAACGGCTAATGTGAAGATTAGTATATCTGATTCGGCTGTGGATGTTAGCGTTAGTCAACCATTAACTATTGAAAAAAGTGGAACTAGAATGATAAAGGATACCCATCAGACAAGTGTGAAGAGTAGTTTGGGGAGCTTGTTCAATATGGCTAGGGAGATTTATTCCAAGGAAAGAGGAAGTTTGTTCTTGGAAAATTATACGGTAGATGCATTAAGGAGTTATGCTCCTGTAGATGGAGTTGAATTTAATTGTGCTCCAAAGGTATGGAAAACTCAGGAGGTTGTTAGTAAATTGCAGGACGGAATAATTGCAAACATTGGAGCAATAAAATATAATGGAAATTATTATTCTTTGAAGAATAAGAATGAGAATTATTTTGTTGTTGATCTTCCAAATGGTATTGATAATGGTTTTGCTGCGAATATGCTTTATTTGAAAGATTGGCCTAGTAAGGTTGAAATCTACGGGGGAGGAGTTAGTCAGACAGTTATGACTGCTCAACCTATGGGGAATCAGCAGGGAATGGGAATGATTGGATTTTGCTATGTCCCATATCATTTTGTTTACGATATAGAATTTCCTGTTTTGATACAGGTATATAGCAATGATGAGATATTCCAATTTCCAGTTATAACTGTGATAAGTAAAAACAGACCGGTTCGGGCAGCAAGTGCTTCAATGGATGGATACACTGCTGACTTTGATTTGTGTGCTGACTCTAATCAATATCTGGATGTGAAATTTTACGACAATGAATTAAGTCCTTTGGTGGTAAATGGCAGTTTGAGTTATTCATGTTTCGATCAGAGATGTAATCTGGGAGAATTTAAAGGAAGCGAATTTATTGGAAAAGTGCCAACCTGCGTGAATGGAAATCTTGTTGTTAATGCTGAAGGATATGCGCAGAAGAGTCAGACTGTTTCTACAAACAGCGAGAGTTCCGCAGATGTAATTCTTGATAGGGAGTACAGCATGAGAGTTAAATTGAAACTTGGAGGAAACGATTATACTGGAGAGGCCATGATTGCATTTGAAGGAGATCATTCTGCAAATGCAGTTCTTCCTGGAAATAACATTGTTTCTCTATCTGAGGGATTGTATAATATAAGCGTGTTTGCATATTCAAATACTACTATTGTGATTCCAGCAAGCACAAAAGAAATTTGTAACAGTGTTCCTCAAACAGGAATATTTGGATTATTTGGAGGGACAAAGGATCAGTGCACAAGCGTTAGTTTACCTGCAACAAAGATAGAATCTGGAATAATTGGAGGCGGGAAGACTCAGACGTATATCTTCCCTGCAGATTTGGAGAAAGGAAATATCACACTGGTTGCTCCTTTATTGCCTAAGCCTTCGACTTTGGAACAGTTGCAATATAATTTTGAAACGTTTGATAATTCTCCTGCGGAGGTGGACTTTGTATGAAATATAAATTAATATTTTTATTTGCAATGTTTTTTGCAATGTTTTTTGGGATTGTAAGTGCAGTAGAGTTTAGTAGTTCATCATCTAGCTTTGGCACCACATCGGGATATGCTAGCTATGTAAATTATGGAACTCCTTGGACATATAATCAATTCTATACTCAATCTGATTTGAATGCATATTGGCCTATTCTTGGGACACAGGAGGAATGTAAGGGAAGACAGGATATGATTTTACAGGTTGCGCCTCTGGGATGTCAGCCAACGGTTGTTAGAAGTGATTTATTGGAGGAGCAGAATGTGCCCGTATTTTGTCAGATTCAATCGGTAAATGTTAATCCATATATGGATGTAAAGTCCATAAGAAATATTGTGCTTAGAACTGTAGGAAAGACAGATCCAATTGTTGCTGGAACAGGATTTCATCCAGCCAATGCAGCATTGAAAACTACAAATACATTAACTGGAAGTCCAATTGCAGGAAATATAGGGTATGCGGTTGTTGTTTTGAAGAAAACGCCAAATGAAAGTGCAATGCCTGAAAATGTTAAGCTGACTCTCAATGCACAGGTACAATTTGATACGGCTAATTCAATTGGAGTTGGAAATGTGCAGTTTTCTCTTACTCCAATGACTGATGAGGAATGGCAGAACAATAAGATGAAATATTCATTCTGGCAGGGAAGATTTTATTTGAGATTGATTGAGGCAAGTGCGACAGATGCATTGGTTTCAGTTTATCAGGGAGATAGAATTGTTTCTACTCAGAGAGTTCCTCTTGGACAGACGAGTTCATCAATATATCTTCCAGGTTTGTATTGTCAAGCAGGATTGCAGGTGAATTATGCAGGTTTTGTTGCTGCGCAGACAAAGGCAACAATTGAAATAAGTAGTCTGAATGGAGTTGATACTCTTGATGTTTATGAAGGGAGCAAGTTCTTCAATGATCAGTGCAGTGTTAATAGTATTGTATACAATTCTTTGGATGGAACTGGGAATATATTGGCTTATTGTGGTTCACAAACTGTAAAGATAGCAATAAATCCAAAGCTTTTAACAATGGGGGATATGATTCCTGCGCAGGATATTGATGGGAGAAATGATAATTATCTAAAGATTGGGCCTCTGGCACGAGACTCTTCTACCAAATCGAAGATTAATAGCTATGTTGAAAAGGCAAGTACTGCTGTAAGTGGATCTGAAACGGAAGCGTGCGAAGTTCATTTGAAATATCCTAGTGTGCCAAGTGGAAGTGAGGGATATTATTCTATTCAGAGAGATAAGAGCGTAAAAAGCGATTGGCAGCTTTACAAAAGAACAGATATTGCGCAATATAGGGGAGATTCTCTTGAAAAAGATATGACTAAAGAAGGAAATGTCTGGATGAGTGTTTTGAAACAGGAATTAATAGTGAAGTGCGAGGGAAGGGATACTAATAAGACCATAACTGAGAAGATTTATCCTGAACCGGTTGAGGCAAATGTAAATCAGGTTATTCAAAATTATAGCGATGTTTCTAGACAGTATCCTCGTGATGCGGATGTGGGGAAGCCAGCATATGGAGAGAGTGCGTTGAAGGCAGGAATTGATTTTGCTGATTTTGCGAATAAGCAGAGAAGTAAGGGACAGCTGATTGATCAATTTGTTCAGAGTTATTCAAATTCAAGTTTGATTGATATAAATAGTTTAATTTCAGAGAAAGGCAAGTTGGATAATGTGGATAGTTCGAGGGCTTCACAGGTTGTTACGATAAACGGGCAGTATGTTACAATTAAACTTCTAAATGTTCAGGCTCCTGAGAAGAAGGTTGCAAGTGCAGACTTTAGTTGGGGTGGGAAGACATTTACGTTGGGAGTTGGAGAAAAAGTTCCCGTTGAGACAAGATCTGGAACGCATATTTTGGAATTGAAGAATTTAATTGATATAAGTAAGGTCCAGGTTGGAGTTACTTGTGATAAGCAGTACAATAAGGGAATATTAGACAGGGTGAAAGAGGCACAAACAGTAATTGGGAAGGGAGGAGCAATGGTTAATGGAGTAACTGATGCAATAAGGGCGCAGAGTTCGTTGTTTATTATTCTCAATGCTAAACAATCAGATGATAGATGTGGAGATAATTTGGTTTTGGAAAATGTAAATATTGGAAAAGTTGCACAGATTAAACTTATTTCTCAGGCCAAGCAGTTGAATGAGGATACAAATATCACTGTAAATATAGGAATTGAAAAGAGAGCGATAAAGCTTACTCCTGCGCAGACTGAGGATAGAATAGATACGTTAAATGAGACGATTAAGAAGATAGATAGCATAAATGAAAATCTTAAGACAGTTGTTTCTGGATTAAAGGCAGCTTGTTTTGCAACTTCTGCATTTATGACTGCTAAGACTTTCCTTAGTGGTTTATCTGGAGAGGGAATTGCAAGACAGGAGGTCATGAGAGGACAGAATGGATGGGATCAGAAATGTCAGGCGGAGATTGCAACTACAAAAAAGACATTGAGCCAGTGTTTCAGCGATCATGCTGATGAGATAAATAAAGATGTTGCAGCATATTCTGCCGGAATAAATAATGCGAATGAGGCGTTGAAGAAAATTGAGGGAAGGAATATGGTTTCTGCAGGTCTTGGAGGAGGGCAGATGGTGGATAAGAATGCTTCAGCTCAGGAATTAATTGATGAGCTTAGAAGTAAGTATGGAGATAGAACTGTAAAGATAGGAGATAAGGACGTGGCGGTTAGCGATTGGCTTTCTTCTGACGCATATGCAAAGAATGACGTGAGCTATCAGGAACTTAGAGATTCATATGCAATATTAAGTTCTGGAACTTTGAGTGATACTGGACAGGCAAGATTGAACAGCGACTTGACAAGAATTGCTTCTGATGTAAATAGTAGAGAGCAGTTTACAAAGTTAAAGGATACATTATCTGGTTCTACTCTTGCTCAAAATTTGAATCTTAAGGGAAAGCAGGTTTATTCATATGGAAATACGAAGTCTCAGCAGGGATATTATGAGGGAGGAGCTACAAGTCCAAGCGATTTGACTAAAGTTGGAGTTAGCGATGAGGTAGTTAAGACTTTGAGTAATGATGGAAAGGATATTCCTAGTCAGATAATTACATACGATAATCAACCTTATTTGGTTTTGTTGGGAGCAACAAGTCCAACTGGATTATCATACACCACAAGAAAAGTTTATTCATTGAAATCAGATTATAGTGCAGTGTCTGAGGATGTGACTGATAAAACTGCAGGATTGCAGGTAACAAAGGGAATAAATGTTTTCAATAGAATAGATGCTAATTCTTATAATAATCCAATTGAAAATCCAGAAGTGAAATATTACGAAACTGATCCTAACAAGGGAATGCCTGCACAGGTTCCGGTTGATTCACAGAAAGGATGGTATGTTGCAACTCAGAAATCTGCAGGGGGAATAGGTACTAGTGGGACTAAGACATTCTCGGCAAATGGAGGAATAAATAGTTTCTGGCTTTGTAATGTCGGGCAGAATAGAAGAATTGAATTTTTCTCTGGAATGGGAGATGATATATGTGAGCAAATTAATTTGCAGACTGGACAGCCTTTGAATCAATACCCTGGATTAAGCACAAGTGAGGCATCTGCTCTCGTTAAGAAGGCGACGCAGGCATTGAATGATGCGGCTAATGGATATAAAGCAGGAGTTAGAAGTGTCAGAGTTTTAGGACAGCAATATAATGTTGGAAGTCCAAGTACTGGCGGTTTAGGAAATCAGTGTCAAGATTTCATGGATCCAAAAGATTGTTTGACGTTGTTTAATGTTTGTGATCCAGTTATTTGTCCTGCAAGTAGATGCGACTTTGGAGGAAGATATCCTGTAACTGATGTTATACAATCTGGAATTGTTGGAAGTACGTTGTTGTGTTTGCCTAATTGGCCTGAAGTTAAAGTTCCTGTTTGTTTAACTGGAATACAGGCAGGGTTGGACGCATTCAATTCAGTATTGAAGAGTTATAGAGATTGTTTGCAGGCAAGCAAGGATACTGGACAAACTGTGGGAATATGTGATGAGATAAATTCCATTTACATGTGCGAGTTCTTCTGGAAACAGGCAATACCTCTTGCGGATACACTTATACCTAAGATGTTTGAGATGGCAGTTTCTGGAGGGCAGGGTTCGACAAAGGGAGGAGGAGAATATCTTCTCGCTCAATCGGCATGGGATAATGCTAAGAAGAGTATGGATTACTTTAGCCAGACATATGCAGTTAATTCATTGAAGGCATTCCAAATTAGAAATACTGAAGAAGCGGGAACTGAAGTTTGCAAGTCATTTATATCAATTACTGCTCCAAATGGTTTGAAGAATTTGCTTGAGCCTGATAGTCCACCTCAGTTTTATGCTAAATTTGATTCGATGCCATACAGCGATGCAACTGTTCCACCAACTGCGCAGTATAAGGTATTCTATCAGATATATTCTGGACAGGACTCTGGAGTCTATTATACTGTTTATTTGAAGGGAGCACCAGATATTTCATATTATTATTCTGCTCAGACAATACAGGTGGCATCTGGATTTGCGGCAAAGGGACAGTCTGCTTCTCAGACAAGAGACTTTACTGCTCCTCAAGGATATAAGCAGCTTTGTGTAAGAATAAATGGACAGGAGCAGTGCGGGTTTGGGCAAGTGTCTACAGATTTTGCATTGAATTCAATAAAAGATGCATATGTTGCTAATCAACTTACACAGACTGGAATAACTTCACCGGCAAATTGTATAGGTGGAAGTGCTAGTCCATTATCTTTGGCAAATCCAAATCTGCAATCTGGAGCAGATAGTTTATTGAATCCTCAGATTTACAATCAAGGAATTGTGAGAATCTGCGCAACTTCCAATCCTGGAATGCCTAGTGCGGTAACGAGATTTGTAGATGTGGGATATTGTGATGATTCTAAGATAAGATGTTGGCTTGATAGTCAGAGTGTAAGCAATGCAATCACTTCAAATAATGTGGGGCTTGTTAATGATACACTTTCACAGTTGAATAATATCACTATTGCTGGATTGCTTCAATCGGGACAGGTAGATTCAATCACGCAGAGTGATGATAACATCAAGAAATTGACAGATGGATATAATACTCTTGTTGAAAGTTTGAAGAACAAGAAATTTAATCCAATAACTGCAAATGCATTGATTGGGAACATAACTGATGTGCTGAAGAGAACTTATATGAATCAGCAGAAGGCCAATTTGTTGCTTCTTCAGGCGCAGACTAAGGAATTGATAGGAAGATATATGATTGGACAGCTAAATCAAAGTAGTACAACTGGTTCTAGCGTGGATGATTCGCAGGCAAATGTTAATTATCTATTGAGTAAGCCATATACTTCCGATCCTAATGCAGATATTAGCCTAATGCTTCCAGCGGATGGTTCTGGAATTGGAGTTAACATTAGAGGGGGAAAGGTTTATTCTACAATTGGAACAGCAGTGCAGCAAATTGGAATAGTTCAGGATGGAAATAGTTATTTCCATACTATTCAGTTATATGAAAGTGCAAGTGCAGTAATAGGTTCTGAGAAATTTGGGAAGTTAAATGATGCAGTTGTTTCAGATTTGGATCAAAATGTTGTAAGTCCAGAATCATTTAATAATAAGGGAATTGCTAATCCCGTTTCATCTGGAACAACCACTACAACTGGAACTACGACGCCTGCAACTGGTACAACAAAGCCTTCAGCAACTGGAACTACAAATGGAAAGAGCAATTCAGATTATAAGTTTGTGTTATCTCAGGAATTTGAATATGGAACAAATAATCAAGTCGATATAAATTTTGTAGATGGGACAAGTAGCAGGATATATATTAAGAATAATGTAATATATTCAGTTGTTGGTCCAATTGGAAAGGTAGTTTCTGCAGAGGATGGAATGTTTGGATTGCAGTTTGATGCTTCTGCTGAATCACAGGTTGATGATCCTACCGAATCACAGGCAGGAGATGCGCAGATTGCAGCGAATATTGCTTTCTTGAGAGATGCAATAATTAGTGTTGGAAGCAAGGATATTCAATTAGATGGCTATGTTGCTCCTTCTGAGATTATTAGTGGAACAACTACGACGAAATTATTACCAAAAATCACAATGGGTATTTTGTCTGATAATTATAATACTCGCGAGATATTTGTTGATGGAAAGAGATCTTATCTTTATCTACATTTTATAGGAAGTAGGACTGGTGAACTTAATTATGATACGATTACTATGGACGATACTGGTTCTGCGATTGCAGGACATGTGTTGAATGGAGTTATACAAATGGATTATGATAAGAGAGATTTTATTCTTAGTGCTAGCAGTTCGAAGAAAACAGTTTATAGTTCTGGTTTGTATGATTTGTTATATGGCGCCACGATAAGCAATGGAGAGATATTTCCTCTTTCAGCTGAGGAATCAAAAAATCTTCAAAATAATGTTCAAGCCAATAACCTTCAGTTAAGTCAAGGACTTCATTTTGTTCAAAATTATGATCCTTCAGCAAGGTTGTATCTTTATGACTATAACAAAGTGACTAGCATCTACTTCCAAAATAATAAAGTTTATCTTGATGTTGATTGGTCTACAGATTATAATTTAGGAGCAGTGGTAAATCAGGATGGACAAATTGTAATAAAATTACTTTCAAAGACAACAATGCCTTATGATTCATCAGGAGTTGTTCCAATTTATTATGATAAGTTAAGCTCTGCTAAGATTGAGGGGAATAAGATCGTTTCTTCTTCACAAACCGCTAGTTCAGATTTAACAGGGAGTCAGAAGGTACAATATAAATTGGTTTCTTCAGATTTGATAACTGCTTATGACATATATAATTCTGAAAATAAATACACTCTTCTTTATATTGCTAGTGGAGAAGTAAGATATTATAATGGGATTGGTGGATATGTAGGAGGAGTATTTACTGGAAGTAATATAGTCGGTTCTGTTTCTAATTCAATAATTTCCATTGATAAATCAAAGTATAAGGAAATTGCGGGAGATAATTACAATGAAACCTATTATCAAGAATTAAATGGCGCTGAATTGAATTTTGATAAACGTTCGGTAACTACAAAATCTAATCCTGCAGCAGTTATTGCCATGTCTCCTCCTGATTTGGCTTTGGCAGATATTTATTTGCCTAATGTGCGTATTTATCTTCTTAGTGGAAATAGTGAAACTGATTTATCTGTCAAAGATGGATTGCTTTATCTTGGAGATTTGAGGGTTGGCACAATAAGTGATCAAAACTTTATTAAATTGAATGGAGATTCTACAAGTGGAGAGAAAGTAAAGCAATCAGTGGGAGAGGTAAATTATAATGCTCTTTTAAGAGGTTTTGTTATTTCTGAAACTCCGACAATTTTCTAAATGCGGGGTTATATATATCTCCGAAAAAGGCAACGCTTACCATATGTTTATAAATAGAATATCTATTCTTTATCTATGGATTTTGAAGAATTCATAGAAAATAAAAAAGAAGAAATAGAAGAGAATTTTGGAGAAGTTTTTGAGAGTTTACAAAATTTAGGAAAAGTGGGATTTGCTCTTTTAATAGGGATTTTAATGGTAGAACCTGCCTTTCAATTAAGCATATTTACTGGAATATTATTTCTAGCGACTCTTATTTGGTTATTCTTGTTTAAGGCTTACCTCTTTATAGAAGAACCAGCATATATCGTTGTGGTCTTTGGAATTCTTGCAATCAGAGGAGCAATAGGAGATGTTGCTGGTGAAGGATTCTTATTCTTCAAGAAAGGAGATTTTGCAAGTGGAATAATCTTTCTTTTTGTTTGGGTAATAATTTACTTAAAAACTCGAGAAATTCAAAGACATTAAAAAGAAATGCTTATTAAGGTTTAAAATTTGAATAATTATGGGAGAATTGGAAAAAAGAATGGAATCCTTATCAATAGATAAAATTCGTAAAAGTAAGGGTGCAACTTTAATAATAGTTATATCTTTACTGTTTATTCTTTTTGGTTTTATACTTGAAGGAAAATCTTATTTATATGCTTATTATCCGTACATTCTCTTGCTTCTAGGGATGTGGGCTTTGACTTCTGTTAAAAGTGTTAAATTGGGAATTTTAATATTCTTGTTTGTTCTTACTGCTCTTTTTCCAATACAATTATTTTATTATAGTATAGTTCCGTTACATGAAAACTATATCCCTATAACCATTCCATACATGCAACAAATATTTCAAATGTACGGAAAGTTCCATATTGTCTATTATCCAGATTATCCACAAGAGGGTGAAACTATTAACGCTTATATCGACATTTGCGATAATGATATAAAAAATTGCACAAAATTATCGAATTATACTATAAATGCTTATTTCAGAGACGAAGCAGATGTGAAACATGTTTTGATTAACAGCACGGAGATAACAGATAGTTTCTCTTTTCCTTATTATGGAAGACCAATATATATCTCATTTTTGAATAACAATACTCCTATGTTTAGTGAGTTTGCAGTACCAAGACCCTCTTTTTACCAAACAGTCGCCGAAGTTGTACCCAGACACCCAATATTCTTGTTATTGGGAGTAATCTCTTCTATTTTGGGATTGTTGGCAATTGTTGAATTTTTTAAAAATCTAAAAGAAGTTTTTATTAACAAAGTTCTGAAAAAAATTAACCATTAATGCAAGCTAGCCTATATCCCTCTTGACAAGAAGACGAACTTTGAAGAGAGCTATAACAATACATATTCGAGTCATAACATTTAACTTTCCCCCGTTCGTAGCAGTCATGTGTTAAAAGATAATTGTTTACTTCGTCTTTTGCTTTTTGTAAGGTTCCAACTGCATAGCACTCAACAGTTCCTCTATCAAAGCAGTCTTGTGTACTAGCTGTTTGTCCAGCTTTGACAGCATTATTTAACGAAGCCATCTGAACGTTTTCTTTATACAAATCATATTCATCACTCAAAGAAAAATATTTCCACCCAATCCAAAATAGTAATAGCACTAATATAACTATTAACCAATTCTTCCAATTCAGGCTTATTTTTGTTTCTTTATTTTTTCCAACCATTTTTAACAATTCCGATAATTAATCGAGTTATCCAATCCATTTTTATTTATTTCTGGAGAGTGAATGCCATTACAAAGATTGATTACATTATTCATTCCATTCAAGTCAATCTTGGAAATTATAGTAGTTCTAGTAACAGTTACTATATTTGCTTGTCCATTTACACTTAACTTAATGGTTTGGCTTGGATAATCAATATCCTCAATTTGACTCATACCATTAACATTAATGGATTTGACACTTTGAGAGTTATCAGTTGAAAGAGAATATGAACTGAATCCTAAAAACTGTCCCAATAATTCAACAAATAATAAAATTCCAATTATAACAAATAAATAAAACCATATGCTTCTAGACTTTTTTTCTGCCATTTGTCTTACCATTAATTAATGGCATCACTCTTTTAAATCTTACCATTTCTTTGTGGCATGGTTAGAAGACAAGGATTAGAAATTAAAAAGAAGATTCTAAACTTACTAAAAGAATATAGAGAACTATCCTTAAGAGAACTTGAAACCAAAACAAATACTAATAATATTACTATCTTAAACCATGTAAAAGAACTGGAATTCTTTGATAAGATTGAAGTAATCAAACATCAAAAGAGTGAAAAGACTGGGAGACCATTTACTAGTGTAAAATTAAGAAATGGATAAATTTTTTAATAGACAATTTCTATGCTAGTATGGTAAAAACTGAAAAAAAAAGCAAAAAAGAGGATGAAAACTTTTTCGGAATACTCTTCTTTCTTTCGACAATTTACATTAGCATAATTGCTGGAGCGTATTCTGTTCTTAAAGATTTGAGTTCAAATTCGGACTTGGGCTGGCAGGTAGGATTACCCGTAACAATATTTAGTATGGTTCTGTTAGGAATTATGATTGTAGTGGGTTTTTATTTAATGATAATGATTTTAATAGGGATAGCCGAGTTAAAATCATATTATTTCAATTTAGAACCTAATCAAATAAAAATAAGAAATAAGTTAAGACAAATGGTGCTTAGTGCTCCATCAGAGATATTTTCTATTGGGCTTTCACTTGCAACATTCTTAACAATCTTACTTTTAGTCTATTTTAATACATGGTTTGCAGTAATTGTAAGTTTTATTTATTACCTATCATTTATCATCCTTGTATTTGCTAGGAAGACTAGAAAGGAATTTGTTTCATCCATGACTATCGGGGAACCAAAACCTTCGTGCAAAATTTATATTGCCCTAATTCTAATATTAATACTTTCTTTATCTATCCTCTATATTTTATTTGGAACAACAATCTTTAACTTTTCGAAATTTAACATTACACAAGATAAGCAGATGTATACTATAAATGAGAGTGTTTATATTAAGATTTATTCACAAGGAATAATAAAACCTATACCTACAAAAATCACCTACTCTAACAAAGAAATTCCTTTAGATTATATTAAAGATGTTTCATTTCCATCTGCCCCAATTTACATTAAAATAAATTATGAAAATTTGACGGAAGCACCATACAATTCATATGTTCAAGTGCAGTACTATATCCCAAATTCAAAGTATCTTTTATTAAGAACAAATTTAACTCAAAGCGAGTTTATACCTGTTATTAAATCATAATTCTAATAATCTTTCTTTAACTTGCATGCTTAAATTAAAAGCTTTCCCTTCTTTAACTTTTTGTTTCAACGGATGCAATGTTCCTTTGGAATATCCCATTTTCTTCCACACAGTATATGGCATTTCTGAAATAAGTCTTCTTATTTCTTCCGTATCTGTTCTTTCTATTTCAAAGAAAGGCTTTTCAAAATTAATCTCGGATTTGTCTCCAACTAAATAATGAGCCAAATCAGTTGTTTGTGTAATAAGAACGTTAGACCATGTACAAAGCTTTCCCTTAAAATTAACTCGTTTGTTAAACCATAAATTAATCTCTTCAATGAGTTTCTTAGCTCCAGATGACCTAAGTCTCAAATTATAGTTTTCCGTTCTTATGAAATCTTTATTTTCAATTTTTCCTTTCTCTATTGCAGAAATAACAGCCATATCAATTAAAAATCTGAATGGCTCTTGCAAGTCATAAGCTAAACTATTTTTCCCCAATTGCATTTCATGTAAAAAGCCAACATGAACATCTAAGCCAGAAGCATTAATTGCTCTTAGACATTCTGCCTCTAATATGGCATATCCATAGTTTAACATACAATTTACAAAGTCTCCTGCTCCAAATGGTCTGTCTATTGTATTTCTACCTCCAAATTCTAATTTCTTAGGTATTATCTTAACTATTTCAGCCCAGTATTGTTTAGCAATTCTTGCTTCAGCTCTAATTAATTCAGGAATATTTTTTGCTTCTTCTAATCTTTGTTCTTCAACTGAGAAATCATAATTTGTTTCAGGATATCTAGATTTTAACCATTCTAAAACAGCTTTAGACCTTTGAACCTTGCCTCTTATTATCTCTTTGGCTATTTCTAGTCTTAATTTTTTATCTCTAAACGAAGCATATTGTGCAAACTTAGTTTTAACCTGTACACTCTCTTTAGGAAGCATAGTTGTAAGCAACTTTCCATTCCAGTCTAGGATAGTAATAGCAACATTATGCTTAATTAGCCATCTAATAGCCTCAATACTGATATCGCCACTTCTACCATATATCACAATGTTATCAATATTAATTCTTTTAGGCTGAAATACATACTCTATGTTTTCGTTATTAAGATGTTTAGATTCTTCGTTATTAAGATGTTTAGATTCTTCGTTATTTATGTTTTCTAGGCTTTTTCCATTTTTTATGTAAAGTCTAGCTTTCTCTACATTAAACCTAATTCCATAGCCGTTTAATAGTAATAATCTCATTTTAAGCTTATAATTAACTCCTTTAAACGTTTAAACTCATTATATTGCTCATATTGATTAGAATTGATAATAAGATTATGCTGTTTAGAAGGGTTTTTAATCATTTTAACGATTTTAAATGATTTTAAATCATCTAAATATATTTCAAAGCATTTTAATTGATTAAAATCCTCTATTTTCATTATTCTAAGCCCTCTAAATTTTTACTTTTATTCTGTTTTTCTTTATTATCATCTAGAAGAGTCAGGGCAATATAAAAAGGACTCCCAATAGCCATATGTTCGCCCCATAATTTTTGGGAAATTTCACTTGGGATTAGAAGACTAAGGAAGATAAAGTCTCTTTCAATAAAAAGACCCCTATAATCTGTAACTCTCTCTTTTTTACCTTCTTTCGAGATTTTGTTCAAAAAATTATTCCTAAAATCTTCATTCTCCCAAAATTCTTTTTTATTCTTTTTGTAGTATTCCAAATCTATTTTTGGAGAATAGTCTAGAATTTTCTTTCTTAATTTGTAAATCTTTTTGATAATTGAGGCTTCAAGAAGAATTTCGATAACTGCTTTTATTGGGTCTTCCCTAATGGGATTCCAGAATCTCTCAACATATATTCTGACAAATCTTTCTTCTTCACTATTAAATGAGCCGTATATATTCCAATCAACTCGATATAGTCTTTTATGTCCAGTGATTCTATTCTTATCTGTTCTAGTTATTAGTCCTCTCCTTAATAATTCATCAACACTTTTCGTAATTCCAGACCGCACATTATTCTTACCGTATATCTCTTCAGCTAAGTCAGAGATAGCCATTTCTTTCTTTGTGAGTAATCCTAAAACTTTTCTAGATACAATATTTTCTACGATACTATTTTTGTTCTTAATACTTCTTTGTGATTTCATGATATGTGTGTACGTACTTTCTAAGTATATATGTATCTCATAAGTATTTAAACGTTATGATGATAAAGAATAAGTATGGAAAAACTGCAATGTCGAAGATGTCAGCATATTTGGATTCCGCGAGTGCAAGAAGTTAAAGAGTGTCCAAAGTGTAAATCTAGGATATGGTTTAAACCTCTGTCTTTTGATGAGATTTTTGAGAAATTTGTTAAAAACAAGGAAAATCAAAAAAAATGAAAAATCTTAGCAAGGTAAAATGGGAAAATCTAACGAGCAGAGAAAAATCACAAAGAAAGCTATCTCTGGAAGTTTTAAGATTAGTGAGAAAGGGAAATTCTCTAGGTTCTGCTCTTAAAGAAGTTGGTTTTAATTATAGCTCTATTAAATTAAATTTAGGCAAGAATATTTTCAAAAGAAAGGGAAGATTTCAGGCTACAAAAACAGATTCTATTCAAAGAAGCATGGAATTTTATGATTCTAGGCGGGGAAGAATATTTATTGTAGTCAAAAATTCAAAAAACTCATCTAAATTAGGAAGATACTTTTCAGCAGTAAGGTCAGCACTAGAAGGAGATAAATCAAATTTAAAAAAATTCAAAGGAAAATACTTTACTGATGCGTATGGAAAGAAATACAAATTTGAAACTAAAATTGAAAAAATATATGACATAGAAGAAGGAATTGAAGAGCCAGAGTTTAGAGAAATATATGAAGAGGTAGAAGCATGAAAAGGAAACAATTCTCTCAGAAAATTTGGCACTGTATCAAGGAAGGCAAGGATATTCCAAAAATGTGCCTTATTTGTGGAGAAGACGACCCAAGGATATTGAGAAAATCCGAAAAACATCACGTTTTCAGTAAAATAAATTCTGATTATATCATTTTGACTTGCCCTAATTGCCACACAAAGATAACTTACACTCAAAATAGTTTATCTCCAAAGAGACGTTCTAAAAAATCTTCAAAGATGGATAAAATATGCTATCAACTTATAAGTCAGGGAGAATTACTAGAGCAGATTGGAAAAAGAAACAAAGAATTAGCAATTAAATTATCCCAAAATGAACAAACTATTTCTTAGAGCTTATACTAAGCCAAAAAAATTAAAGAGAAGATATGTTTCACCAAAAGATTCATATAAAGAACACAAAGCGGTCTTCGTTTTTGACACTGAAACTACAATAAACTTGAAACAGGAACTAAAAATAGGATATTTTCAATTGTATATAGAAGGAGTTTTAGTGCAACATGGATTATTTTACAAAGATTTATCCAATTTGGAGAAAGATATTGTATTTAGTTATGGGCGAAAGAAAAGCATTGAAGTATATTCCCATAAACAATTTATATATGAAATATTTTATCCTATTGTCTTTAATAAAAAGGCTTTGTGCTTAGGTTACAATTTACCCTTTGATATTTCTAGAATATCTATCAACCATTCCCAAGCAAGAAGAAATGAGTATGGTGGATTCTCATTTACGCTATCAGAATATAATGGATTACCTAGAATAAAAATTAAACAACTTAATTCAGAGACGAATATAATAAAATTTGCCCTTTCTACATACAATCGAGAAAAGTTTCAAGGTAAATTTATAGATGTTCAAAAATTAGCTAGTGTTTTGCTTGAAATGAAAAGAATTAGTTTGAGAGAAGTATGCAAACAGCTAAAGACGAAGAGTCAGAAATTAGAAGTTAAAGAGCACGGCAAGATAGATGAGAATTATATCGATTACTTGATAACCGATGTTCGAGCTACTTACGAAATATATCTTAAATTGCAAGAGAGGTTTAAAGAATATCAGATTGACATGCCAATTGAGAAAGTTTACTCAAATGCCTCTCTGGGAAAGTCAGCACTTAGGCAAATGGGGATAAAGTCTTTTAAAGAACAAAATATCGATTTTCCAGACTTAATTTTAGGATGGGCAATGAGTGCTTACTTTGGTGGAAGAACCGAGTGCAAAATAAGAAAAGAGCCAATTAAAGTAACCACTCTTGATTTCACAAGTACCTATCCTACAATTGCTCTTATTATGGGGATATGGGATTTCATTATTGCTGATAAGATTTCTTATACAGATTGTACTAAAGAAGTTCAAAATATGTTGGAAACAATAACGCTTGAAGATTTATTTAAAAAAGAGACTTGGAAGAACTTATGCGTATTAGTAGAAATAGAACCTAATGAGAACATTTTACCTATTAGAACAACATATAATGAGTCTGAAAATCCAATAATTAGCATTAGTAAGATAACTTATAATAAAAAACTTTATTATTTTCTTCCAGACGTTATTGCCTCAAAAATTCTTTCTGATAAAGTTCCCCAAATAACTAAAGCCATTAGTTTTTCTCCAGAAGGCAAACAAACGAGTTTAAAGAAAACAACGCTTTTAGGTACAGAATTTAATCCTCAGACTGAAAATTTTATTAAAAAGGTGGTTGAAGAAAGACAAAGAATAAAGAATGAACTACCATCTAAAGCTAGTGCACTTAAAATAATGGCAAACGCCACAACTTATGGAATTTTTATTCAACTTGACCAAGAAGATACTAAGCAAGAGCTAGACATATTTAGTAACACTCAATTTTCTGTAGAAGAAGCAAGAATAGAGAAAACTGGGGAGTTTTTTAACCCGATTATCGGTGCTTCAATAACTTCTGGTGCTAGACTGCTGTTAGCTATGGCTGAGAAATTTGTAAGCAATAAAGGATATTCTCACACGTATATGGATTCAGACAGTATCTTTGTTCCAATAGATATTGCAGATGAGTTAAGCAATTCATTTAATACTCTGAACCCATACGATTCTAAAGTGCCTCTTCTTAAAATTGAGAAAAGAAATAAATGGTTTTATGGAATTAGTTCGAAAAGATATGTTTTATACAATTTAGAAGGAAATAAAGTTGTTATCGAACCAGATTTAAGCGAAAAGGAATATAAATTGCATGGATTAGGGCATATTCTTAATCCGTTTGGAAAAGAAGTTGAGCATTGGCACATCAAAATTTGGGAAGATATACTAAAATTACATTATGGAATTACTTCTATAAAAGAACTAACTGAAAAGTATGCTAAGTTTTTTGTTATCTCTAGGATGACTATTTCAAACTATAATATTTTAAATTGGTTTAAGAAAAATCCAGATATCAAACCATATAGTTTCTTTCTTAGAGGAATTGGTGCTAATGGAGTAAAACCAATAACTTCCTTTACGAAAGATTCGCAGAAAGTAGTTTATGAGCCTTTCATAGATATAGAAACAGGAAAGGTTATGCAAGGAGAAGAGTATTGGAAGACACTAGACAAAGAAATTCTTAATTATCTTAATCATCCAGAATCTAAGTTTGAGTGGGAGATAGGATTGTTGAGAAGAAGGCATGTTAAACCTACTTCTATTGTTTATATTGGAAAAGAATCCAACAAAATCGGAACGGAGCTCATTGAAACTGAAAAACAAGAAATATATCAAAATGAAGAGGCTCTAAAAGAAAGAATTTTAAAAATGTCTCCAAAAGAAGCTAGAAAATTAGGAATAAGACATCGAAGCACGTTAATTAGGATTAAGTCGAGAATTATGAAGAGAAAAAAGGTCAATTGGAAAACAAAAGAAATGAGAAAGCTTATAAGTTAGAATTTAAATCTAAGATGATGGGAACAAATTCGGAATTAGCATTAAAAGTAAAAAAACTACTTGCATTATGTAAGGAATTGGATAAAAATTTAGAAAATGGAGAAACAGGATATTCAGACCAACAAGATTATCTGAACTGGATTAAATCCGAGACAATTTTACTAAGTGATGCTATTGCATTGCTAGAGAATAATCATTCTTACGGAAGTGTATTCCCAATCATAAGAACTGTCTTTGAAGATTTTTGGGTTATATTGTTAGCCATGAACGGCACAAAATATTACCAATACTTTAAAATAAAAAAAGGACACTCAATAGAAAAGTTGTATAAAAAATGGGTAAAGGATTTAGAAGACGCACAAAAAAATGGTAAAAGTAAGGATATATTGCTATTGAGGAAAACAAAGAGAAAAATAATAATTGCCCGTATCGGAACTTTTGTAAAGAATTCAAATGAGATTATTCCGTTTTATTATTGGCTTCTAGACCAGTACGACCCAACTCAAGCATATATCGGCAAAGAAAAGAGAATAATAGAAAACTACTTAACTCCGCCCCATTTACTCAAGAAACATTTAGAAATTCACGAGTCGTTTAAAGAAGATTATTTTGATTCAAAGGGCATATATGATAGTTTGTTACTGAATAACTTCATAAAAAAGAGCCATATTCAAAAAATCAACGTACATTATAACTTTCTTAGTCTTTGGGTTCATCCTAACAAAAAGAAGTTTGATATATTAAGACAAGAATACGATTTTTGGAATGGTAAAAAAAGACCTGACTTTTTTCTTGAACACTTAGCTCTTTTGTACATTGGAAATTTTGCTTCTTTGTTCTTATCTAGATTCATAGATTTTGCTCACCGCCAAATTCAAGAGCAAAAGTTAAAAGGACTTAAAAACGAAGATTTGATTAAGGCAGAATTATCTGAGTTTGAAATTGCTACAAATTACTTCTGGTTTATTTTCAATAAACCCTCTTTTTTTCACAAATATAATTATTGTGTTAATAGAGGGTGGCGAAGCATTAGATATAAAAAAGCATACAAAACTATGACTCCGTCACAAGTTCCAGATGGCATAGTCCCTTACTACAAAGACCCTATTCACATACTCAGAGAAATGAGCAGAGGTGTTTCTAACCAAATTTATGGGGTTTATAATCCTCCTTTTATAGCATCTTAATTAGCGTTGCCTTTTTCAGAGATATATATAACCCATTTTCTAAATGCGGGGACTAGGATTCGAACCTAGGTAAGCTTACGCTATCAGGTCCTAAGCCTGACCCGTTTGACCACTCCGGCATCCCCGCATGCGGGGATGATGAATAAACGATATTTAAAAGTGTTGCTAATTGATAAATTCAGAGAGATTAGATAATATATCCTTATGAATTAGTAAATAGTTATTTCTTGGATAGTTGCTCTATTTTATCCAAATTGTTTTAAAGCTTGATTGACGGGTTGAGAAATGGTCTATAGAGTTAATCTGATTGGAAAAACTGATAAAATAATTTTGGTGGATATGGATGGGACTTCATTTGATCTCGATGGGCCTTTTAATGCTAGGTTGGTTGAGATGTATCCTCATGTTACGCCAGTTCCTTGGGAAAAGGCTACACATTATATGGTTGAAGAGTTTTATGCTGCAGAGCATAGGCATTTACTTGAAAGTGTATGGAAATCTCCAGGACTGTTTGCCTTGTGCACTCCTGTTCCGGGTGCTGTTGATGCGCTAAATGAGATGGCTCAAAAGGCAGATGTACTTTTGTGTAGCAAGCCACGATGGGATAATCCTACTTGTTTGACTGATAAACATGACTTGGTTGAAAGATATCTTGGACAAAAATGGGTAGAGAGACTTATATTGACTTCTGATAAGACTGTTGAATATGGAGATTTACTTATTGATGATCATCCTGAAATCAAAGGACGAAGAAAAATTCCATTTTGGGAACATGTCCTTTTTGATAGAAGTTATAATAGAAATTTTGGAAACGGACAGAGAAGGTTAAACTGGCAAAATTGGAGAGAAGTTTTAGAGTTTGATAAATGGTAATTATTTCTTGGAAGAAGTCTTTTCTGCACTTGCAACTTTTGCTTTTAATTTATCGTCAAGTCCAAGTCTATCTATAAGTTCTTTGTATCTGTTTCTGATGGTTACTTCTGTAATTCCTGCAACGTCTGCTACTTCTCTTTGTGTCTTTTTTTCGTCATTCAATAGAGCAGCGACGTAAAGTGCAGCGGCAGCGATTCCAGCTGGACCTCTTCCTGAAATTAATTCGGAGATGTCTGCTTTTTTTAGAATCTTTAGAGCTTCATTTTGTGCTTTTGGAGTTAGGTGAAGGATTGATGAGAATCTGGAAATATAGTCTTTTGGACTTGAAGGAGTTACTTTTATCTTAAGCTTTCTTACGATGAATCGGTATGTTCTTCCTATTTCCTTTCTTTCAACATCTGAGGCTCCAGCAATCTCATCAAGTGTTCTAGGGATGTTGTAGGACCTGCAGGCGGCATAGATACAGGCTGCTATGACTGATTCCATTGATCTTCCACGCACAAGACCTCTCTGAAGTACATAGTTATATACTCTTGAGGCTTCATCTCTAACTACTGATGGAAGATTAAGGAAAGATGAAACTCTTCTTAATTCAGCCATTGCAAGTCTAAGGTTCCTTTCAATGGATGTTGAGACTCTTTCCTGCCACTTCTTAAGTCTAAGGAACTTTCTAGTTTGTCCAGCTTCTAGTTTGTAGATATCTGAGATTTCTCCGACGTTTGTTGTAAGACCTTTGTCGAATTTTTGCATAGAAATTGGAGCTCCTCCTCTTCCTTTTTTGTCTCCTTTGTCGAATTGTCCTCCAGCATCTTGTCCAGAATCGACCATTTTTTCTTCTACGATGAGACCACACTCATTACAAACTATCTCTCCTCGATGGTCGTCATAGGTAAGATCGACGCTGCCACATTCAGGACATCTTTTAACGAAGCTCATTTTAGGTTTTTATGTTTTACAAAAAGGTTTATAAATCTTACTATTTTGTGCGTATTTAAAGCTTTCGGTGTCCGAAATTTTTTATCGTCGAGAATTATTTTTTAGCAACTAGAGAAGCATTAACCATTCCTTCTTGGGAAGGTCTGTTTGTTATTCGAGCTTTTCCTAATGAAGTTTCAATTATTGCGCCTTTTACAAGTCTGTTTTGTCTTGCCATGAATCTATTTTGAGGTGTTTCTTCAACGTTGATTATTTCTCCTTGTTTTGTCTTACCTTTTTCTACTAGGACATTAACAATATCTGATTTCAAAAGAATTACTTTTGTATTTCCGCCTCTGATTCTAAGAATTTTGCTCTTTGTATCTCCAAGAATTGTGTGTCTTTCTTGAGGTTGTCTTTCATAGAGCTTCTGCTTTCTATGTGCGTGATATTTTCCTCCACTGACTTTTCTTCCTTTGTTCATATTTATGATTTGGAAATATGCTTTATAAATGTTATTAGGGAGAGGATTAGGTTATATTATCTCATATTCGATGATTTTATTTTATATATTAATATAAAACGAATTAAACCTTGTGGTAAACAACAATAAGGTTTAAATAGCAAAATTGTAAAGGAGAGTTATGGTAAATGGAATTGAAAGACCTCTTGACCTTTTGAACCAATCAAAGGGAAAGGAAGTTCTTGTGCAGTTGAAAGGGGACAAACAACTTGTTGGAACCCTTTTGGCGTTTGACATCCACATTAATGTGGTGTTGGACAATGCGAAAGAAATAGAAAATGGAGAAATGAAGAAAAGTGTTGGCCTTAGTTTTCTAAGGGGAGACACGATTATCTTCATATCGCCTGCTTCGACTTCTTCAAAGAAATAGTTGGTCTTTATTTTTAACTTGGACAGAAAATAAATTATAAGGATAGTTGGGACTTTATTTCTTCATCACAATAATCTTTAAATAATCTCAGAGCAGTTTTATTTATGGAACTGGTTGAAAAACAATATTCTAAAGATGGCACTATCAAGTATGCTTTTGCTGTTCCAGTTAGACAAAGTTTGGTATTTTCTTTTCCTGAAAGAAAAGAATTGATTGAAACGGCTTTTCTTGATTTGGGGAGAAGGAGAGATGATAAACCGCGATATGTTTTGTGTTTGTCTACCATGGCTGGATGCATAATGCAATGCATTCATTGTGAAAATCAGTTTAATGGTTTTTACAGAGTTTTAACTCCTGAGGAAATTAATAAACAAATAGACTCGGCTTTAATGGAAGATAGAAATTTAGAAAAAGTTATTAGAGAAGGGAGGGTCGAACATGCGTTTATGGGGATGGGGGAACCTTTGTATTGCGATAATTCTGTAAGGGCGGTTCAGAAGCATAAACCTGCTGTTCAAGATACAAGATTTGCGTTTTCGACTATTGGGGGAAAAGGGTATATAGACAGATTAACAAAAAGAGATTTTCCTTTTCCAATAAGACTTGAAATTTCATTGCACTTTCCGAATGATAATTTACGAAGACAGGCAATGCATGTTAATACGCTTGCAACATATTCCACTGAACTTACTATTTCAAGAGCTTTGGATGATGCAGAAAGATTTATGGATAAATTTCCTGGAAATGTTGCTTTAAATTATGCTTTAATTGATGGATTAAATAATGCTGAACAGGATGCTCAAGAAATTGCTAGAACTTTAAAGGGAAGAAGAGGATTTTATGTAAAAGTTATGGAAATTAATCAGACCTCTGCGCTTACGGGAAGTTGGAGAGGAGAAAGATGGGCTTTCGGAATTAATCCTGGAGAAAGAGGGCCTTTTTATGAAACTCCAGAGGAATTTAGAGAGGTTTTAGAGAAATATGGTGTTGAGGCGACAACATTTAGAAGTTTAGGAAAAGATATTGATGCTGCTTGCGGGAAGATGGCTCTGAGATAGCTAAATTTCAAAGACATCAAAGTCTTTTGCGAGCTTAACGTTCTTGAAGATTTTCTTGGCTTCTTTTTCTATAATTGTTGGATTGAATTCGTATCTTTGGGAGAGATGAGTTAGAATAAGCTTTTGTGATTTGGATTTTTTGGCTATTGTTGCAGCATCTAGAGAGGTAAGGTGCTTGTATTCTTTTGCTTTTTCTTGCTCTTCTTTTGAGAAGGTAGACTCACTGATTAGAATATCGGAATCGGATGCTAAACCAATAGCGTTATCATTTAGAGCAGTGTCCATCACAATTGTAATCTTTTTTCCTTCTTCTTTGTAGATGAGAGACTTTGCTTTTATTGTTTTTCCATCTAGGATTATATCTTTTCCTTTGGTTAACTGTCCTAACAAGGGAGAATTAGGGATTTTCATCTTTTTTAGTTTCTTTTTATCTAAGCGGATTTTATCTTTAATGGAAATGGAATAGGCATTACAGGGAGAGTCGTGATCCATTGATTTTGTTTCTATTTGGAATGTTTTGAAGTCAAGGATTTCATTTGTAACTTCTTTTACTTCTATATTAATTTTAATTTTAATCATTAGATCTTCAATTGCTTTCATGAATCTGAATGAACCTCTTGGACCATATATTTGAAGAGTCTTTTGATAGTCTAACATTGCTAAAGTCTGCAGGATTCCTGGAAGGCCGAGAATATGGTCTCCATGCCAATGAGTAATGAGTATTTTTGTTATTTTTGGAAGAGGGATTTTTGCCAGAAGGAATTGTCTTTGAGTGCCTTCTCCAGGGTCAACTAGAATATTCTCATTAGCAAAGCTAACTAGAATGCCGGTGTGATTCCTTTTTTCAGTGGGCATTGTACTTCCAGTTCCTAGAAAGGTGACTTTCATGTTTTCCATTCTTATATTGGGGGAAATGTGTTTAAATAGGTTATTAATACACGACACCTAACGGTTTCTTCTATGAAATCTTCCCTAGATATAGTCTAATATATGGACATAAAAAAGATTTATAAGATGGAAGGATTGTATATGTTAATGAAAAAGGGAGTTTTGATTTTCGGCCTGGTATTTGTTTCTTTGATGATTGTGCTTACTTTTGCAAGGGTAAGTATGTCTAATAATCAGACAGGGATAAATGGGAATGTTGTAAAAGATGAGCTTAATCCTGTTTTTTCATGGAGGGATTTTAATGTGGAGGCAAAAGGTGTTGAATTTGAAGGAGATTCTGCTGTTTTGAAGTACGGGTTGAGAGAATTTACGGGAGAGAGTCAGAAGATAACTGTTAATTTTAATTTGGAGAGTGAAAAGGGTGCGAGAACTTATGGCGAAGAGGTAGTTTTGCCCTCTGGAGCATATGTAGAGTATACTAAGATTTTTCAAGGGTTAGATAGTGGGAAGTATAATTTGGAAATTGAGGCCAGTAATGGGAGAAAAGTGGCTGATGATGGAATTGGATTTGCATTTAGCAAGCCTATAATAACTGGAAATGCAATTGAGGAGATAAAGGTTAATGGATGGAATAATTATATTCTATTATTTTTGATATTGGCTTTATTGATTATAATACTAATTCAGCTTAGAAGAAAGAAAACTGTTGTTGAAAGTTACAAATCAAGACACAAAAATAGATTTATTAGTTTAGATTTGAGATAATCGGTAGTCTTAAAAACTTGGTTTTTTTATTATATTTATGAGGAGTGAAAAAGAGGCAGAGGGAGTTCTATGGGGAAAGCTGGCTAGAAAGGAAGATGATCAGAAAAATCTTCTTAGGATGTCTGAAATAAGTTTATGGATTGATCACTATGATGATATTTTTTCTGATTTCGATCCAAGACCTTTTGCCGTGAGGGCTTTGTCTGATGACTTTTTGACTGAGGCTAGAAAAGCAACCATTGCTCATCCTGATGGGAAACCAGAGCTTAAATTTTTGATACCCTTGGATAAAAGAGATATTACTCTGGAAAATATTATCAAGAGAAGATTGAGAGATCATTTTAATAGACATTATGAGCTGGAGAGAAGGGAGAGTAGGAAGATTCTTACTAGGGCAGGGATAATGATTTTTCTTGGAGTTATGATGATGATTGGAGCAGCAACTCTTTCATTCTGGAAAGATGATATTTTTATGTGGCATGTTTTAAGAATTATATTGGAGCCTGGAGGGTGGTTTACTGTTTGGACTGGGTTTGATCAGATATTCTATGAATTTAGAGAGAACAATCCGGATTTGGAATTCTATAAAAAGATGACTGAAGCTGAAATAACTTTCAATTCTTATTAATAAGTATGTCTGATTTTTAGCTTTTAATGGAAAGATTTATATACTTAACATATCTATAAGATATATGAAGATTATTAAATTGGAGACTGCGACTGAACTTAAAATAGAAAATATTGTTGGCTTTCTTAAAAGAAAAGTTACTAAATTTGGGACAAGTGCTAAAGTTGATTGTCCCAAGGAATATTTAGGAAAACAAGTTTATTTGGTAATAACTAAATAAATTTATAAAAAACAATGTTGCTAACAAAGGAGTTTGCAGAGATACTCGGAATGTTTGCAGCAGACGGATGTCTACAGGAAAAATATATTTGTATGTGGGGAAATCTATTTGCAGATAAGGAATATTATGATTCTTTAGTATGTCCTCTATTTTCCAAGGTTTTTGAAAAGAAAGTAGTTCCCCATGAGAAAAAGAGTAATTCTGTTTATGGATTTTATATTTGTGATAAAGAAATAGTTAGGATATTTAGAGAGATAGGTTTTACGAGAAATAAAACTTATGATGTAAGTGTTCCAATTGAGATTTTAAATAATCAAGATCCAGAGATA
>Ga0247841_10003677_pt1 | contig 27805 bp, 24 predicted proteins | sample LaCruzMarch2015__2_FD_192410 | JGI IMG/M metagenome (GOLD analysis project Ga0247841, IMG submission 192410) | Freshwater microbial communities from meromictic Lake La Cruz, Castile-La Mancha, Spain - LaCruzMarch2015_18m | ecosystem: Environmental > Aquatic > Freshwater > Lake | place: Spain... | reverse complement strand
TTCTGTCCATTGAAATCAATTTTGTTACTTTGTGTTTGCATAAGTCTGATTTTTTATGGTTTATAGTTTTGTACCTTAAAACTAATAAATTTCCAGACTTATGCTTCATTTTGCAAACATAGGGCCTCCGGGGTTGGTTGATATCAATCTCCTTTACTACTACAATCATGGCATCCTTTCAGGATTGATATTAATCCTACAATCCTGTCATTCCTTCGGATTATAATTCTCCCCAAAATTCAGACCACTTCAACCCGGCAGGACGAAGAAAGAGAAACCGATATCAGTGCGCTGGTGGCAAACAGAATGTTGTGTGCAATTTTAAGGGATGAACCCCGGGAACAGAATTTAGAGTTAAAGGATTTTTCGCTAAATTTGAAGCAAATTGACTAACATGTCAGAAGAAGAAAAATATATTGATATTTTCCTTGATCCCATTCGTAAATGTAAAGATTATAGGCCTAAATTTGGTGAAAGTCAAAATGCAGAAGGTGTTACACTTATTGACTTTATGAGATTGTATGGCGCTGATCCTTTTTACAACTGGATTGGGCTTGATAGTGGACTTATGTATGCTGCCCATAAAGCAGCGGGCGGCATGACTTCTATTTATAGACAGATCGGAATTGGATGTGAACATCTTTTCAGGGAAATTCTTATTGACACTACACAATATTCCGATAGCAATTTTGCGCATTGGAGTTACAATGCCAAAACATCTGGAGGCAAGGTCAAAACCCTTTCCCTTGATGGCAGGTTAGAGCTGAAAGAAATTAAAGATTTCAAACTCAAAGCAAGATTACTTGTATGGATAAAGTCATATTGCAAAGAATTATTAATAACAAGAATTCCCAAAAATGGAGTTGTGTTCGAGGTTCGGCAAGGTTATAAAAGCAAAGACAGTAAAAGACAAAATGCGGACATTGATAATGCTACTGTCGCATGGGCAAACAGCTATTTGCCGGTCTTTGCGATATTTTCTTCCCAAATTGATTCCGATATCGTTTTACGCTACCGAAATAATCGCTGTGGAGTAATGATTGGTTCTACTTCAACCGACAATAAAATATCACTTTTTGCTTTCTCAAAGGACATTTTAGGATATGACCTTGCCGGATTCTTTAAACAAAACTCAAAGAAATTTAAATTTGAAATTAATTCGGTTTTAAAAACACTTTTAGATGCAAATTGAATTATTACTTGATATTGAAAAAAGAACGGATTACACTTTCAAGTATAATTCTCATTTCGGACGCCATGGATGGCTGCGTTTGACACCTGCTTATTCTGTTAAACTTGTCAGAGAAATAATTCAAAAAGATTGTAAAGAAAATTGTAAAATATTAGATCCATTTTCAGGGACTGCAACCACAGGATTAGTCGCGGCTGAACTTGGGTTCACAGCAACCCTGTTTGATATTAATCCTTTTCTGATTTGGTTGGGCAACACGAAATGTAATAATTTTGCAGTTAGTAACCTCCTCGTGTTAGAGCAAAAGTTTAACAACTGTATAAAAAACATCTTTCTATCGAACAATTTCTGGACACCTCCCATCTTTAATATTGAACGATGGTGGCATAGTGAAACACTTGAGGTTTTAGCAAGTATTAGACATAGACTTGTTGATACTTTCGGTGAACCTGATGAAGATTATTATTCTAATCTTGTTTGGATTGCATTTTCGAGATTGGTAATTGAAACATCTGCGGCAGACTTTAACCATGTTTCAATGTCATTTAAAAGTAACTCGACCCAATATGGATTACCTCAAATTTCTCATCTTTTCCAGGCAATATTCACATATATCATTGCATCCGCGAAATCTCAACTAATGGGTACAGCAATAGTATTAAAGGGAGATTCAAGAGATTTATCCCTGAATTGCAATACTCTTTTTGATACAGTGATCACATCGCCCCCTTACCCAAATCGGATAAGTTATATTCGAGAGCTAAGACCTTACATGTATTGGATAAAATTCCTCAGTAACGGGAATGATGCCGGACTATTAGATTGGGAAACAATCGGTGGCACATGGGGAACTGCAACAAGCAATTTAAAAGATTGGAAGCCTGGAAACAAACAATTACCCGAACGAGTATATAATGTCTGTGAAAAAATAAATTCAAGCGGCGATAAAAATTCGACCCTGATGAGCAACTATGTTCACAAATATTTTGATGATATGTTTTCTCATCTTCGTCATTTAAAAAATCTTTTAAAACCAAATGCAAGCCTAAACTATATAGTAGGAAATTCCTCCTTTTATGGACATTTCGTCGATACTGAATTAATTATTGCAGAAACATTAAAACAACTCGACTACGAAAATATACATGTTAAAAAAATTCGCAGGCGAAATACAAAAAAAGGTCTTTACGAGTTTAACGTAACCGCATCGTTTAACAAATAACACCATCGGGGAAAGTTTTGTATTTCCCCCCTCCGGGGTTGGTTGATATCAATCTCCTTTACTACTACAATCATGTTATCCCTTCGCCATATTTACCATGGTTGTTGTAAATAGTACTGCCTGACAAGAATACCGGGGAATTACTGTAAAAGAATGCGCCGATACCGAACCTTGAATAAAAATATTCAGATCGATTTAAAATATTGACTACATTTGAACAAAAATTTAGACATGTCTGAATATTTTAACGAATTAAGAAAATATAATTTTTGGAGTGGAGAAGCAGTCCGGGTCGGTTTCCGGCGCGAATTTTACCCCTCAAAAATCGACGGTTATATCGGCAATTCCCTGATAAAGGTACTGGTAGGACAACGACGGGCGGGCAAAAGCTATCTGTTGCGCCAGATCATTGAGAAACTGATCATTTCGGGTGTAAGCCCGGTGAATATCTTCTATTTCAACAAGGAGATGATCGAGTTTGAAGAAATTGATGATTTTCAGGCGCTTCACAGGTTAATTCTCGATTACCGGAGCATCATGCAACCATCCGGGCGGGTATTCTTATTTTTGGATGAAATCCAATTGGTTGACGGTTGGGAAAAACTGGTGAACTCTTATTCACAGGACTATACGGAAGAGTACGAGATCTTTCTCACTGGCTCTAATTCTGTGATGTTTTCCGGCGAACTGGCAACCTTGCTGAGCGGAAGATATGTGACCTTTGAAGTGTTTCCCTTTTCGTTTGCCGAATACTGTCATTTCAGAAAAGAAGAAATATCAAAGTTATCACTGATAAAATACCTGAAAACGGGCGGATTGCCCGAACTGCTGCATCTTGATGATGAGGAGATGAGATTTCATTATACATCGTCATTACGCGACACCATTCTTTTAAAAGACATTGTGCAGCGATATAACATCAAAGACGCATGGTTACTGGAAAACCTGTTCAAATTCATCTCCCTCAATATTGGCAATCTGTTCTCGGTCAACGCCATTGTTAACTATTTCAACAGCCATAAAATCAAAACAAATCATGAAACCATCCTTAACTACCTGGCTTACCTGAAGCAATCCTATCTGGTCCATGAAGTTGAACGGTTTAACCTCAAGGCAAAAGAGACGTTGTCGGGCGCAAAAAAGTTTTATCTGAATGATCTTGCATTCAGAAACTACGCGTCGGTGAGGTTTGAATTCGGTTTGGCGCAGAACCTGGAGAATTTTATCTTTCTGTGCTGCCGTTCGTCCGGGTACAAAGTATATGTCGGCAACCTGAAAGATAAAGAGATCGACTTTGTGCTGGAGAAAGGCACCGAAAAAAAATATCTTCAGGTCGCCTGGATGCTGACTGACGAATCAGTAATTGAGCGGGAGTTCGGCAATCTGGAGAAAATTTCGGACCAATATCCCAAAAGTGTGATCAGTATGGATGATCTCTCTTTTGGCAATCGGAACGGGATCAATCACCAGGTAGCCTGGGATTTCAATTTATAAAAACCAACGAATTGCCTTGCTTTGCAAATAGGGCCTTGATTGGCTTTTCCCGGCAAATGAACGAGTGCACGATTAAATGGCCTGAATTATTGGTCGTGGTTGTATTTATACCGGTTCGGAACAGGTTTGAAAGTATTGAACAGTTGTTCCTCCCGGTATAACTGCATCTAACAGAAAAATGTCATTGCACCATTAAGCCCGTAAGACTGTCATGGTTGTAGAACAAATCGTATTGAACGACGATAAACCCCGAAGGGGGTGATATTCCGGGTCTTGCATTTCAACCAATCGTTCTGCTGCTACCTGTGCCAGCCATTGTTTAAAGGGTTCTGCTTTGGGCGATGGAATGGATTGAACAAGCCACCGCACGCTTTGGCGGCCAAATTATCCACCGATTTTATGGTCCACCTGTTGGATAATTTCCTCTTCCATGGCCCGTGCCTGCTTCACCAGGTCGTCGGCCCGGAGCATGATGGCGTCCAGAAAAACCTTGTCTTTGAAGCCGGCCCCGTTCACCTTTACGTTGAGGTAAGCCCCGAGGATGGCCGAACGCACGCACAAGGCGCCAACGCCGGCATCGGTTACCGAATTGGGGTTTCCGGCATCGACCATGGCACGGATAATTTCAAATGACCGGAAAGCGGCCTGCATGGTCCTGAAAGGAACCTCAATGGCATACTTTGTGGCTTCCTGGATGGCCTGTGCCCGAAAGGCTTTTTCCTGGTCGTTCCCTTTCGGAAGTCCGAAGGCATCCATGATTTTATTGAAAGCACGGGTATCTTCGTCCACCAAGAAGAGCAGTTCATCTTTGATCTTTTGGCCTTTTTCGGCCCATTGCGAGAACACCTCCCATTGTTCGTCCCAACCCGGTTTATGGGAAGAGAGGTTGGCCACCATGGTCCCTAAGGCAACGCCCAGGGCTGCGATGTAAGCGGATACCGAACCGCCGCCGGGCGCGGGCGATTCCGATGCCGTTTCATTGGTAAACGCTTCGGCGGTAAGGCTTATTAAGGTTTTTTCCGACGGGCCGCCCAAGACATATTCAATAATTTTTTCGTTCGGGTTGAAGGGTTTCAGGTCGTCAAGCCCCAGCGATTTGACCGCGATCCGGATGATCTCCTCTTCGGGTATCCCCAACGAGCGCTGTTGTTTGCGCAGAAAATATTTTCCGGCATCCAGCATGGCTTTCTTGGGGATGAGCCCGACCAGTTCGGAACCGGTAACGCGCATCCCACGTTCCGAAGCTTTCTGGCAGGCAACCTCAAACGCTTCATGCACCGGAGTAATGCTGATGTTGGTGAGGTTGATCGAAACCTGTGCAATGCCATATTCTTCGATAAACCACCCGATGGCCTTACAGGCTTTTAAAGCCCCCGGCACCCAGATTTCGTTGCCGTTCGGATCCTTTTTTATTTTTCCCGTTACCGGGTTCCCTTCGCGCACGGGCCGGCCCTTTTCGCGCAGGTCGAAAGCGACGGCATTGGCCCGGCGGGTCGAAGTGGTATTGAGGTTGATGTTGTATGCCACCAAGAAATCGCGCGCCCCGATGGCAATGGCGCCAGCACGCGGATTAAAGAGGGCCGGCCCGAAATCGGGCTTCCACACAGGGTCTAACAGCTTTTTTGCCAACCCTTCGTATTCTCCCGAGCGGCAGTTGGCAAGGTTGCGGCGTTCGGGCGCAAAAGCGGCATTTTCGTAACAATAAACCGGGATGTTAAGCTCGTTCCCAACCCGTTCGGCCAGTTTCCGGGCATATCCGACGGTCTCCTCCATCGAGATATTGGAAACCGGTATCAGCGGACAAACATCGGTGGCCCCAAAACGCGGGTGTTCCCCATGATGGCATGCCATATCGATGACTTCGGCCGCTTTTTGAATTGCCCTAAACGCAGCTTCGACCACAGCATCGGGGCCGCCCACAAAGGTCACCACCGTACGGTTGGTGGCCTTTCCCGGGTCAACGTCGAGAAGCCGCACCCCTTCTGTTTTTTCAATTTCATCTGTAATGGCCTTAATCACAAGGGGGTCCTGCCCTTCCGAAAAGTTGGGGACACATTCAATAAGTTGTTTCATGGTTTACCGCTAATTATATTTTTCTGCAAAAATAGGAAATTGAATGAAATGAGATAAGTGTTAAGTTTTAAGTTTCTTCGCGCCCGGAATACAACTTCCGGCCCGCGTAAAAGGCTCCCATGGCCAAAAGAATACCCAAACCGCCATCGATGGGGGCGCCCACAGGCCCTCCGCCTCCTCCCCCACCAGAAGGGGTGCCCGGGGGCGGAGGGGGCGCCTGGGCAGGCAATAACATTCCAAAACTGACAAATACTGCGATCAGTAAGACATACACAGACTTTTTCATGGGATTGAGGGAGTTAATTATTCAAGACTTTGGTTACAAAATGTCGATTGGGCGTCACAACATGGACGATCAGGATACCTGTTGACGGTGGCACATCCATCCTCACCAACCCATCCATGTATGCTGGCCCGGCCGATATGCGCTGCCCCAGGGTATTGTAAAGGCTTATCTCCACGTTGCAACCCTGCATACCGGGAACTTCAACATAAAGACTGCCATTGCTGACAAAAGCTTTTCCGCGCTCTTTCGTCGTGGGCTCACCAATTCCGATGGCGCTGTTGAAATGCAAAATAAAGCGGTCAACGGCACTGCCTGAAGTATAGTCGAAAATATATACCGGATCTAGCCTGAGGTTGACCATAGTGGCCAATGTCTTGTCTTCAAGATAGAGTGTCGTCAACGGGCCGAACGTCTCTATTCCGCTGGCAGTCAAAGTAACCGGCCCCGTATATTCCGTTTCGAAGTCCATTGCAACGGTGACCTCCCTGTCGTGCGGGGGCAGCGTGTTGATGCTGAGTCTGAACGTTCCCGAACGGGTCCATAACTGTGGCGCATCGTCCAATCCCCGGAGTTTGAACCCGTCGAGTTCCAGGTCGAACCCTTCCGAACCATTTGCATCGAAAGCCACTACGGTTTCATCATAATAGTTATTGGATGATGCAGAAATCCTCAGATGGTTTGCGGCTGTTTCTGATGATTTATAAAAAGCCTGGCCATTGTGAACACATACACCATTGTTCATGGCAAGCACCGGTGATGATGCGTCGGTCATCACGATAAATGCCTGTCCTGCCGGTATGTATGATGTCCCCGATAGCGTGGAATAATTACCTGTGACTGCGTTCCAGATGTAGCAGCTGCCTCCGACATGGGTCTTCGTCCAGCCGCTTGCAGCACCCCAATCAATGGCCGAGGGATAGGGATTGGGGACCAGGTTAAAGGTATAGGTGCCACCATACGAAACGGGAGGGGTGAACGCGCCGGTGTTCAGGTTTCCGGTAAAGGAATAGGTGGTTGCGGCGGCAGGATAATAGATCATATAGCCCGATTGGCATGAAAGCAGCGTAGTGGTAGAACTCCCGAGGTTGACCCAAAGCCCGTAGTAGTTTGAATTACCGGGGTCGGTTTGGGCTGCATCCAGTTCGTACAAATACGAACCCAGGAAGAGATTGGATGTGGGGCTTTCATAATTGACCGGGATGGAGACGAAATGGTACTTATTGGCCGTAAGTATCTCACTTCCCGTGATGTATCTCTCCACGGTTGCCCCAACCGATGAAGAGCCCTGAATTAATGATCCCGTCCCGGTAGCATTGCTTTGAATTACCAGTCCGCTGTTGCCGGCGTTGTTGGTGAGTGCGCCGCTCACGGTAAACTGTGCCGTTGCCGGAAGGGTAAGGGTTTTGCCGCTTTCTATCGTCAGGTTGCCAGCGGTATTGAGCGCCAACGCCGACAAGGTAAGACTGCTGCCCAAAAACACCGAGCCGTCTGCCGTGAGGTTTACATTTCCCGATGCCGTTACCCCTGAAGGTACCAGCAGGTTGTTTACATCCATGGTTGTTGGCAGAATCGGCAGGTAGGTGGAAACTAAAGGCAGCGCGGAACCCCAGTTGTAAATTCCGGCGCTTTGGGATAATGTGGGAATGTCGTTGCTCCAGTTTCCAGGAGTTGCCCATGTTGTACTTTCGCCGCCAATCCAGGTGCTGAAAGCGGTGGAAGGTACCCAGTCGGCAGGTTCCATATTGGTGAGCGCGCCATTTCGGACACCGGATGTCAGATCGTAAAGCACAGCCCCGTCATATTGGTCGAAGCGATAATACCCAACAAGGTTTGCTTCATTACCAACTATGGATTGCATCATGTTTTCACGTATTTCACTTTCAGTTCGCGCATCCGACCATATCCTTACTTCATCAATTTTTCCCTGAAAATAGCCAATGTCAACCTTCCCAAGCTCATCCTGGCCCCAGGCTTCCGGGGTTTGTCCTGAAGCGACCAGAGAGCTGTTTTTCAGTATCCCGTTCACATAAACCCGGTATGTTGTACCGTCGAACGTTACAGCAAGATGATTCCATGCGTTTATGGTTAAAATTTCCTGGGTTAATTCTGAGTACCAGGTTCCATTTCCAAACCCATAATGAATTTTTCGTCCAAATTGAAAAATGCAAGGGGGCCGGTGAACAGATCCGTTGGGTGACTGTTTGCCTAAAATACCGCGATAAACTTCGCTTCCATTGGTGGGATAAATCCACATTTCCTGGGTAAACGTGTTTCCCAAAACCACACCGTTTGTTATGGCCACATAGTCGTTCGACCCATCAAAATCCAGTGCCTGTCGTGAACCGGCAAAGCAGCCTGAGGCACTCCACACAGGGCTGTTATATAATGTTCCGGAAAATGCGTGACCGGTATTGTCGGTCACAGACGAACCCGAACCGTCGCTCATTTTGTAATATGCCATCAGGTTATCTTCATTTCCGGCCAACTCCCTGTACATATTGGCTTTGATTTCTGCTGCTGTCCTTACATCCTCCCACACCCTGACCTCATCCATGGTCCCGTCGAACGGATAGAGCGTGGAATTTCCAAAACTGCCCCCAAAAACAAGGAAATCGTTGTCACATATAAAGGTACTGCCCAGGGTATTATCCAAAACTCCGTTTACATAATATTGCATTTCCGTGCCACTGCATGTGACCGCAACATGGTACCATTTCCCGGTTTCAAAGGTTGAATTTGTCACAAACTCAAATTCCCCCGGGTTATAGGCATAAATCCTTAACTTATTATATGGGGCATCATCGTTCCAATGCATCTGCCAGTTTCCCTGTCCTTGAACAACATCATCCTGTTGTCCGCATAATCCCTGTAAGGTATTAAAACTGCCGGTCTTAAACCAGAATTCAATGGTTTTGACAGATGAAGAATAAGAAGTTTTAACATATTCGTTCGTCCCGTCAAACTTCAAAGCATACAAGCCGATCTGTGAAAAAACATCTGCGCTTAGCAGCAAGAAAACCAAAGGAAAGAAAAATCTTTTTATTAACAAGCCCATGCCTGATCGAACGATCCTGTTGCTGTGACGTAACCATGTTTTCATAAAGTTGGAGGATTAATGTCAATGTATCTGATATGCTTTTCCGGATTTTCAACCCCGGTCCCCGGTTGGTGTTGTTGACGATTTTCAAAAAGCAGACAGCCTGTGCATTATTTTTAAAAACCATTTGCAACGTACCGATATTGTTGTAAACCACCGCAAGCTCCTGTCGAAATTAGAATAATTCCTGGTTCTTCAATACGGCGCGTTAATGAAACGCAAAATATTTTTCGTTCAGATATAGTTAATATGAAAATGGAAAAGATATTTGTCGAAAAAGACCCCGGCTTTTTTCTGTTTTTTGAAAAAAGTGTTGCGACCGGTCCCGATGCGTTTCAGGCTTCACCCGGCCTGGCAAAGTCCGAACGACTGAAAAACAACCCTAAAGGGTACAATGAACAAGGCGGCGGGCAAGATGATCTTCCATCAATTTTCCACGATGGGATCCTTTTGGCGCCAGTAACGACCAATCCAAGGGAGAGAAAACTATTTGAGGAAGCGACCGGGAAAATAGCTTGCCAACCCAGCCGGAAGGAAGAAGTGGTTCAGCGGTTTCACATATAAGGCCAGTGATGGCAAGGGAATGGTTTCAACCGGCACCCCTTTTTTCAGGACCGTGATGTAATCGGTTCCGTCAATGATCTCGGCAAAGAGCTTCTTTTTGCTATCCAATTCAATGGCGAGACGGGCTGGCTGGACCGAATCCGTTTGGATGGCAAAGCGATAGGGCTTACAGGCAACGGTATCGATACAAAAAAAGGTGTCGGTGTAACTGTCAAGAGAGGGGATCGCCAAAATATCCAGCATGTATTTGTTGAGGTCCGTGTTTCTGACGACACCCGTTGGACGGACTCCCCCCGGATGGTAAACCGCAAGCATCACATCTTCGCCGGTGTGGCCATGGGTTGTAAACCCCACATAGGTATGGTTTGAGATCAAGGTGGCGATGGCGACCGGCAGGGATTCCTTCTCTTTGTTCCAGATGGCCCTGGCCAGGGTTTCCTCTTCGGAAGCCGTAAGGTCAATCCCGATGGCTTTGGCAAAAATGGCGGTGGCTTGTGGCGGATTTTCAGCCACTTCTTTGGCCAGCGCATCTGCCGAGGCGGTGCAACGTTTGAGGGGATCGATCAGTTTGTGGATATCCATTTCATCATAAAACGCCTCTGACCGGCTATTTCCCAAACTGATACCGCTGTTTCCGTGATCGGGCATGATCACGACGGCGGTATATCCGTCTTTGTTGGCAAAGTCCATAGCCTCTTTTACGGCATCGTCAAAGGCCAGAAACTCGGTGATGATCCCGGCCGCATCGTTGGTATGCGCAGCCCAGTCGATCTTGCTGCCCTCTACCATCAGAAAAAACCCGTTGGGGTTTTGCGAAAGGCTTTTGATCGCTTTCCGGGTCATCTCGGCCAGAGAGGGGACCTGTGCGGAATTTCGGTCTAAGTCGTAGGGAAGGTCTTTCTCGGCAAACAACCCATATACGAGGGTATCTTCAGGGGCAAGTGCATCAAATTGATCGCGGGTGGTGACCAATTGATAATTTCTTGTTCGCAGCACATTGAAAAGGTCCATCCCATCTTTCCGCTGGGCCGGGTCTAAGTATTTCAATCCACCGCCGAAAACGACGTTGAGTTTGTTGTGGACCATCTGCCGGGCAATGTTGTCCATATCGTCCCGGTCGGGGGTGTGGGCCGAAAAGTCGGCCGGCGTAGCGTGCGGGAAATGACAGGTCACCACAAGCCCGGTCGATTTGCCCTGCATGGCCGCAGCCTCTAAGATGGTAAACAACGGTTGGTATGAACGGGTTTGATCGACCTTAAAAAGATCTTTCCCAGGCGACGAAACCGGATAGGTGGCCACAAATCCGGAATTGGACAGATAACCGGTGGCAAAGGCACTGCCGGTAGGAGCCGAATCGCCGATGGGGGAATCGGAATTATAGGTGGAAAGCAGTCCACAGATATGCGGATCGATGGCCAAGCGGCAGTGATCGGCCACACAGGGGCCAAATTTGTACCACCGGGCCAACGACAGGATACTGCTGCTGGTCCCGTCGGGGATCATCACGATGAGGTTTTTTACCGTTTCCTGCGAATGGAGAAACAGCGAAAAGGTCAATCCTGTCAAAATGAGAAAGAAACGTGCCATGGCTTCTGGATTTGGTGGCACAAAGGTACAGAAACCAACGGAAACAACGCTTTTTCTTTCACCAGAAACTGGGTCAGGGTTTCAGGGTTTCAATGTTTCAGGGTTTCAGGGTGTGAGCCAACTTCGGAAAGTAGTTTGAATAATTGAATTTAGCAAAATACTCCATTCACTGTGACGCCGAAACCACAATTTCATCGACAAAAACCCAGCAACCCCCTCCCGCCGAAGGGTGCCAGTCGGGGTTTTTCAGCAATCCGGTTACATCAAACCGGATGTACCGGGCCTGGGCATTCCCCGGTCGGAACATGAAGGTCCGGATAACAGGCTCGTTTCGCTGATCTCCTTCAACGTTTTGCGCCCCGGCGGGAATCCAGGTTTCGCCATCCACGGAGGAGAAACAGGCAACAGCTACCGGATGAAAAACCCAGCTCTTCCCGTCCCAGAAGGTACTGATCCGGATGGTGTCAACGAACCGGATATCCTCCAGATCAAGGGTCAACGAAAAATTCTTCGCTTCCCATCCCAGCCAGTGTGCCCGGAAGTCGCTGGCTCCGAACACACCATTGGTCAGGATGGTAAGGTCTCCGCCACTGTATCTCCCTTCAGGGAGGGGAAAGGCGGTAACTTTTTTCCGGAACGCCAGGTTTCCTTTCACCTGAACGTCGATGAACCGCTTTGTGGCTTCGTAATAGATGCTGGGGATCAATCCCGACTCATTCAGCGACTCCACCCCGGCCTCCCGGCATACGCGGTTAAACTCCTCCAGCGCAGCGACCATCTCTTTTCTGAGTATAAAATCTTCGCCCTGAAGGGTGTACCATCCACGGGAACCGAACATATCGTTCTTTCCAATCTCCATGATGGCATACTGTAACGGAAGCCGTGCCGTTTTTACATGAAGGAGCAGTATGGGATTGGAGTCCACCGTTTCTTCTGCCGCGTCAAACAAGCGGTTGTACTGCTTGATGTTGTCTGCTGAAAGCAGGCTGTTCTGATGGGCGGTCGGGTGCTCATAAATATCCAGCCGCTCTCCACTTCTCCGCATCTCCGAATTGAGCTCGCTTATATACTGTCCGATCAGGGGAGACGCCGCCCCGTAATATCCCTTCAGGAAATCAGCAATCACCGAATCGGCATTGATCAGCGGATTCCATAGTAACCGTGCGATCAGGTAGGCTTTCAGTTCCGAGAACTCATGCCCCTGGCCCGTGTTCGATTGCTGGAAATGTTCCCGGATGCCATGGTGGGCAAACAGTTGAATGTTCGGCTGCAACACATCCAGGTTGGGAAACGGGTTGACATGGTGGTTAAAATTTACGGTATAGTCCCAGAGGTAAATGTGGTTGCATATCTTCCCCCAGTCAGCCATATCCTGTACAAACGAGGCGCTGCCCGGGTCTGTCGCAATGGGCTTGCCCCGGTTGAGTTCGATGGTGCACAGCATCACCTGGACATTCTCTTTCGGTTTGGTTTTTTTCGGGGCCCTGCGGCTGTATTGGTAAGCCAGCGTGGAGATGGTCTTTCCCGGGAAACTGTCGGCCACGGCATTCACAAAACGGATGATAGGGCCGGCCGGGCTCTCTTCTTCTTCAATGACTTTGAGGCATTGACCACACTGACAATAGGAGAAATTGTCGTTCTGGCTTACCGACCAGATTTGCTTATCCGGCTGTTTTTTCATCTCTTCCCGGAGTCTATTCACCGTGATCTTAAGCACATCCGGGTGCGAGAGACAAGGTTGGTCGATGATCCGTTTGCCGTTCATCCAGGCAAAATAGTCAGGATGACTGTCAAAATAGGTTTCCCAGGGAATCAGCCGGTGAAATGTGTGTACATAATATCCGTCGGGAAAAACCTCCTCCACCTTATCCAACCGTTGCCAATCCTGATAATCTTCATCAAGACAAAAAGACCCGTTGACGATCCGCAGGGCGTTGACGGGTTCATCACGATCATTCAATTCGGGCAGATACACCATTTTTGATTTTGGTACAACCTGAAAGTCGGGGCTATACATCCGGCAACCCAGGTAGCGTTCCAGGACGTCAACCACACCGTAGATGCATCCTTTGTGGGTCCCGCCGGTGATGTGTAACTGATTTCCTTTGGACTCAACGATGAACCCATCGGGATTGGCCACCAGGTCTGAGTTCCTGATAAGGATGGCATCCGAACTGGTCAGGGCATCCGTTCGTACAACCGGAAGTTTACACGCCGAGATCTCCAGCAGATAACGCTGCAGCAGTCCGGCCGCTCTTATTTCCTGAGATTGGGGCAAGGCGGGAATAATGATCGAAAACGAACTCGTATGGTTATCCACAATCGTCAACCCGGCCTTACCGGTGTATGAAGCCATGAGGATCAAGAACAGAAAAATCAATTTTCCGGATCTATTCATACTGAACATTGCTTTTTTGAGCCTACCTCTTCGGGAACCGGAATGGCAGATATTGAAGAGCGAAAGTGAGGGTTTTTGCCTATGAAATCAAATTCGGCAAATTAAAACAAGGGTTCTCCCCCTGTTTTTATGCATGAAAGATAAACTCGCTCATCGCCCAGTAGGCAACGGAACCGGCCAGGTAGCCAATCAACGCCCAAAGTGAAATTTTCTTCATATACCAGATGAAATCGATTTTCTCCATGCCCATGACGGCTACGCCCGCAGCCGACCCGATGATCAGGATGCTTCCTCCCGTTCCGGCACAGTAAGCCAACATTTCCCAGAAATAGTGATCGGGGACGAACGTGTTCTGGTACATGCCCATCGCTCCGGCAACAAGCGGGACATTATCGACAATCGACGAAAGCAACCCAATGATCACGTTGATAACATAAAGGTTCCCTACATGCTTGTCGAGCGTTTTTGCCAGCAGGTCGAGATGCCCTACGGTTTGAAGGGCCGAAACAGCCAGCAGGATGCCGAGAAAAAACAGAACGCTGGGAGTATCTATTTTCCGGAGCACGTGCGCCACGGTGACCCTCGACTTGAACTCTTCGTTCTTCGTTTTGTGCAGGATCTCCGTCACGATCCATAAAACGCTCAAACCTAATAATATCCCGATATAAGGCGGTAAATGGGTGATGGTCTTGAAAATAGGCACAAACAACAGGGAGCCGATCCCGAGGTAAAAAACCAGGTTTCGTTCGAAGGGGGTGGTGGGGTCCTGTTTGTGTTCAGTTGCCTTCTGGGGCATCTTCTGGATTTCGCCTTTCATCGACAGGGAGATGAGCGATAAGGGAATAACCATGGACAAAACGCTCGGGATGAAGGTTTTGATAATAATGTTTACCGTTGTGACATGGCCGCCGATCCACAACATGATGGTGGTGACGTCGCCGATGGGGCTGAAAGCGCCGCCGCTGTTGGCCGCAATGATCACCATGCCGGCATAGAACCAGCGCTCTTTCCGGTCGCCGATCAACTTGCGCAGCAGGGCCACCATGACGATAGCAGTAGTAAGGTTATCGAGAACGGCCGAAAGGAAAAAGGTGATGATGCTGATTACCCATAGGAGCTTCACTTTGTTGCGGGTCGTGATCTTATCGGTAATGATGCGGAAACCTTCGTGCGAATCGACCAGTTCAACGATCGTCATGGCGCCCATCAAAAAGAAAATGATCTCAGAAATCTCACCTAAATTTTCTAATAACGCATGGTGCGACAGCCAGTCTAAAAAACTGCCGTTGGGGTTTTTCAGCAGGTATTCCTGAAAAGCAACATCGCTGACCAGGATGCCCTCCCCACCAATTACGAACAGGACCCACATCGCGACAGCCAGGAAAAGGGCAGTGGCCGATTTGTTGACTTTCAGCGGATGTTCCAGCGCAATCGCCGCATAGCCCAGAATGAACACAAAAATCATCAATGTAAACATAGATTTGAAGATTTGAAGATTTGAAAATTAGAAAATATGTTAATATACTATTGCCTACTGCCTTATGCCTACACCATTCCCGCGAAGCCCATAAATGCAAGTGCCATCAGCCCGGCAACGACCAATGCGATCGGCACCCCTTTCATCCCTTTGGGCATACCAACAAGCTCTAATTGTTCCCTGATCCCTGAAAAGAGGATCATGGTAAATCCGAACCCAATGGCGTTTCCGACTGCAAAAATAACACTTGTCACAAGATTATAATCTTTTTGGATGACTAAGATGGCAACGCCGAGAATGGTACAGTTGGTGGTGATGAGCGGAAGGTAAACGCCTAAGGCCTGATAGAGCGCCGGACTGACCTTTTTCATCACAATCTCGACCATCTGGACCAGCGCGGCGATGACGAGGATATAGCTGATGGTTTGAAGGAAACCGATTCCTAAGGGCAGCAGCAGGTAAGTATATACCAGCCAGGTAGCGATGGTGGCCAAGGTCATCACGAACAATACGGCGGCGGCCATCCCAACAGAGGTTGAAATCCTGTTGGAAACCCCCAGGAAGGGACAGATCCCTAAAAACTGCGCCAGCACGATGTTGTTGACAAATACGGTCGATATGATCAGTATGATGTATTCCATGATGCGTCGTGATTATTTTGTTTTTCTAAGGTTGTTGATGAGCGCGATGATGAAGCCCAGTGCGATGAAGGCCCCGGGCGCAAGCACAAACACCAGGATACCGTCGGACTTGATCAGTCGATAGCCAAAAAAGCTGTAACTTCCCAGCAGTTCCCGCACCGTTCCCAGTATTAAGAGGGCGAAGGCGAACCCCAGCCCGATACCCAGTCCGTCGAGGAAAGAGGGGAATACCTTATTTTTAGAGGCAAAGGCTTCGGCCCTTCCCAGCACGATGCAGTTTACCACGATGAGCGGGATGAATATCCCCAGGTTGTCGTAAAGGCTGGGCTCGCCGTTGGGCCCCGGGGAATTGAAATAAGCCGACATCAGCAGGTCAACAATGGTGACAAACGAAGCGATGACCACGATGAAAGCGGGGATACGCACTTTGTCGGGGATCACGTTCTTGATAAGCGAAATCACAACGTTCGAGGCGACCAGTACGAAAGTGGTGGCCAATCCCATGCCAAGCCCGTTGATGGCCGAAGTGGTGGTGCCCAGGGTTGGGCACATCCCAAGGAGCAGTACAAATACCGGGTTTTCCTTGATGAAACCCTTGGTGAATTCTTTTATGTTACTCATGTCGGCCTCCTTTCATGTAAGCATCCGATGCGCGTTGGAGGGCATCGCAATAGGCACGTGAGGTGATGGTCGAAGCCGTGATGGCATCCACCTCCCCGCCGTCTTTTTTAACCATCAGTTTTTGCGACCCGGGCTTCATCCCGTTAAACTGGTCCTTGAAAAAGGGTTCGGTCATCTTGGTCCCGAGACCCGGGGTTTCCTTCTGCTCCAATACCGAGGTGTTAAAGATCGTCCCATCGGGGGCAATCCCGACCATGACACGGATCAGCCCGCTGAAACCCTTCATCGTATAGGATTCAATGGCAGTGCCCACGAGTTTTCCTTCCTTTTTCGCCGGGTAACAGGTAAGCGAATCGGTTCCATCGGCCGTGGGTATGCGGTATGCTTCGGCATTGGGTTCGTTGTCGAAGGGGGGCGTCACCTTTTTGATGGCAAAGTTCTTTTTGGCCCCCTCGGCCAAGGCCTTGGGGCCTTTGGTAAGTTCGTACACCACGCCCAGGGCCAGCGAGGCTAAAAAGGTGACTATGAACAGCGTCAGGGTCATCGACAGAAAGGTGGATTCTTTTTTAGCCATGCTTCACCTCCTTTCCGAATTTTGAAGGTTTAAATCCCTTGTTGATCAACGGAACAAAGGCATTCATGATCAGGATGGCAAAGGAAACCCCCTCTGGATAGGCGCCCCATACGCGGATCAGGACCGTCAGGATGCCACACCCTAAGCCGAAGACCAGCATGCCGTTTTTGCTCATGGGCGAGGTCACCATGTCGGTGGCCATAAAGACCGCTCCCAACATAAGACCGCCGGCAAGCAGATGGAACAGGGGATCGATGAATTTCGCAGGGTCCACCAAGTAAAGGATGCCTGTGAAGAGGAACACCGTAAGGATATACGATACCGGTATGTGCCAGGTAATGATACGGCGAAAAATCATGTAAAGCCCGCCAAGCAGGATGGCCAGTGCCGAAACTTCGCCGAGCGATCCGCCCATATTTCCGATCAGCATCTCGGCATACGAGGGAACTTTCGATATCAGGCTGCCAAGAGACTCGCCCTTATCGAGGCCCTCTTTGATCACCCCTAAGGAGGTGGGGCCGGTAACAACATCCGTCAAAACCCACCGGTTCTGGATGGGCAGCGGCCAGGAGGTCATGGCTACCGGAAAAGAGATCAGCAAAAAGACGCGGCCAATCAGTGCGGGGTTGAAGGGGTTTTTGCCCAACCCGCCAAAACTCATCTTGGCAACGGCGATGGTGACAACCGAACCAATGACCATCATCCACCAGGGGAGATTGCTGGGCACGTTCATGGCCAAAAGCAGTCCGGTGATCACGGCAGAACCGTCGGAAAGGGAGGGTTGCCCCTTCAGGATATATTTTTGTACCAGGTATTCGGTGACCATACAGGATAAGACCGCCACAGCCGTGATGATGAATGCGCCGATGCCGAAATACCAGAACGATACCAGCAATGCCGGGACGAGCGCGGCCACCACCCCCCACATGATCTTCCGGATAGACTGGTCGCCATGCACATGCGGCGATCCAGAGATTGTTAAAAGGTTTGCCATATTTTTTTTATTTTGCTCTTGATCTGATGAGTTGTCCGACTTTCGATTTTGCCACACGAATGTTGTCGAGCAGCGGACGGCCCGACGGGCAGACGAACGAACAGGAACCACATTCGATACAGTCCATCACACGTTCCGCTTCGGCACTTTCTTCAAGATGGGCTTCGGCCATCTGGGCAATGAGGTAAGGGGCCAGCCCCATGGGACAGGCAAAGGTGCACCTGGCACAACGGATACAGTTGTGCACCTTCGGACGATTGGCTTCTTTTCCGGGCATCACGGTAATGCCCGACATTCCTTTGACGACCGGGACTTCCACCATGCCCAGCGCTTTGCCCATCATCGGGCCGCCATTGATCACCTTACGGGTATCGTCGGGAATACCGCCCGCCTCCTCTAACAGAAGCGATACAGGGGTACCGATCCGTACCAGCAGGTTGCAGGGGTCTTTAACCGATTTTCCCGTGACGGTCACCACCCGCTCAATGAGGGGTTTGTTTTTCTGAACCGCTTCATAAACAGCAACGGCCGTTCCCACGTTCTGGACCACACAGCCGGTTTCGATGGGCAATTTTCCGGAGGGGACCTCCCGGTTGAGGATGGCCTTGATGAGCTGTTTTTCGCCCCCCTGCGGATACTTGACCTTTAGCGGGACGACGGTGATGCCGGCAAATTTTTTACTCAGGCCGGTCAGGTGCTCAATGGCGTCGGCCTTGTTGTTTTCAATGCCAATGTAAGCCTTATCGACCCCAAGGGCCATCATCAGTATCCGGGTGCCGGTCATCAGCTCTTCCCCCCGTTCCAACATCAACCGGTGGTCGGAAGTGAGATAGGGCTCGCACTCCACGCCATTGATCACCAAAAATTCGGCTTTTTTGCCCTGAGGTACCATCATCTTGACATGGGTGGGAAAGGTGGCGCCCCCCATCCCAACAATGCCCATTTCTTGGATGCGGGCAAGGATCTCCTCTTTGGTGAGTTTGATCTGCAGGTCAACGGCCGAATCCCTATCGATGGTTTCGATCCACTCGTCGCCTTCTGTTTCGATCTGGATCGCCTTTTTCCGGTAGCCGCTTGAATCGGGGAAATCGTCAATTTTAGTGACGGTCCCCGACACGGGGGCATGCACGTTGGCCGAAATAAACGACTGTCCGCGTGCGATCAGTTGTCCTGCTTTGACCTTGTCGCCTTTGGCTACCAATGGATCGGCAGGGGCACCGATGTGCTGGGCCAGGGGAACGGTTACGGTTTTTGGTATGGCGACCCGCCGGATCGGACTTCCGGACGACCTCTTGTTTTCTTCGGGATGAACGCCGCCCCGGGTGAACGTTTTCAACAACATAACAGGGAATGGTTTGATAAATAGGATGATATCATAAATTGGAGACTTCAGCGGTTTCCGTTTCTGCCAGGGGTTTCTTCCGTTCGGGAAAATTCAGCTCGTGGATGGAGCCGGTGGGGCAGACTGCAACGCACTTTCGGCAAAGGGTACATTTATCGGCATGGATATAAGCCAGGTTGTTCTCCATGGTAATGGCATCGAACTTGCACTCCTTCACACATTTGCCACATCCGATGCAGACCACTTCGCAGTTCTTTTTTCCGACAGCCCCTTTTTCCTTGTTAACACAGCTTACAAAGATCCGCCGGTCTTTCTTTCCTTTGGGCCTCAATTCGATGATGTTCCGTGGGCAGGCTTTCACACAGGCGCCACAAGCCACACATTTATCCTGGACGATCACCGGGAGACCGGTCTCCTTGTCCATGTACATGGCGTCGAAAGTACAGGCTTCCACACAATCCCCGCCCCCCAGGCATCCATAGGGACATCCGTTTTCGCCCGAAAAAAGGGAATGCATAAAAAAACAGGAGCTGATGCCGTCGTAGGCCGACTTCAACGGGGCGTGCGCATAAGAACCGTTGCACCGCAACACGGCGATCATGGGGTCTTTCTCCACAGCCACCTGCCCGATGATGGGGCCAATGCGCTTCAGCACGTCGTTGCCTCCAACCGGGCAGTACATGTTTTCAAGCGATTCGTTTTTGACAATAGCCTCGGCAAAATTACGGCAACCGGCATAGCCGCAACCGCCACAGTTGGCCGCAGGGAGGACCTCAACGATCGCATCGATCCGCGGATCTTCGATCACCTTGAATTTCTGTGCAATGAAATAAAGGACCACAGCCGACACGATCCCCAGTACGCTGAGGGTGGCCACGGTCAAAATAATGGCGCTGTTCATATTGTAAGGAGCGTTAATTCGCAATACCTGTTTAACCGCAATGAGTATATTGTATTCAATTGAAAGTAGGTTTATGCCGTCAATCTTTTCCCGAGAGGTGTTTCATGTACTGGACACGGTGGTAAAAAACCGGGTTTTCGGAATTCTTTACCGAGAACCTTCCCCGAAAGTCGTTGACCGATTTGAATTTTTGCAACTCCATCCAGCGTGTGATCCCTTCGAGGATCGCGGTGATGCGTTCGGGCCCATGCAGGTAAAGGGCTGAACATATCTGGGTGGTCCTGGCCCCTACCAGCAATTGCTTGATCACGGCATCTGCATCGTGCAAGCCGGTGGCGGCCGAAATATCGCAGGTCGCCTTATCGGAAAGCATGGCGATCCAACGAAGCGGGATGACCTGCTCCGCCGGGGAACTATAGATGGACGAAACCTGAAGTTTCATCGATTTCAGGTTGATGTCGGGCGTATAGAACCGGTTGAACATCACCAATGCCTGGATGCCGGACCAGGAAAATTTCCGGAGGGTCTGTACCAAACTGGTAAAATGATAGCCTATCTTCAGGGCAACCGGAATTTTTACCTGCTGCTTTACGCTTTCAATGATATCGAAATACATCTTCTCCCGCGCAGCACCGTCGATATCGAGGATTCCCGGCATGAAATAGATGTTCAGTTCCAGTCCGTCGGCGCCCGCCTTTTCGATGTCCCTGGCCGCCTTGACCCACTCATCGTCCGAAACACAGTTGATGCTGCCCAATACCGGAATGGATACCGTTTTTTTGGCCTCCCGGATCAGGTTCATATAATCCGAAACCGAGCGCTCCTGGGTAAAAGCAGTGATGTAATCGAGCGCCTCCGGATAGGCGTTATCGGTCGTGTGGTGGTCAAACTCCTTATTGATGTCGAACATGATCTGCTCCTCAAACAACGATTTCATCACCACCGCGGCAGCGCCCCGCTTTTCGTATTCCCGAAGGTTTTCCATCGAACGGGTGAGCCCCGAACTGCCAATGATGATGGGATTTTTGAGGTGAAATCCCATGTAGGTAGTATTAAGGTCCATCATGTCGTTTTTTTCAGTTTCTTTGCAATATTACGAAGTTTATCCGGGAGCACCATAAACATTTAGAAAAACATATAGATTAAATTGAACATGTAAATTTATATGTATTTATTAATTAGATAGATGAGTGAAAATATTTGTCGGTCCGGAATTGTGAAAAAAATAACAGAAGATTCTGTTGAAGTGCAGGTCTTGGTCGAATCCGCCTGTTCGGGGTGTCATGCCAAAAGTGCCTGTCCGGCAGGCGAAATGCAGGAGAAGGTCATCTATGCAATGCCTCCCGAATGGCCTGTGGCCGTGGGCGACCGGGTAGAGGTCCACCTGGGGCCGTCGTTGGGTTACTTAGCCGTTTCCATTGCCTACCTCCTACCAGTCGTTTTATTGCTGGCAACACTTTTTACGCTCTCAGCCATCGGTTTCGGCGACGGATGGTCGGCCCTTTTAGCCCTTGCTGTTGCGGTGGCCTATTTCGGGGGGGTATGGCTGTTCCGGGAACGGCTACAGCGAAAATTCAAAATCACCCTGGGCAAAACAGCCACGGAAAATCGTGACGAATGGACGTTTATAAATAAAATTCCAAAGGATTAAACCCTGAAGCGTGAAACCGACGCACTGATTGAAACAGCAACTGAACTTAATTGCACGGATTTGTTGGTCATTACCTGGAACCATGAAACAACACTCGAACAAAACGGGCGGAAAATTAAACTTGTTCCTGCATGGAAATGGACGATCAACAATTAACAATTAACACTTAACACTTAACACTTAACACTTGAAACCAAAGATTCTTCACTTCTCATGCTTGCTCCTTGGGCTCATGGCCATTCTTGCCTCCTGCAACCGGAAACAGGGACCGGTGACCCTTTCCGGCTATGCCCAGGGGACCACTTTCGTGGTCCGGTATTTCGGAACAGCCGATTCAACGGCCATTGTCAATGGCATCGATTCTATTTTCAACCTGATCGACCACACCGTTTCGCTGTACGATTCCAACTCCATCCTTGTTAAGGTTAACCGCAACGAACCGGTTACCCTTAACCCTTTCTTTATAACCCTTTTCAACCGGTCGATGGAAATATCGAAGGAGACGGGCGGGGCGTTCGACATCACCGTCGGCCCCTTGGTCAAGGCATACGGGTTTTACCGGAAAAACCAGCAGCCCTTAGATGAAACCCGGATCGATAGTCTCCGAAAAAGGGTGGGGTATGACAAGGTAGCCCTGGATAGCGGAAGATTGGTGAAACAGGACCCGGGTGCCCTGCTCGACTTCAATGCCATTGCCCAGGGATACACCGTTGACCTGGTGGCATCGCTGCTCGAATTCCATGGAATCCGCAATTACATTGTGGAGATCGGGGGCGAGGTACGCGTATCCGGCAACAAGCCCGATGGGGCGCCCTGGGTGGTGGGCATCGAAAAGCCAGCCTCCAGCGATTCAGCAGCTCAGGAGGTGAAACAGAAAATAGCGCTCGCGGGCCTATCGGTCGCCACCTCCGGAAACTCACGCAAATTCTTCGTCCGCGATGGCGTTAAATATTCGCATACCATCGATCCTCAAACCGGTAGCCCGGTATGCCACAGCCTGCTCAGCGTGACCGTGATCGCTTCCGACTGCATGACCGCCGACGCTTATGCCACTGCCTGCATGGTGATGGGCATGGAAAAAGCCCTGGCATTCCTGGCACGGCATCCTGGCACCGAGGGCTATTTCATTTACAGCAGCCCCTCCGGGGAGATCAAGGAGCATTACACTCCGGGATTTGGGAAGTTCATGTTAAAAGATTGATCGACTGAACGATTCCCGCTCACAGTTCATTCTATGGGCATAATAATCCCATCCGGTACAACCTTGAGCCCCCTAAGGGTTTTACGTAGATAAAATTCAGCATTCCCTTTATTTCGGGGGTTTTGGAGTAATGCTTTATTTGCCTGTTCTAAACGTTATGGCAAATGAAGAAACTATTAACTGGCATCATCGCTTTGCTCCTGTGTTTCACCGGGGCCGTCCATTCACAGGACACAAATAAATGTTCGGCCGATTTTCAGATCGGCTCCGATTTTATGAGCCGCTACATCTGGCGGGGACTTAACCTGGGCGGTGCAGGCCCCAGCATTCAGCCCACCCTGAAACTTAACGTCGGAAATTCCAATCACCTCTTCTCCATCGGCGGTTGGGGCGCTTATACCTTCAGTGCCACGGCCAACCAGGAGGTTGACCTCTTTGCAAGTTATACCTTTAAAGGGTTGGTGACGGTAATGGTGACCGACTATTTCTTTCCGGACCTTTATAATGGAAAGCGCAACGACTATTTCTGTTATACCAAAGACAGTACCGGCCACGTGTTTGAAGGCATAGTGATGTTCAACGGCACGACAAAGTTCCCGTTTACCCTTATGGTCGCCACCAATTTTTATGGCAACGATGCCCGGCGGATGAAAAAAGTGAACGATTCAACTTTTGTCGAAGATGGCATCCAGTATTCGACCTATATCGAACTCGGATTTAAAAAGCATATCAAAGGCTTCGATTTCAATGCTTTTGTGGGTGGGACCATCAACAATCCCAAAACAGACCTTCAGGAAACAGGTTATTATGCCAACACCAAAGCCGGGCTTACCAATGTCGGCATCAAAGTTTCGCGTGGCATCCCGGTAACGGAAAAATATTCCATCCCCGTCCAGGCAGCATTGATCGCCAACCCGCTGCAAAACAGGTTCTACATTGTTTTTGGGTTTTCGCTTTGATGCAAAAAAGATGGCCCTGACAGGGTACAGAATGACAAATAGTTTTATAAACAATTTTAAAATGAAACAATTATGATCGACACGGGTTCAACCGGATTTATGCTTCTCGCCTCCAGCCTGGTCATGTTAATGACCCCCGGCCTGGCTATGTTTTATGGCGGTCTCGCCACCAAACGCAACATCCTGGGCATCATGATACAAAGTTTTGTCTCCTTGGGATGGACGACCGTATTGTGGGTAATATTCGGCTATTCACTCTGCTTCAGCGGCGGTGAAGGCGGTATCATCGGCAACTTCGACAAAGCCTTTCTCATGGGGGTAGGGATGGACTCCATATACAGCAACGGGAAAATTCCGGAGTTTGTTTTTATCGCTTACCAGATGATGTTCGCCATCATCACCCCTGCGTTGATCACCGGGGCATTTGTTAACCGTGTGAATTTCAAGGCCTATTTTCTTTTTCTGACCGTTTGGCAAATCCTGGTCTATTACCCGTTCGTCCACATGATCTGGGGCGGTGGATTGCTGGCCCAATGGGGTGTTCTCGATTTTGCAGGTGGTATTGTCGTCCATGCCACGGCAGGTTTTGCAGCACTGGCTTCGGTGATCTATGTCGGTGCCCGGGTCGATAAAAATTCAACCCCAAACAGCATTCCGTTGGTCGCCATCGGGAGCGGCCTTCTGTGGTTCGGCTGGTATGGGTTTAATGCAGGCAGCGAGGTTGCCGTTGACTTTATAACTTCCCTGGCTTTCCTCAATACCGATATTGCTGCCTCCTTTGCAACCATTGCATGGTTGTTTGTTGAATGGACGAAGGAGCGGAAGCCCAAGTTTATCGGTTTGCTCACCGGTTCCATTGCGGGGTTGGCGACCATTACGCCCTGTGCCGGGTTTGTTCCGCTTTGGGCATCCCCCCTGATCGGCATTGCAGCGGGACTCGTGTGTTATTATGCCGTTCAGTTTAAGAACCGGATGCACTGGGATGACGCCCTTGATGTTTGGGGCGTGCATGGTGTTGGCGGGGTGCTGGGGACCATTCTGCTGGGGGTTTTTGCGTCAAAAGCCATCAACGGGGCCGGTGCCGACGGACTGCTTTTGGGCGGCAGCGGATTTTTCCTGAAACAGCTTGTAGCTGTGGCCGGAGCTGTGGTGTATGCTTTTGTGTTTACCTATATCATGCTCATTGTCATTAACTTTGTCACCCCTGTTAAAGTCCATGAATCGGTTGAAAAGGAAGGCCTCGATGCCGCTTTGCATGGGGAAAGGGCTTACGACGAAGGGGCACTTTAGCTTTTCGGGACTGGACCTCATTCTAAGGTTACCGCCTTAACGGAAAATGGAACCTTTGGGTCCAATGACAGTAGCAATAAAGTGATCGTGAAGAAAAAAATGTTTTCCTGTTCCGAAAAGTAAGCAAAAGAACTTTGGAACCCATGGCATATCCCTGGTTACGTGGAAAAGAACTTCTATTTCAGGGAGCAATCACCCTAAGGAAAAATTACAGGCAATTTAGTTTATCCGGGTAGAGCGGATCGTTACCTCCCCGCTCCCCCACAGATCCGGACGAGCGGATTTCCCGCATCCGGTTCCTCAAGTTATGGATTCGCTGCATAAACAGAGTGGTAGATTTTAGGCAAAGCTAAGATAAACGTGTTCTTGGTAAGCGAATTAAAACGATCCCAGGAAAGCATGTGATGTGATCGCCTGGATAACCATTTCCTCCAGAGACGGGTAACCAGCAAATAGTATGTACTTAAACTTCTATAGTTGCCGGTAACACCATAATAGTTATAGTGTCCCCTAAGCTTCGAATTAAGCATCATACACTGAAATGTCAGGCTCTCATGACGATAGCGCTTACACCAGTCGTTAATCCTGTTGACACTTCTTTGCAACCTGTCTTTGGCTGTCTTTCGCATTACAACCCAGTTTCCCTTACGGGATTTACCCCAGTAGAACGTAAAGCCAAGGAAGTTAAATGTATTGCGCCTTCCTGTGTCTTTATCGTTTTCTTTGGGTGGTTTGGGAAAAGCAATCAATTTGGTTTTATCCGGATGCAGTTGTAATCCAAATTTGGCAAATCGCTTCGGTAAAACTTTAAATACCCGTTCGGCGTCTTCTTTGTTCTCAAAACCCAGAACACTATCATCCGCGAAACGAACTATAATCGCTCTACCTTTTAGCAATGGCATGATATCCTTTGCAAACCACTTATCCAAAACTTCATTCAGATAAATGTTGCTCAGTAGTGGTGATATCACGCCGCCCTGTGGACTACCTTCATCGTTAAAACTGATTGTTCCTTTTTCAAGAACTCCTGCTTTTAACCATTTACCAATTAACCTTGTAATAACTCCGTCCTGTACCCTTTGTCTAAGAAATGACCTTAAATGTTGATGGTTGATTGTATCAAAATATTTACGGATGTCGATATCAATAACCCACCCGATGTTCTTTTGATAGATTTGCTTCCACAGATAGTTAATCGCATCATGCTGCGACTTGCCTGGTCGAAAACCATACGAAAAGTCAGAAAAATCTGTCTCGAATACTGGTTCAAGCACCTGCAATACAGCTCTTTGCAAAATGCGATCTTCTACCGTAGGAATACCGATGGGCCGTTGTTCCGTCCCATTACCCTTGGGAATGTATACTCGTTTGACGGGGGGAGCAATATAACTCCCCGATTTCGCACGTTCAAGTAACTCCTGAAGATTATGTTCAAGATTTTCTTCATACATCGCCAGAGTCTGGCCATCAACACCCGGACTTGTATTTGGCTTGATCTTTTTGTAGGCTTCCTGCATCCAGTCCATATCCATATGGTGATGCAAGGACACCAAAGGCTTGTCCTGATATTTCTTAGCAATTTCTGCTATTCGATTCTGTTTCGTTAACACATTCATTTGTTCCTGTGTACACTTTAGTGTTTCTCAAAACCGATTCCATAACCCGATGCACTCCCTTCCCTACTTACCGGCTCCTTTGGGCAAGTTCGCCGGCTTTCAATCGGTACTATGAAGGCACTAAGACTGCCTCTGTTTGTTTCTTAACTTCGCTCTTCGCTCGTATCCGATACCCCTGACGTGTCTCAGTACTTCGCTTATACCGGCTGTGAGACGCCTCCGGTATACCTGGGCTTAGGTCAACCAGTTGCCCTATTACTGGTATCGTTTCGTCGGGGAAACAGGAGGCTCTCCCATGTTCCCGTGAAACCCGCTTTACATCTGCCCTGCTCTCCGACCCCGGACGGACCTTTGCATTAGCCGCATTTTCATGCTTCAGGTGCTGCTCACGCTTTTTCAACAGCGAAAGCTCCGTCATTAATCATACTTACGAGGCTCAATCACACAGCTTTTGTAATCCCTGTCTACGCTTCGTGCATGTATTTCTACATACTACGCAAGACTCGTTTCCGGCTGATGGCTTATCTTTGCCGGACAGGATTGGATACCTGCTGGGTTTCTTCGAAAGGTTTCAATGAACAACTTTATCCCCCTTTCACGGGCTGCTCATGGCGCAATGAAAATC
>Ga0247841_10003675_pt1 | contig 27817 bp, 14 predicted proteins | sample LaCruzMarch2015__2_FD_192410 | JGI IMG/M metagenome (GOLD analysis project Ga0247841, IMG submission 192410) | Freshwater microbial communities from meromictic Lake La Cruz, Castile-La Mancha, Spain - LaCruzMarch2015_18m | ecosystem: Environmental > Aquatic > Freshwater > Lake | place: Spain... | reverse complement strand
ATGATTGCAAGAATGCAGAAAAAGATCGACTGCCATCCGACTTCTCCCTGAGTTGGGAATGTGCGTATACTCATCAGCGCTGCTGCCGTGATGAGGATAAACGCAACAAGGGTCAGTTTGAAAACAGCACCATTTTTACCAGCCATCAGATCTCCCTCCTTACCATATTAAGATACCTATATTTATTCAAGGAAATCAATATTGATAAAACATGCGACAGGAATTTCAGATATGATGCCAATAAGCTTAAATTGCAGAAAGATCGTCATCGTCAACCATACCTATGATGCCGAATCGGCCCACACCGGGGTAGTATAGACTTATATATTTTACAAGTCAACGGCGCAACAATACTATTGTCAGTAGCAATAATTATGACACTATTCGACTTGTTGACAACAGAATGAAAAGTAGTATATTTAGAAGGCTTACCGGCATTCATTCACCGTTAGCTTCATAAAATAGTCCGGGCAAAAGAGGAGGTTTACATGGAAGAAAGGCTGGCGCAGATCTCACCCCCGAAGGTTCTTATCGTCCACGAGGAGACCGGCTGTACCTGTGCCGTCGGACGTGTCCTGGAAAACCTGGTGAACAGTCTCAATGAACTGGATGTCGAGGTGATTGAGTCGGATGACCTGGACGATGCCCGCGCAGTGATCATCTCCGACCCCTCGGTTGACTGCATCCTGCTCGATTGGGACCTGGGAGACGATACGAAAAAGTCCCATGATGATTGCAGGCAGCTGCTCACCACAATAAGAAGCCGCAACGCCAAAATACCCATCTTCCTGCTTGCCGAACGCAGCCGCTTTTCCTCCGTCCCCCTGGACGTGATCCAGCAGGTAAACGACTTCGTCTGGCTGCTGGAGGATACGGCGGATTTCATAGCAGGGCGCATAGACTCAGCCATACTGCGCTACCGCCAGGAGATGCTGCCGCCCATGTTCGGCGCACTGGTCGAATTTGCCCGGACCTACGAATATTCATGGCATACACCGGGGCATGCCGGCGGCACCGCGTTTCTTAAGTCGCCTGTCGGCAAGGCTTTCTACGATTTCTTCGGCGAAAATATGCTGCGCTCCGACCTGTCCATCTCGGTGGGCGAGGTGGGCTCGCTGCTGGACCACTCCGGCCCCATGGGCGAAGGCGAGCGCTACGCCGCACGAGTTTTCGGCGCCAACCGCACCTACTCGGTGACCAACGGGACATCGACTTCCAACCGGATCGTCTTCATGGCCAGCGTGACGGCTGACGACATCGCCCTGTGCGACCGCAACTGCCATAAATCCATCGAGCACAGCCTGACCATGACGGGGGCCATCCCCACCTACCTTGTACCCTCGCGCAACCGCTACGGCATCATCGGGCCCATCCACCCCGACCTGCTGACCCCCAAGTCCATCCGCGCAGATATAGCCAAAAACCCGCTATTGAAAGGGAAAACAAACCGCGAACCCGTGCACGCTGTGATTACCAATTCGACCTACGACGGGCTTTGCTACAACGTCAAACGGGTGGCGGAACTGCTCGGACAGAGCGTCGACCGCATCCACTTCGACGAGGCATGGTACGGCTACGCCCGCTTCAACCCGATCTACCGCGAACGTTTTGCCATGCACGGCGACCCCGCCAGGTACAAGGGGCCCACCATGTTCGCCACTCAGTCCACGCACAAGCTGTTGGCGGCCCTCTCGCAGGCGTCGTTTATCCACGTCCGCGATGGACGCAATCCGATCGAACACGCCCGCTTCAACGAGGCATTCATGATGCTAAGTTCCACCTCGCCGCAATACGCCATAATCGCCTCCAACGACGTGGCTGCCGCCATGATGGACGGCCCGGCCGGCCAGGCGCTGACAGGCGAAAGCATCGAGGAGGCGGTGGCCTTCCGCAAGACGATGGCGCGCATCAACCGGGAATTTAAGGCCAAAGGAGACTGGTTCTTCGATGCCTGGCAGCCCGATAAAGTTGCGGATCCCGCTTCTGGCAAGCGCATACCCTTCTACCAGGCGCCGGACGAGCTGTTGTGCAGCGAACCCGGATGCTGGGTGCTGCACCCGGGTGACACCTGGCACGGCTTTGCCGGCCTCGAGGATGACTACTGCATGCTGGACCCCATCAAGGTGTCGGTGGTCACACCGGGGGTATCAGTGGACGGCTCACTGGAAAAATTCGGCATACCGGCCATGATAGTCACTGCATTCCTGGACCGCATAGGCATACAGGTAGAGAAAACGGGCGACTTCACCATCCTGTTCCTCTTCTCCATGGGCATCACCCGCGGCAAGTGGGGGACACTCGTCACCGCATTGCTCGATTTCAAGAAGGCATACGATTCAAATGCACCGCTCACGGAGGTGCTGCCCACCATCGCCGCGGCCGCACCGGACCGTTACAAGGACATGGGGCTGAAAGACCTCGTGACCCAGATGTACAAGCAGGTACAGGAGAAAGGCAACCTAGCACTCCTCTCACAGGGTTATTCCACGCTCCCGCACCCTGAAATGGAACCCATCGAAGCCTACCGCAACCTGGTGCACGACAACGTGGAACAGGTACCGGTGGATAAAATGGCAGGACGCACCGTGGCGACGGGCGTTGTCCCCTACCCGCCGGGAATACCCATCCTCATGCCGGGCGAAAACGCCGGCGCCGGCAGCGGCCCCATCCTCGGCTACCTCAAGGCGCTGCAGGCCTTCGACCGCCGCTTCCCCGGATTTGGACATGACATACACGGCGTGGAGAGCGAAGACGGCACCTACCTGGTTTACTGTGTAAAGGAGGGCAAGGGCAAATGAGCGACAAGGCTAAAGTAACCACAGCCGCCAAGACACTGGGTATCTTTACCCTGGCCATGATCAATGTGGCGGCCGTGCTGAGCATCAGGAACTTCCCGTCCATGGCCGAGTACGGATGGTCATCGGTCGGCTGGTATGTGCTGGGCGCCATCTTCTTCCTCGTCCCGCTGTCGCTGGCCGGCGCGGAACTGGCCACGGGCTGGCCCAAGGGCGGAGGCGTTTACGCCTGGGTGCGCGAAGCCTTCGGCGAGCGCTGGGGCTTCCTGGCCATCTGGTGCGACTGGTCGGAGAACTTGGTGTGGTTCCCCACGCTGTTGGCCTTCATCGCCTCGACCTTTGCCTTCGCAATCAGCCCGACTCTGGGAAACGATAATACCTGGGTTTTCACCGTCATGATGATCGCTTTCTGGGGCACCACCATACTGAACTTTTTCGGTGAAAAAGCCACGGCGTGGTTCGGCAACGTGGGTGTCATCGCAGGCACCATAATCCCCGCAACGTTCATCATCGTGTTGGGCGTCGCCTACCTGGCCATGGGCCAGCCGCTGCAAATACCGTTTTCTCCCGCCGCGCTGCTGCCCGAGTTCAGCATTTCCACGCTGCCCTTCGTAGCAACAGTAATACTGCTGTTCGCAGGCATGGAGATGGCCGGCTTCCACGCGCTGGAAACGCGCAACCCCGGGCGTGATTTCCCCCGTGCCATTTTGCTCTCGGCTATCATCATAATCGTGCTTACCGTTATGGGAACACTAGCCATAGCTATAGTAATTCCCCAGGACGACATCAGCCTGTCGGCCGGCATCATGCAGGCCTTCCAGGAGTTCCTCAAGGTCTTCAACCTTTCCTGGCTGGTTGCGCCCGTGGCGGTACTGGTAGCCGTCGGCGCGCTGGTCCAACTGAGCACCTGGATGCTGGGACCGGCCAAGGGCCTGGGAGAAGTGGCCAAGGAGGGCAACCTGCCCCCGGTCTTCCAACGATACAACAAGTACGGCTCTCCGGTAGCAGTGCTGGTAATCCAGGCAGCCATCGGCACGCTCTTCAGCCTGCTTTTCCTTTTCCTACCCAACGTTAGCCAATCATACTGGATACTCTCAGCCATGACGGTGGAAGTGTACTGCATCATGTACCTGCTGATCTTCGCGGCAGTCATTAAGCTGCGCTACTCGCAGCCCGACACAAAGCGGGCTTACATGATACCCGGCGGCAAGGCCGGTGTGTGGATACTGGCGGGCGCGGGCTTCATAGCCTGCGTGTACACCTTCGTAGTCGGCTTTATACCACCCTCAGTGAGTATCCCGGTCGGGCGCCACCCGCTGTTGGCGTGGCTGGGCGAGATCGGGCCTTACGCACTCCTGATGCTGGTGGGCACCGTGCTGCTCTCCGTCCCTCCCTTCATCTTCCTGCTATTCAAGAAGCCGGGCTGGAAAAAGCAGCAGGCCGACAGCGGGGAGTGAGGACAGGCCGGACATGGCGTAACTGTGCAGTCCGCCGAAAAAGTAATTGCCGAAGTAGGTGACCAGCACGGCTAGAAAGCCTGCGACCAGGAACCATGCGCTGTGGCTATCGCGCCACCCCAGTGCCAGTCTTGTGACCAGGTATCCGCCGTAAATAAGCCAGGTCACGAGCGCGGCGGTCTCCTTGGGGTCCCATGTCCAATAGCTGCCCCAGGCAATATTGGCCCAGACCGAGCCGATGACGATGACTGCCGTCATGAAGCAGAACCCCACCAGTGCCGAGCGGTAACCCAGCCTATCTAGTATTACCGGGGAAGGTAATAGCGCTACAGACCATTTCCGCCCCGCCAGGAAGAGTGCGCCGCAGACAAACCCCATAGCAAACAAGCCGTAGGCGATAATGGCGCAGGAAACGTGGAGGGGTAGCAGCCAGGACTGGTTGAGTGCCTCCGACAGCGGCTGGTGCCGGGCAGGCAGGGTAAACGCATAGATAAGCATGGCAAGCGCCAGCAGCGCACCCGCCGCGCTGACCACATCATTCTTCTGCCGCAACCTGAAAACCAGCACAGCCGTCAGTATGCCCCAGCCGAAGGACAGGGAGAACTCGAACATATCGGTGGCAGGAATATGACCCACCTGGATGCCATGGGCCACCAGCGTAATTGTCAGCGACAGCCAGGCCAGCAGCAATACAGGCACAGCGAAGCGGGAGGCAGACCTTTCCGCCGGGAGCTTTTTCACCGCGGTCGCAATGAACCCCCAGATATAAAGTACCAGGGCGAGCTGCAGCGACACCAGGGAGGTCACGAAGGCAATTATCTCAAGTTGCTGCATCTCTAAGCTCTTTAAATAACGGCCAAAACCCCGTCACCCGCAGCCGCCGTCCCGGTCATGCAGGCTCAGCATAGACATGAGCCCATATCATGCGCCGTACGCCTGATAAGCTCTTCCTTCATCGATTCAGTCAGGTCGTTAAAATACGCCGAATACCCTGAAACACGCACCACCAACCCCGCGTACTGGTCGGGATGCTCCTTCGCATCCATGAGGACAGCTGGATCGATTATATTAAACTGCACCTGCATCCCACCGCTATCGAAGAAGCCGAGCACCAGTGCCTCCAGCAGACTATTGCGTGAAGGGTCTTTGACCAGCGCAAGATCCAGCTTCTCGTTAAGCGCGTACCCGTTGGCTATGAGTCCCGTGTCCAGACAGGCGGCAGACGACATCGAGGCAGTGGGACCGTTCCTGTCACGCCCGTTACAGGGTGATATACCGTTGGCCAGCGGATGGCCAGCCGATCGCCCGCCGGGCAAAGCTCCGGTCCGCACGCCAAAACCCTGGTGTGTCGTCATAGACCAGAAACCCGGGAAATACTTGCCCCCCCGCGGATTGTCGCGGCGCGCTACCAAGCCCGTGAATATACCAGAAACAAGCCGGGCATAATGGTTTGGCCTTTCCTCGTTCTCGCCGTACTTCGGAACTTTGTTTAAAATATATGCCTGCAGCTCCGGGCAGCCTTCGTAATTACCATCAACCGCCCTGACCATCTCATCCAGTGTCATCCTGCCCTCTTTAAACACGATCTGCTCGATGGCAGTAAGTGCATCCACCGCATCGGCCAGTCCCACACCCTGGCACCCGGTGGAGTTGTATTTCGCCCCGCCTGCGTTGACCTCTACGCCTTTCGCTATGCAGCCGTCCACCACCGTTGAAAGGAACGGCACCGGGTGGTAGGCAGAATGAGTTTGCTCTATAGCGTTATTGCCGTCAATCGCGCGGGCGACCATATTGCCGAGTTGCCCCTCAAAAGCCCTGACAATGGCTTCCATACTGCCCAATTTATGCAATCCGCCGGTAGCGGGGCCGAACTGCACCTCCCCGCACTTGCCATTATGCAGGGCAAGGTGTAGTGCCATGGGCAGGTTAAGGAAGATTGCGCCTGCGGCCGGGAAACTCTTGCCCGGCACGCCCCATTCGACGCAGCCTACAATCGAATAGTCCTCAGCGTCCTCCCTGGCTATGCCTGACCTTTCCAGGGCACCCGGTATCACGTCGTCGTTGAAAAAGGCCGGCAGCCCACCTCCTTTTTTAATTACCTCGCAGCAAAGGTCGAGGAAATCAGCCGGCGTATCTCTATTGACCCTAACATGGAAGTTCGGCTGCCTGAGCCTCACCTGGTCGTATGCATGAAGAAACAGGTAAGACAGGCCGTTGACTCCATCACTGCCGTCGGCAACCCGCCCGCCCAGAGTTATACCGGAAGCTGAGGAGAGGCCGCTGAAATACTCGGTGGCACGGTCGAAAAAAAGTGGAAGCAGTTCGCCGGCCTTGGCAATAAAGCAGCCCAGCAGCTCGGCCGCCTGCGTACGTGTGAGTGCGCCGGATTCGAGGTCCTTACGGTAATACGGGAACAGGTACTGGTCCATGCGCCCGAAGGAGATACCATGCTGGAAATTCTCGTAGTGCAGCATGACATGTGTAATAAAAACGCTCTGCAAAGCCTCGTAAAAGGTCTCGGCCGGCTCAGCAGGCACGCGGTTAAATACCTCCGACAGCCGCACCAATTCCGCCCGCCGCAACGCATCAGTTGCCCGGTCGGCTTCCTGCTCAAGGAACCTGCTCCACCGCCTGCCGTAATCGACGGCGGCCTCGGCACATATGAGGGCAGCCCGGTAAAAACACTCTTTTTGCCTCAGCAGGTCAACTTCCCCGGCATTACCCGCCGTTTCGACAGCCGATTTTACCTCCTCCAACCGGGCGCGTATTTGCCCAGCTATCCCGTTAAACCCCATTCTCAGCACTGACGGATAATCCGGCGTCACGTGCGAAATACCGGAGAACTGTGTCAGTATGAAATAGCGTCCCTCCAGCATGGAGTTGAAGAGATCAGGGTCTTTGCTTAAAAGAGGCATCATAGCCAGCACGGACCTGTTGAACCAGAATGGGAAGATCTCTTTCTCAAGCTCTTCCAGTTGAGCTTCCTCAATATCCATGGGGTTTTGCCTGCGAGTGGCAATGCCCCTTATCTCCGGCGACATAAGCAGCCCCCCCAGATCAGGGTGGATAGGAGCTCCCACGCGCCAGGCGGACGGGTTTCCAACTATCAGTTCACCGTCATATACCGTTAGATCCATGTTCTCAAGAATGTGCCTGAAGGCCCCCGCGTAGAGCAGTACATAATCGCCGGGGGCAACCTTCCGCCTCTTCAGCAGCGCTGCGTTCAGGTTATTGTTAAGAACCGCCTGCCACCTTTTCTGAGGTATAGACCTGGCCGATTTCTCGAGGCCTTTCCGGTAGAGGCGGTACTGGACTGAGGACAGCAACCGGTCAAGGACGTCCTGCCGAGTGCTGCTGCGGAAATACCGAGTAAGCAGCGATGTTTTCTGCGTGCAAACATGATAGCGCGAGTTCAGGATATCATCCCGTATTCTGCGTAACCGCGGCAACTGCCCTAACGGTTCCCTGCTCATAGCAACGAAACCTGGTTCAGCTACAGGCCAATTGATCTCAACCATCTTTTCACCGGTCCATATTATAATTACCCGGAAACAGAAATAAAACCGTCACACCAATTATACCAGTTTACAAATCATACAAATATTGTATAATTTAACCGTTAATGACCGGGGGTCATCCCGCATGGTTTTATCTGAAAATGGTATCATTTATCATCACTCTCACTCTGATTAAGTAACAGGGAGGTCAAGTTTATGGCGGACAGAGACACACCTTTAATCAACGACCTGGAAAACGGACCCTGGCCAAGCTACGTTAAGGAGATCAAGCGGGCCGCTAAAAAGAATGACGCGGCCAAAGACCTGCTGGGCCTGCAGGAGCTCTCCTTCGAGGACAAGGTTACCCACTGGAAGCACGGTGGGATAGTGGGCGTGACCGGCTACGGGGCGGGTGTTATCGGCAGGTACGTGGATGCCCCCGAGAAATTCCCCGCCATCGAGATGTTCCACACAATGCGCATCAACCAGCCTGCCGGCTGGTTTTATACTACCGATGCCCTGCGCAAAATATGCGACATCTGGGAAAAGCACGGCAGCGGACTTACCAACCTGCACGGCTCCACGGGAGACGTCATACTGCTGGGCACCGACACCAAGAGCCTGCAGCCCTGCTTCGACGAACTGACCGAGGCCGGCTTCGACCTGGGCGGGTCAGGCTCAGCATTGCGCACGCTCAGTTGCTGCGTCGGTCCCGCACGCTGCGAGTATTCCTGTATCGACACGCTGGACATCTGCGCCAACCTCACCCAGGAGTTCCAGGACGAGATACACCGCCCGCGCTGGCCATATAAATTCAAGATCAAGATATCTGGATGCCCCAACGATGGCGTGGCCGCTATCGCCCGCGCCGATTTCACCATCATCGGCACCTGGCACGACACGCTGCGCATCGACCAGGACGAGGCCCGCAAATACGTCAAGAACGGTTTCGATATCAGGGGCATAGTCACGGACAAATGCCCGACCAAGGCCATAACCTGGGACGAGAAGGAGCAGAAACTGAACCTGCGGGTGGCGGACTGCGTGCGCTGCATGCACTGCATCAACAAGATGCCCAAAGCCCTGCGGCCCGGGTTGGACAGGGGCGCCACCATACTGATCGGCGGCAAGGCCCCCATCATCAAGGGAGCATACCTCTCATGGGTGCTGGTGCCTTTCATTAAAATGGAGCCGCCATACGACGAGGTCAAGGTACTGCTGCGCAAGATCTGGGAGTGGTGGGACGAGAACGGGAGGTCGCGCGAGCGCATCGCCGAGCTGATCGAAAGGGTGGGGCTTAAGAACTTCCTGCGCGCGGTGGATATCAAACCCGTTCCGCAGATGGTCTATAAGCCGAGGTCTAATCCGTACGTTTTCTTCGACTAAGTATGTTTAAGGAGAGATGAGATGGGAAAAAGCGATATAGGGCCCCCCAGCTATAAGAAAATGCTCCCGGAGGTTATCGAGAAAAATTACGGGAAGTGGAAGTACCACGAGATTATAAAACCCGGCGTGCTCAGGCACGTCTCGGAGAGCGGCGACGAGGTTTGGACCGTGCGTGCGGGCTCACCCCGCCTGGTCAGCATCGATTTCATACGCGATATCTGCGACATCGCCGATAAACATTGCGACGGCAAGCTGCGCTTCACCAGCCGCTCCAACATCGAGTTCATGACGCCTAAAAAGGAGAAGGTCGAACCCATTATCGCGGCCGTGCAGAAGATCGGCCTGCCTGTGGGTGGTACGGGCAAATCCATCTCCAATATAGTCCACACCCAGGGCTGGGCGCACTGCCACAGCGCGGCCACGGATTCCTCCGGCATCGTCAAGGCCATTATGGACGACCTGTACCCCTACTTCACCAGCATGAAGCTGCCGGCCAAGCTGAGGGTGGCGCTGGCCTGCTGCATCAATATGTGCGGCGCCGTGCACTGCTCCGATATCGCCATCGTTGGCATCCACACCAAGCCGCCCAAGGTAGACAACAGCAAGGTGGCCGCTGTCTGCGAGATACCCACCACCATGGCCTCCTGCCCCACCGGCGCCATACGCAAGAGTCCTGACCCCAACGTGAAGGGACTGGTGGTAAACGAGGAGAAATGCATGTACTGCGGCAACTGCTTCACTGTCTGCCCGGCCATGCCGCTGGCGGACAAAGAGGGCGACGGAGTGGCCATCTACGTGGGAGGCAAGGTCTCCAACGCACGCACGGCCCCCATGTTCTCCCGCCTGGCCATCCCCTACCTGCCCAACAACCCGCCGCGCTGGCCCGAGGCAGTAAGCGCCATCAGAAACATCGTCGAGGTCTATGCCAAGCATGCCCAACCCGACGAGAGGATGGGCGAATGGATCAACCGCGTGGGCTGGGAGAATTTCTTCAAGCTGACCGGCATTGAGTTTACCGAGTACCACATCGATGATTTCACACATGGGGTGGACACTTACCGCACCACCACCCAGTTCAGGTGGTAGAAGGAGCTTAAAGATGACAGAAGGCGTAACAGAGGAGCTTAAGGGAAAGATACTGGCCTACCTGGGAACGGTGTCCAAGGCCAAGAACCGCGACGTGGCCCGCGCGCTGGAAATCGATAAGGCCATCGTTGATAAAGGAATCGCCGAACTGGCCAAGGAAGACAAGATCGAGTACATATACCTGGGGACCTCTTATATACAGCTCAAGCAGTAGCGGGAACAACAATATGCAGACAGCGCGCTTGATGATCGCCGCCCCGCAGGGGCGCTCGGGCAAGACCACCGTGGCCATAGGCCTGTGCGCCGCCTTGAGGAAGGATGGCATCAAGGTCAGGCCTTTCAAGAAAGGGCCGGACTATATAGACCCGTCCTGGCTGTCGGCTGCCGCCGGCCTGCCATGCAGCAACCTCGACCTTTTCATGTTCGACCATGATACGCTGGTGAAGGGTTTCGGGCAGGACTGCGCAGGGGCAGACCTGGCGCTGATCGAGGCCTCCATGGGTCTTTACGATAGCCCGCTTGAGGATGGCGAAGGCAGCTCAGCCTGGCTGGCACGCGAACTGCAGGCGCCTGTCATTTTAGTAGTAAACTGCTCCCGCATGACACGCAGCGCCGCCGCCATGGTCAGCGGCTATATTAATTTTGAGCCCGGCACACCCATCGCCGGCGTGATATTAAACCACGTCGGCAACCCCAGGCACGAGACTACCATCGCCAGGGCGGTCGAGCAGCATTGCGGCATACCCGTGCTGGGCGCATTGCCCCGGGATGACCGCCTCATAATCCGTGAGAGGCACCTGGGCATTGTTCCGCTGCAGGAGCAGGCCGAGGCCGCAACCATGATCGACCGCATCGGTGGCGTAATCAGGCAGTACGCGGATGTCGGACGCATAGTGGAGATCGCACGAGGGGCGGATGGATTGCCGCGCTTCGCTCGCAATGACGAAGCCGCCGCTGTTGCTAGCCAAGCGAAGCAATCTTCCATCACGCAGGCCAGGATCGGAGTGCTGGCGGACAAGGCCTTCAGCTTCTACTACCCCGAGAACCTGGATGCCCTGCAGCAGAACGGGGCAGAGCTGATTTATATCGATTCGCTAAACCATACCCGCCTGCCGGCGATCGACGGGCTATATATCGGCGGCGGCTTCCCGGAGCTGTACGCGGCTGAACTTGAGGCCAACACCGGACTGCGCCGGGACATCAGCACGGGCGCAGAACGCGGTTTGCCAATCTACGCCGAGTGCGCCGGCCTGATATACCTGTGCCGTTCCATAACCCACAGTGGCAGGGCCTACAATATGTGCAGCGTGATACCGGCCGACGCGGAAATCGAGAAAAAGCCGCAGGGGCACGGCTATGTGTCAGCCGAGGTCACGAGGCAAAACCCCTTTTTCCCGGCGGGCGCCCTGCTCAGGGGACACGAATTCCACCACTCACGGCTGGTGAACGCGGGCAGGATGCGCTATGCCTACCGCGTGACCCGCGGCAACGGCATAGACGGCAGGAATGACGGCTTTACCTACAAAAATGTACTTGCCGCGTACACGCACCTGCATGCACGTGGAGTGCCCTCCTGGGCACAAAATTTCGTGAGGCTGGCCGCCGCGAGGCGGGGCGCGGGTAAGAAAGTCAAAGTTTAAACGCGGTAAATATTTAATAAGATAAATAACCAACAGGAGAACAGAGCATGGCTAAAGTTACACTTGGCGGAAAGGAACTCGAGATAGACGAGGACGGCTTCATACAGGAGCCCGAGAAATGGGATAAGGCCGTGGCCGAGGACATAGCCAAGACCGAGGAAGCCTACCCCATGAGCGATGACCACTGGAAGGTGGTAAATTACCTGCGCAACTACTTCCTCGAGTTCGAGATCGCACCTCCCGTCAGGATGGTGATCAAGCAGACGGGTTTCGACCTCAAGACCATCTACAACCTCTTCCCCGGCGGACCGGCCAAGGGCGCCTGCAAGGTGGCGGGGCTGCCCAAGCCCACGGGATGCGTTTAGTACGATAACATTATGTGGTTGCTGCTGCTCACTTACTCCTGTTTGCTCATTTTCACCGCCGGGTTATTATGGCGAATTTACAAATATGCTTCCCTTCCGGTACACCTGCGCTGGGAACTGTACCCGGTTGCCCATGAAATCGGCAAACCGTACGGTGGTTCATACCTCGAGGATGAGGGTTGGTGGCGATTGCCACGTAAAATCAACCTGCTGGGTGAATCAACGGTTTTCCTGAGGGAAATATTTTTTTTCCGCGAATACTTTCACAGCAACCGCCGATTCTGGAGCTTTGTCTACCCTTTTCACCTCGGGTTGTTCCTTCTGGTGATATGGGTAATAATGCTCCTGGCTGGCTCAATACTTACACTGAACGGGTTGGGCGTTTCCGCTACCGCGGACAATTTCTGGCTGCAGCTTGTTTACTTCCTGACCCTGGTATCAGGTGCGGCTGCCTTTATGCTGGGCACCTTTGGTACCATCGGGTTGCTGGTGAAGCGGTCCATTGATGAAGACCTCAGGAATTACACCGCTCCCATTGACTATTTTAATCTCGCGGGCATACTGCTCATTTTCCTGACCGGCCTGCTGTTCTGGATTCTTGAAGACCCCTCCTTCAGCGCGGCCCAGGGCTTTATCCAGGGCCTTATTACCTTCAAACCCGCGGCAATTGGTCCACTAATTACAATCAATATCCTGCTGTCGTCGCTGTTTTTAGCTTATATGCCCTTCACGCGCATGATGCATTACGTGGCCAAATATTTCACCTACCACAAGGTCCGATGGGACGACGAACCCAATAAACCAGGCAGCGGGCTGGAAAAAAAGTTACAGGCACTGCTTGATCAGCCTGCCGACTGGTCCGCGCCACACATCCAGGCGGGACAAAGCTGGGTCGAGCAGGTCAAGAACAATGGTATCCCTGACAAGACAGAAAAATGAAGAAAAAAATAACTCTTAAAGATATCGGCAAGCTCGAAGGCCAGATGATTGACATCCAGAAGGCCGGACTCTCATCGCTGCCTGCTCCGCTTGATGATCCTGCTGACGAACCGGGCATCAAAGAGCTGACCGCTTCACAGAAGGTGAAATTCGCTACCTCGCTCGATGGGGTATCGGCTATCGGCCTAATAAAACCTCAGACCAGGGAAGAAGAAGAGGAATTGGTAAAGAAATTCCTCTCCGGACTGAAAAAACTATTGTCAAAGGAGAATAACTGGACATTCCTGCAGCCGCTGATGCTTTCACTGGAGAACTGCGCCAAATGCCAGAACTGCTCAGACGCCTGCCCCATTTATACAGAGAGCGGACGGCAGGAGATTTACCGGCCCACCTACCGAGCCGAGGTTCTGCGCCGCATCATCCGTAAATATTTGAAGAAAGAGGGCAGGCTGCTCGCCAGGTTTACCGGCAGCGACATCGACCTGAACTATACCACCATCGCACGGCTGGCCGAGTTGGCTTACCGCTGCACGCTGTGCCGCCGCTGCGCGCAATCATGCCCAATTGGAGTGGATAACGGCCTCATCACGCATGAACTCCGCAAGCTATTCAGCCAGGAGATGGGCATCGCGCCCAAAGAGCTCCACCAACTCGGCACGGTGCAGCAACTCAAAGTAGGTTCCAGTACCGGCACCTCGCCCAAGGCGCTGGGCAGTTTTATTGATTTCATTGAAGGTGAAATTGAGGAACTGACCGGCAAACCAGTCAAGTTGCCGGTGGATAAGCAGGGGGCGGATATATTACTGCTGCATAATGCCGGTGAGTTTATTTCCTGGCCGGAGAATATCGAGGCCTTCGCTATAATCTTTGAAGCTGCCGGCATAGACTGGACGCTTTCCAGCAAGCTGGTAGCTTACGACGCTGTAAATTACGGTGTCTGGTACGATGATGTCCAGCTTGCCCGCATTGCTGCGCGCCATGCCCGGGCAGCTAAAGACCTCAATGTTAAGCGCATGATGGTGGGGGAATGCGGCCATGCCCATAAGGCCATGCTGGTGATATCCGACCGCGTCCTGACCGGCGACCTTAACATCCCCCGCGAGAGCGCCATACCGCTGCTTGAGGACATCGTCCTCAATAATAAGATTAATCTGGATTCATCCAGGAATAACTTCACTGTCACACTTCACGACCCCTGCAACCTGGTCAGATTGAGCGGGATTGTCCAACCGCAGCGGCGTATTCTCAAGAAGATATGCCCGGATTTCCGCGAAATGGAACCCCACGGGGTGGATAACTATTGCTGCGGTGGCGGCAGCGGCTTTGCCATCATGGACAATGCTAACTTCGCCGATTGGCGGGATGCTGTATCCGGCCGTATGAAGCTCAAGCAGATACTTACCACCTTCCATGACGTCATGGGCCCTGAAGATCACAAATACGTGTGCGCTCCCTGTTCCAACTGCAAAGGCATGATCCGCGGACTGCTCTCCCGCTACGACCTCACCGAAAAGCACAACATCCGCTACGGCGGCCTGGTCGAATTGATCGTAAACGCTATGGTGGATATTAAAAAGCCTTTCATCAACTGGGACGAGGCTGAATAGCACCCACAGGCACCTTTGGGTATCCCACCCGCTTGATTAGATATCGGCCTTTGCTATTTTTTCAGGGTATTTATCTTGCAGACCTTATACAGGCCGCAAAATCCGGTTATACCAGTTATTAGCGCGATTAATCCCACTATACCAACTACTATGACAACCCACAGGGCCCAGGAATTCATAAAATATATCGCCAGCCCGATCAAGATGATGCCGAGTATTACCCGGATGACCCGGTCTACCGTTCCTTCGTTCTTTTTCATATTGCATCTCTCCTCAGTACGAATTCTAAGTTTTATCTTGATATCAGTCAATTTGGATCCGAATTGACCTTCCCCCGGTTTCCGGAGGGAAAATCAGCAATAAATGTTCGTAAATTGACATTAAATATTGAATGGCCTATTGTGATGGCAATACTAAAGGCCTGTCCGGGACCTTGCCGTATTTTGATGTTTGATACTACTAAGTTCGATTCTTCCCAACACTGTAACCTATGCGGTACCTGCCTTTCTTCCTGCCCCGTACTCAGCTTCGAGCAGGATAAGGCGATAGCAGAAAAGCAGCGTCTGAACAGCGGACAGCCGAGCATGGTGCTGGATAAGTGCACTACCTGCCTTTCGTGCGACCTGTACTGCCCCAACGGTTTCGATCCCTACGAGCTGATATTACTACGCTGGAGCGAGAGGTACCAGAAAAAGGGGCTGCCTGCTCTGGCGCGCATGGTGATGCCCGGAGACCCTGCCTCCATCTGGAGCCAGCTCTATCCCCTGATGCCTCTGGATGAGCAGGAGTTGATCAAAAGCTGGCGCATCAGGACGGGGAAGTCCGGCCAGGATATCCTGCTTACCGGGTGTTTCAGCGCTTTTTCACCCTACCTCACGATGACGCCCTTGCTGGCCGGCCTGACACCCTACGGCGACGAGCGAAACTGGTGCAGCGGCGGGCACATCTACCAGCTCGGGCTGCTCGATGTGGTAGAGCGGGTTGGATTGAGATTGCAGGACGTTTTCAATGAGCTGAAGCCCCGCAAGGTGGTGACCATGATGGCCGCCGAGTATGCCATGCTGGGCAAAATATTGCCGCAGAGGTTTAATACCAGCTTTGACTTCGAGGTCGTGCCGCTGGAGCATTACCTCCTGGATAGGCTGCGCAGCGGCCAATTGAAGTTAGACTCCCGGCTGAATAAGCGTGTGGCAATACACGATAACTGCTTCTCGAAGGCCGCCGGGGATGCAGTCTGGTCGCCCGTGAGGGAGCTTGTACAGGCTTGCGGAGTGAATATACTTGAGATGCAGCATAACAAACAGGATGCGCTGTGCTGCGGTTTCGGCGCTGCGGCGGGACGCTTCGACCTCTTCGATCTCATCGAACAGGGTAAAAAAAGACTGGCGGAAGCAGAGGCTACGGGCGCCGACCATTTAATAGTCTACTGTTCCGCCTGCTACTTCATCTTCTCCGTGGTCAGGGAGCTTACCGGCAGCAAACTGGAGATATTCCATATCCTGGAACTGCTGGACATGGCCGAGGGCAGGCAGCCGCCGCACCGCACGCGCCGGCGCGCCTTCAACATCATTGCCATCATGTCCGCCAATATCACGCGCATGCTTATGCAAAGCAACGCCCGGCAACGATTCAAGATCGACCTGGCCACTATACAGGGCGCTCCGGGGCCGGCTGATGTAGATTTCAAGCCTGACCGCCTGTGCGCGTTTTACAACGGCTTCTTAAATAATCCCGTGATGCAGAATCCTTTTTCACTTGCCACATTGACAGCGTTGGTGCGGCTGGCGCTGGCCGGCCGGAGGAGTTTTAACCATGGCTGATATCAAAGAATACAAATTTCACGACGTGCAGAAGTGCAAGCTCTGCGGCGACTGCCTCTCGAAGTGCCCTGAGATGTCGCTGCCGCTGGAGACCGCCCGCAAGGAGAAGGAGAAGATCAACAAGGGCGAGATGAGCGATAGTGTTTCCCGTGCGTGCACCTCCTGCTTTGACTGCGATGATTTCTGTCCCAATGACGCGGCGCCCTGCGAGACCATCATGGACTACTGGTGGCGCGAGTACAAGGAACGCGGACTGCTGGAGAGGGCGCACTATTTCCTGCCGATGCAGAAACTCAATTTCCGCAGCTATATATTGGAGAGACTGCCAGCCGACGAGAAGGAAATGGTGGCGAAATGGGACGATAAATCCCCCTGCGCAGAGTTTATTTACCCGGGATGCAACGTTACTACGGCACCTTACCTGACGAAAACCTCCCTGTTGCCTCCTATCCCGATAAGGGGCGGGCTGGACTGGTGCTGCAGCGAAACCTTTTTCCGCATGGGCTACTACGATCTCGCCGCGGCACAGGGCAAAAAGATGCAGGCCAGGTTTGCCGAAATGGGTGCACGTGAGATACTGATGATGTGCACGGCAGGCACGTTCTGCTTCACCAAAATGCTGCCTGAAAGGTTGGGCATCAAGTTCGATGCCAAATTCAAGCCACTGGTTCGCTATCTCTGGGAGCAATTGGAGAGCGGCCAGATCAAGGTGGTTAACAAGCTCAAATTGCGCGCCACGGTGCAGGATTCCTGCTATTCCAAGTTCCTTGAGCCGGACTACATGATGTTGCCGCGCAAGATCCTGGAGCGTATCGGCGTGGAGGTGGTGGAAATGCCGCGCAGCAAGGAGCGCATGGTCTGCTGCGGCATAGGCGCGGGGTTCAGCATGAGGAGCAACTACAATACTGCCCGCATCACGATTTCCACGCTGAAGAGGATACATGAGGCCAGGAAAACGGGTGCCGACCTGCTGTGTGTTTACTGCGCGGGATGCATGCAGATGCTCGGCTCGGGCAGCCTTTTCTATCCCAACACTCCGCAAATCTATCACCTGCTGGAGCTGGTACAGATGGCTGCGGGAGAGCAGCCTCTGCATCGCATCAACAGCCGTGTCAAGACCATGTTCGCCGGAGTGGCACAACACCAGATGCCAAAGATACTCAGTTCAAGACGATTTCGACCGGAAATGGAATATTAATCACCGGCCTGGCATATACTGCACTAATATAAAAACAGGTTCATTGGCCGGATATCAGTCCCGGCTATTTGCTCTTTTTGAGCGTATTTATCTTGCAAACCTTATACAGGCCGCAAAATCCGGTTATACCGGTTATAAGCGCGATCAATCCCACTATACCAACCACTATGACAACCCAGAGGGCCCAGGAACTCATAAAGTACAGTGCCAACCCGATCAAGATGATGCCGAGTATTACCCGGATGACCCGGTCCGCGTTTCCTTCGTTCTTCTTCATAAATCCGCCTCCTTGACTGCATTCTAATCTTCGCGTTGAAGGGAGTCAATTCAATTAACTCTCAGGAATGCGGGCACTTTAAATAAAATACTGACCCGCCCCGTGCTGTTTATTTAAAGTTGCTCAATCCAGCTACTGATAGTTGATTATGGGCATAGTAACGAGTATATTACGTCGGGGATTTTTATCCGGCTTTAACCCGAACGCGTTAGGATTTTAATTTTCCTTGAGATGAAAATGGGGATTCTGAAGAAGGGCATTCCTGTCGCAGTTATCCTTGCAGTACTTGTGTCGTTATTGCCCCAGTCAACGCCCGCCTTAGCATGGGGGCCGCATACCTGGGACAGCAAGGCTGACTTCGATGCAGGTGTTCTTGCCCACGTCGATACCTCTGCCAGCCCGGGGGACGTGCTATTAGCTTCCAACGTGAATACCGGCAATGGCGCTGACGGTGCGCCTGACCTGGGAGCAGGTTTTCATTTTACCGACAATGTGCGGACCGCCCTGAGCTTACCGACCCAGTATGAAAATGATTTTCTTGAAGTTGTCTCGACATCCGGTTTTGCTATAGGCCAGGAAGTATTGATTATCCAGATGACGGGCACGGGCGTGGGGAACTGGGAAACGAATATTATCAATGGCATCCAATCAGGGTCAGGGGTTATCAACCTGGAAAGCCCGCTGAGAAACTCCTATTACGCGGATACTAATAGCAAAACACAGGTGCTGAAAGTCCCCAACTACACTAACGTAACGCTAAATAGCGGCGCCATACTCACCTGCCGTCCCTGGAATGCCCTGGGTGACTGGACGGGGGGGATAGTGTTCTTCCGGGCCAAAGGTACAGTTACAATGAATGCCGGTAGCCTGATCGATGCCAAAGGCATGGGTTTCCCGGGTGGGTCCGGCGGAAGCAGCGCGGGTGGAGGTGCCGGGGGTTCAGGCGGGACAGCCGGGGGTTCACATTTCGGGCAACCGGGAGGTGGAGCCGGTGGTTTGGGAGGAACAGGGGGAGGTGGCGGTTACCCGGGTGTAAGCGAGAGTGGTTACGTCGGTTTTTGGGGCGGTGACGGCGGACAATACGGTAACGGTGGATCAGCCAGGTTGAGCGGGGGGAGTGGCGGGGGCCCGGGTGGAGGCGCTTCCGACCATGGTGGCACCAATGGAAGCAGCGCCAGCCTGAGCCTGCTGCAAATGGGCAGTGGCGGTGGCGGGGGAAGCAGCGGCGTGGGAGGTACCGGTGGAGGCGGAGGCGGGGGTGGGGGCAGCAATACCTGTGGGGGTTTGTCGCAACCGGCTGCCGGGCAGGGTGGGTTCCGGGGCGGAAATTCAGGCCAGGGCAGCGCCGGTGGCGCCGGGGGTGGGATCATAGCCATACATGCAAATTCTATTTTAATGGGCCCGGGTAGCAGTATAGAATCGTATGGTATAAATTCATTAGCCGGTGCTAATGGGAATAATGGTGGCGCAGGGGGAAACGGGGGGTACGGTGCAAAATTTTGTGCCGTCTGGTGTGACGGCACTGATTGTAACATGGGCGGACCCGGTGGAGGGGGAGGTGGCGGTGGAGGAGGTAACGGCGGAGGGGGCGGTAATAGCGGTGGTGGAGGCGGTGGGGGTGCCGTATGGCTTGCGGCTAATAATATTTCCATACCGCAAAGCAGCGTGACAGCGGTTGGAGGTACGGGAGAGTCTGGCGGACAGGGCGGTAGCGGTGGCGCCGGCGGAGGTGGTGGAAGTGGTGGGGAGGGCGAATCGCCGGGCTGCAACGCAGGGAACGGCGCAGGCGGTCCCCATGGCACAGGCGGGTCAGCGGGAGCAGCGGGTGGCAGCGGCGGGAATGGCAGAATACGCCTGGATTACCGCACTTTTTCGGGCAGCACGAACCCAGCGCCGAGTTATGTCTCAGGAGTGTACTATTTGAGCGGAACGCTGGCTTCAGACGTCTGGGATACCGGCGCGGCAGATGAACCCTGGACGTATCTAAGCTGGCAGGATACTTTACAGGCCGGTACGGGTATTACTTTTGAGGCCAGGGCCAGCAATACTGATTTTAATGAGGATGCTGAGACCCCGGCCTGGCAATCAGTTGGCGGCGCCAGTCCTGTAACTTCAGGCTTGCCGTCGGGTCGTTATATGCAGTGGAGGGCCGCGCTTACCACCTCCAATAATTTATACTCGCCGGTGCTGCACAGCGTGACCGCGGCTTCTTCAGAACTGCCTGTTGTGGCCACGGATGCGGCCACATTTGTATCTACTAACGGGGCGGTGATGAACGGCACCCTTCGTTCGCTCGGGCTGCGCAGCAAAACTGTTTATGTAGGCTTTGAGTGGGGGTCAACCCCCACCCCCTCAATTGGCTGGCAGACGACGGCAGCATTACCTTTTACTGCACCCGGCACCTGCTCTATGGGCCTGACCCCTCTGTCACCCGGCACCACATATTATTACAGGACGCGGGCCTGGGACCTGGATATCCATTCACCCGTGTATGGGGATGTGGTGAGCTTTACCACTTTGCCTGTCTCACCCTCGGTCACCACCGATGCTGCCAGTTCAATAACGTCCGTCTCGGCCGTTTTGAACGGCTACCTCAGCGCTAAGGGCAGTTCTACTTCGGATAACGTGTCTTTCCAGTGGGGAACGATCCAGGGGGGACCCTACCCCAACTCTACTGATCCACAGGTTATGGGCAATGCGGGTGCTTTCCAGGCCAGCCTGACCGGGCTGGGGCCCAACACCACATATTATTACCGCGCTAAGGCGGATGGCGGGACAGACCGAATCGGCTACGGGGCTGAGATGAACTTTACCACCTCCAGGGCACCGCCATTGGTAACTACCGGCAGCGCAGCGTCAGTTACGGCCGGTTCGGCCACACTGAATGGCAGCCTTGCCAATATGGGCACGTCCACCACGGTGAACGTATCTTTCCAGTACGGCACGGCCCAGGGCGGGCCTTATCCCAACTCAACAGCACTGCAGGCGATGGTAGCTGCGGGGCCTTTCACTGCCGGGTTGAGCGGTTTGACCGCCAATACCACATATTACTTCAGGGCGAAAGGCGATGGCGGGGTGAACGGTACCAGCTATGGGTCCGAGGTTAGCTTTACTACATCTAAGGTACCTCCGTCGGTTACCACTTCCGGTGCGCATAATATAACCGCAGGTTCCGCGACCCTGAACGGCCTGTTGACATCCATGGGCACTGCCACCCCCGTGAATGTCTCCTTCGACTGGGGCACGGACCCTGATAATTTGAGCAATGGAACTCCCTACCAGGCACTGACGGCCCCGTTAAGCTTTAACGCCGACCTGGCCGGCCTAACCGCCAGTACCAGGTATTACTACCGGGCAAAGGCGGATGGCGGGGCGCACGGCACCGGCTATGGGTCGACACTGTCCTTTGTCACGTCCAAGATACCGCCCTCTGTGTCCACCGGGGGCATCAGCGATGTGACTGCCGGTTCAGCCATCGTACACGGCACGCTGCATTCCATAGGCTCGGCGCCCCTGGTGGAAGTATCTTTCCAGTACGGCACCACCTCAGGTATGTACAGCCACCAGACCACTGCTCAACCACAGACCGCTCCCACTGCGTTCCAGGCAACGCTGGGCAGCCTGTCGGCAGGCACCACCTACTACTACCGGGCAAAAGCGGATGGCGGTACACACGGCATCCGCTACGGCAGCGAGCATGTTTTTACCACGGGCTACGATCCACCCTCGGTTGCCACTGATGCGGCCGCCCATGTAACCACCAATAGCGCTACGCTGAACGGCACCCTGACCGATAATGGCACGGCAACCATGGTGATCGTGTCTTTTCAATACGGCACCACGCATGGAGGCCCTTATGACAATTCCACGGCGCTTCAACCTATGACGGCGACCGGAGGCTTTTCCTCCCATCTGACCGGCCTGACGCCACATACCACATATTATTACCGGGCGAAGGCGGATGGCGGCATAAACGGCAGCAGTTATGGCGATGAGATGAGCTTCCGCACCTCGATGTTCCCGCCGTTGGTGACTACGAGTGGCGTTACTGCTGTAACCGCCGATTCGGCCACCCTGAACGGGGACCTGAATTCCCTGGGCTCAGCTACCACGGTAAACGTTTCTTTCCAGTACGGCACAATACAGGGAGGACCTTATTCCAATTCAACAACGCCGCAAGCGCAGACGGCAAGCGGGGCCTTCAATGAGGCTATAGCTGGCCTGAATGCCGATACCGCTTATTACTATCGCGCTAAGGGTGATGGCGGCGTATATGGCATCAACTATGGCGCCGAACACAGTTTCACCACCTCCAGCATGCCGCCTTCGGTGGAGACCGATGCGGCTACCGCCATGACCGCCGGCTCGGCTACCCTGAACGGCGACCTGACCATCAAGGGCACAGCTATCCCGGTATACGTTTCCTTCCAATATGGGACATCTCACGGAGGACCTTATGACTTTGTGACGGCTCCTGAGGCAAAGACCGCGATGGGCAATTTTTGGTTTGACCTGAGCAGCCTGACCGGTAATACCACTTATTACTATAGGGCTAAGGCTGACGGCGGAGTCTATGGTACGGGCTACGGGGCCGAGGAGAACTTCACCACTTCTAAAGTACCGCCGTCGGTGATCACCGAGAATGCCAGCACCGTAGCCGCTACTTCCGCCACCCTGAATGGTTTCCTTGACTCCGTGGGAACCTCACCGGCAGATAACGTATCGTTTGTGTGGGGTACCACGACAAATCCTTCGACGCCAACAGAGAATCAGACAATGAGCTCGCAGGGCTATTTCCATTCCGGTCTCACCGGACTGCAGGCTTTGACAACCTATTATTTCAAGGCCAGGGCGGATGGCGGGGTACATGGCAATGTAACTGGCGGCGAGTGCAACTTCACCACCGGGGCGACTCCACCGTCGGTATCCACAGAAGGCGCCACCGTTGTTGGAGATGATTCGGCCACTCTCAACGGCTACCTGCATTCCCTGGGCACAGCCCCTAACGTATACGTATCCTTCCAGTACGGCACCAGTTCAGGAGTGTACGGCAATATGACCCCACAACAACTGCTGAATGACCCACGCGCCTTTGTAGCCAACCTGTCCAGCTTGCATACTGACACAATATATTACTATCGTGCCGTAGCTAACGGTGGTGTGCACGGCGTCAGCTACGGGACTGAGCACGCCTTTAAAACCAATAGCGATCCGCCCTCGGTGACCACCAACCCGGCCACCCATATGACCACCGACACCGCCTTCTTAAACGGCACCTTGACTGCCCGGGGCACGGCCACCTCCGACAGCGTATCATTTGTGTACGGCACTACTCCGAAAGGCCCTTACCCCAACTCCACGTCACCCCTGCCGATGACCGAGACGGGCCCTTTCCAGTCAGGTATTACCGGCTTAACTCCCTTCACCACCTACTATTTCAAGGCAAAGGCCGACGGCGGCGTATTCGGGACTGCCTACGGGGCTGAGGATAACTTTACTACCAACCACCTGCCTCCTATTGTGTGGACCGGCGGCGCCAGCGATATTATGACCAACGCAGCCACCTTGAACGGCAACCTGTATCTGATGGGCAGCGCCACCGAAGTGAACGTATCATTTGAGTACGGCACGACGAGTGGCGCCTATACTGGCTCTACGACGCCGCAAGCGATGACAGAACCGGAGGCCTTCCAGGCGGATTTGAGCGGCTTGATCCCTGACACTACCTATTATTACCGGGCCAGGGGCGTTGGCAGCAACGGCACCGGTACCGGCGCCGAGCAAGTGTTCACCACCGGCGCCTTCCCTCCATCGGTAACCACCGATTCCGCCACCAGTATAGCATCCGACTCCGCCACACTGAACGGCAACCTGGATTCACGTGGCACTTCCACTACGGTGAACGTGTCCTATGAATGGGGCACCACGCAGGGCGGCCCCTACACCGGCTCAACTGCGCTGCAGTCAATGACAAACACGGGAGCTTTCAATGCCGGCCTCTCCGGCTTAACTTACTACACAGTATATTATTACAGGGCCAGGGCGGACGGTGGCATCTACGGAATCAGCCATGGAGAAGAGATGAGCTTCATTACCTTATCTCCGCCACCTCCACCTCCTCCGCCACCTCCACCTCCTCCACCACCTCCACCTAATCCACCGGCTACGCCGAACCCTCTGATGGGCTCAGGTGGACAGACATCGCATGGCGCTTCTGTACCAGGCACCGCAACAATGACCCAACCGGTTCCGCTTCCCAATATCCAGGTCCAAAGCGCCTCGCTATCCTCAACTAAAGTTTCACCCGGGACACCTGTAACAGTAACCGCCAATGTGGCCAACGGAGGGACTGCCAACGGTTCAACCAGGCTGAAGCTATACGTCAATGGCGAGGAGGATTCCAGCCAGGGTATCACGGTGGAAAGCGGCGGCAACCGGCCGGTTTACTTTACTGTAAACAGGAGCCAGCCGGGAACATACGATGTGTACGTGAGCGGCGTACAGGCCGGCAGCTTCGTGGTGGCCGATAACATTGACCCCGATAACATTCTCTTTATCAGCATGACCCTGATCTTCTTCTCCCTGGTATTGGGAATCATATATGTGTGGAGAAAGAGGCAGCAGGAGTATTAACGCTGCAGCATAATATAAAATCAATGAAACTAAGTAAAATCCTCATCGCCAACCGTGGTGAGATAGCCATACGCATCGCACGGGCCGCATCCGGTCTGGGCATCACGGCTGTCACCATATACTCCGAGGACGATTCAAAATCCCTGCATGTGCCGGCCGGCGACGAGGCCTGCGCGCTCAAAGGCAGCGGGACAGCAGCTTATCTCGACGCAGGGCAGATCATCTCCATTGCCCGTGCAGCGGGATGCGATGCCGTGCATCCCGGCTACGGCTTTCTCAGCGAGAGCGCCGATTTCGCACGGCGCTGCGGGCAGGCAGGGCTCACCTTTATAGGTCCGCGGCCGGAGACGCTGGAGCTGTTCGGCGACAAGGCGCAAGCACGCCGGTTGGCCGGGGACTGTGACGTGCCGGTGATGGCCGGTACAGCGGGCGCAGTTACGCTGGCCGAAGCAAGGGATTTCTACATCTCGCTGGGCCGGGACGCGGCGGTCATGGTCAAAGCGGTGATGGGCGGCGGAGGCCGGGGCATACGGCCGGTTTATAGGCTGGAAGACCTGGAAGAAGCCTTCAACCGCTGCCGGTCGGAGGCAGGTGCAGCTTTCGGGGTAAAGGACGTTTATATCGAACAGCTAATCCCGCGGGCCAGGCATATCGAGGTCCAGGTCATGGGTGACGGTAAACAGGTGATTCATTTAGGAGAGCGCGAGTGCACACTACAGCGGCGCAACCAGAAGCTGTTCGAGGTTGCACCGAGTCCGTCAGTCCCGCCCGGCTTGCGAAAGGAGATCACTGGAGCGGCCCTGAAGATAGCCGGTAAAGCCAGTTACCTCAGCCTTGGTACCTTCGAGTTCCTGGTTGAGAACTCACCCGGCAGGGCGCAGTCATTTTACTTCATGGAAGCCAACCCCCGCCTGCAGGTCGAGCACACCGTCACGGAAGAGGCCACGGGTGTCGACCTTGTCAGAGCACAGATAGAAATAGCCGGTGGAAAAACGCTCCTCGACCTGGGACTCACCCGTGATGCGCCTCATCCCCGCCTCTACTCCCTGCAGGTGCGCGTCAACATGGAGACCATCGATGCAACGGGTAACGTACTTCCATCATCCGGTAGATTGAATGCCTACGAGGCCCCCTCCGGCCCGGGCATACGTGTGGACGGCTACGGCTACAGCGGCTATGTCACCAACCCGTCCTTCGACTCGCTGCTGGCCAAGCTGATTGTCACATCGCGGTCAAAAAATTACGGGGACGCGGTTGCCGTGGCCCGCCGCGCGCTGGAGGAGTTCCGCATCGAGGGGGTGGAGACCAACGTCCCCTTCCTGCTCAACCTGCTGGCCCGGCAGGAGGTTATGAATAATGATATCTATACTCGTTTCATCGATGATAACGCAGCAGCACTGGCGGAGGCGCCGGTGGGACGGCGTACGCGGTTTTTCTCTGAAGGTAAAACGGATGTCTCGGCAAACCGGCCACAGAGGCCACCGGTCCCCCCGGGAACAGTCCCGCTGGCGTCACCCATGCAGGGTTGCGTGGTGGATATCGAGGTCATCGAGGGAGACGCCGTCAGCGTGGGCCAGAAACTGGTGGTGCTGGAATCGATGAAGATGGAACATGTCATAACGGCCGGCTGCAGCGGATACGTGCGCGCCATCTGCGTAACGTTAAATGACAATGTCTCAGCCGGTTCACCACTGCTCTTCATCGAGGAGGCCGCGGTGTCTGCCGTATCGAAGGCCGCCGAGAGTGAAATAGACCTCGATGTTATCCGGCCAGACCTGGCGGAAGTCATTGAACGCCACTCCTTCACACTCGATGAGAACCGTCCCGAAGCCGTCGCCAAAAGGCGCAGCAAGGGCCGGCGCACGGCACGCGAGAACGTCAATGACCTGTGCGACCCTGGCAGCTTCATCGAGTACGGCGCACTGGTCGTGGCCGCGCAGCGCGGCCGGCGAACTATTGATGACCTGATCAAAAAGACGCCCGCCGACGGCCTAATCACGGGGATAGGCACGGTCAACCGCAAGTTATTCGGGGAAGAAAGGGCGCGCTGCATGGTACTGGCATACGATTTCACCGTGCTGGCCGGTACCCAGGGCCTTTTCAACCACAAGAAGATGGACAGGATGCTGCAAATCGCCAACCAATGGCAGCTTCCAACAGTTTTCTTTGCCGAGGGTGGTGGAGGGAGGCCGGGCGATACCGACGCCAATGTGGTGGCCGGGCTCGATATCACTACCTTCAGCCGTTTCGCGGCCCTCAGCGGAAAGGTCCCTCTTATCGGCGTAGTCGAGGGTCCATGCTTCGCCGGCAACGCTGCATTACTGGGCTGCTGCGACGTCATCATCGCCACCAGGGGCTCCAATATCGGCATGGGAGGACCCGCCATGATCGAGGGAGGTGGCCTGGGCGTGGTCAGGCCCGAAGACATCGGCCCCATCGACGTACAGACCCGCAACGGCGTGGTGGACGTCGAGGTGGAGGACGAAGCAGAGGCCGTGGTTACAGCCAGGAAGTACCTCTCATATTTCCAGGGGACGACTCCGGGTTGGGAGGCCACAGACCAGCGCCAGCTGCGCTGGCTGATACCCGGGAACAGGCTGAGGGTATACGACGTGAGGAAGGTCATCGATGCCCTTGCGGATAAGGATTCCGTTCTTGAACTCAGGCCGCGTTTCGGCCCCGGCATGGTTACGGCGCTGGTGCGCATCGAGGGAAGGCCGTTCGGCCTGATCGCCAACGACCCAAGGCACATGGGGGGCGCCATAGAGGCGGACGATGCGGACAAGGCGGCGCGCTTCATGCAACTGTGCGATGTCCACCGCCTGCCCGTGCTTTCGCTGTGCGACACGCCGGGCTTCATGGTGGGGCCCGAGATAGAGGTGCGCGCGCAGGTGCGCCATGTGTGCCGCATGTTCGTGGCCGGGGCACATGTGACCGTCCCCTACTTTACCGTTGTCCTGCGCAAGGGATACGGCCTGGGCGCCATGGCCATGGCCGCCGGCAGTTTCCATGATTCATTTTTAACGGTAGCCTGGCCGACCGGGGAGTTCGGCGGGATGGGGCTGGAGGGAGCGGTCAAGCACGGCTTCAGGAAGGAACTCGAGGCCATCAAGGACC
>Ga0247841_10003673_pt1 | contig 27820 bp, 24 predicted proteins | sample LaCruzMarch2015__2_FD_192410 | JGI IMG/M metagenome (GOLD analysis project Ga0247841, IMG submission 192410) | Freshwater microbial communities from meromictic Lake La Cruz, Castile-La Mancha, Spain - LaCruzMarch2015_18m | ecosystem: Environmental > Aquatic > Freshwater > Lake | place: Spain... | reverse complement strand
CGTCCGGTAGGGATCAATGATGATAAATCCGATATCATCATACTCAAATCTGCCGCTGTTCTCTTGCAGTATCCCGGAAATCATTTCACAGATGCTATCCACCGGGTATCTTGCAAACACATCACTTGCGCCGCCGAGAAGTGACTGGCGCAGGCAAAAGCGCCATACATCGTCGAATCCATCCGTTGAAAGAAGCAGCCTGATATCGCGATCAGTCGTACGATATTGTGTTACGTCCACAATATCCTTGCTTCTTCCCGCAAAATTCATGTCGCGTCCGGTCTGCTTAATTATCAAACCGGTGACACTGTTCATAACAGTTACAACGCTGTCACCACCGTGCGTAATTATCAGAGAAACGCCTTCCCCTTCGGGGCTTATGGCCACACAGCTAAAGGTTGTCTTGTGCTGGTATTTCTGTTCGGAGTATATTTCCGTGTTAATCAGATCCTTCCAGCCCGAAACCGTGTCCGGCACGCCTGATTGCGCAAGACTTTCTGATAGTCGATTTAAAAGATCACGAGAAGCCCAGGGAAAACGCTCCGAGCCGTCAGCCACTGCAAAGACCAGATGTTCAAAGTCAAAGTAAAGGCAATCGCCGTTGCCGTAGCCGCTTCTAATTTTCTCGGTTCCGGTGCTGATTCCACCGCACAATGCTCCCGGCAGTTTCAATATCCGCTTTGATGGATTTATCTCAACCGTCGGAGACTCCTTCACACTATTCAATCTATTACTTTAAAATACTCAATATCCCGTATGCTGCCCTTGCGATCCTTGGAAAATACCGGCTCAACCCGGGCGCCGATCTTGATCTTGCTTTCGTCCTCTACGCTGATGTAGTGCTGGAAGAGGGTATCGGCACCGTCGAATTTGATGAAGCCGTAGCCATAGGGAACAGGCTTCTGCGCGCCTGTTTCCGGATCGATGAAAGCGAAACGCAGGATGGTAAATGTGCCGATGACACCTTTCGGGCCGACTTCAACCCAGTCTTTCATTTCTACAAAGCAATCTCCGCACACGCCACGCGGCGGGATATAAACTTTCTTGCACCTGGGGCATTTGACTGCCATGAATCTGCGGTTGTCCCGCAGTTCGGTAAAAAACTTGCTGCCGTGCATCCCCACGGAATACGCAAAGGGCTGTACCGCGTCGCCTGATTCTATGATTATATGTTCTTTTTCAGTCATAATCTCTACTCCTGTTAGGTCACTTCGGTTTTTTCTTGCCGTGCAGAATCATATCCGTCCACCAGCAACCGCCGAAACCACTGCTGAAGGCGAAATTGACATCAGGTACCTGCCGCTCTTCCGCTTTACCCATCACCTGCATGGCTGCCTCCGCGCACCGGATAAGCCCTGTCGCCCCGATGGGATTAGTTGCTATAACGCCGCCTGACGGATTTATAGGCAGTTCACCGCCCATGTCTGTATTGCCATCCCAGATATACCGGGGCGCCTCGCCGGGGCCTACGATACCCATGTCCTCAATCCAGATCAGGCCGCCGAATGAATAGGGCTGGTACAGCTCGATGACGTCGAGTTCTTTGCGTGGCTCTTTGATACCTGCCTTCTTCCACAATTCCTGAGAACCCTCGCGCATACTGGTAAGGCGTCCGTAATCGGCATCGCCCAGATAACTGTATGAATGACGCGCTGCCGTCCCCCAGATCCAGTCGGGCTTCGGGCAGATCTTTTCCGCGACGTCTTCGCTGGCCATGATGACCGCGCAAGCGCCATCGGAACGGGGGCAAACGTCCAGCAGGTGGATCGGATCGGCAAGCATCGGGGAGGCAAGCACTTCTTCAAGGCTCACTTCTTTTCTGAGCTGAGCGTGGGGGTTGTTCATCGCGTGTTTCCGATCACGAACACTCACTCGGGCACCGTCTCGTTCAGACGCGCCGTAACGGGCAATGTAGGCCTGTGCCTCCGCTGCCAGACCCGAAATCGCGCCGGCAAATACCAGTCTGTCCCATACTGGATCAAAGGCAGTGGTGATTGCGCCGGTGGTATCCGACTCGGAGTTCTTCTCCCAGCCGATAATCAATACCCTGTCGAACATGCCTGATCCTACCAGATGGTAGCCGCCTATGGCGACTGTGCAGCCGGTGGTTCCGCCGGTAGTCAGCTTTATAATTGGTTTCATCGTTCCACCGGAGCCATCAACGCTCCAGCAATCGACGTAATTGATTCCTTCAAAGTGATCCATATTCCCGATGACGATGGCATCAATGTCCTTCATCTTGAGGTCAGCATCATCAAGCGCTCTCAGTACCGCCTCATTAATGAGCTCTTGGCCATTGACATCAGGACGATGGCTCTTATGAAATGTTTGTCCGGTTCCTACAATTGCAACTCGCTTAGCCATGGTTCTTCTTCCTCCTACTTGTCCTGATCAAGAATAAATACGCAGTGGGACTGACCGCCCAGGCCATTCACGCCATGTACCAGACCGGTTTTCGCCTTCTTCACCTGGAAACCGCCCGCGTCGCCCCGAATCTGCCTGACCACCGCGGCCATACTGTACAGGCCGGCAGCGATAACGGGGTGCCCGGAGAGCAATCCGCCGGATGCGTTGACTGGCAACCTGCCGTCGATGTTAAACTCTCCCTTTTCAAGGAGTTTCCCGGCCATTGCATCATCGACAAGCCCCATTTCTTCAAGCCACATAAGTTCCTGATAAGTAAAAGCATCGTAAATTTCGGCAACATCTATTTCTTTTTTTGGATTTTTGATTCCGGCCATCGCGTACACCTTCTTTGCCGCTTCGGTGAGTGCCTTAGCGCGGGAAAGATCCCTATCGCCAAAAAAGAAGCTATCCGCGCAAAATGATACGCCCTTGATCCAGACCGGCTTTTGCTGAAATTTTGCCGCCACTGACTCGTGGGCGATAATAACCGCCGCGCACCCGTCGGATATGGGCGAGCAGTCCAGCTTGTGCAGTGGGTCGGCGATCATCTCGGATTCCAGCACATCCTTAACGGTGATCTTCATGGGAAGCTGCGACAAAGGATTTTTCAGGGCGTTGCCATGATTCTTCACGGATACCAATGCCAGTTGCTCAGGTGTTGTCTTGGTGCGGTGCATGTAGGATCTTGCTTGCATGGCGCACGCGGTAACCATATCCATGCCGAGAGCCCGCTCGTAGATGGAATCAAAGGCGGAATTGGTGATAAGGCTCGATACGCTCTGGGAGCCCTTGGAATGCCCGGTGACCAGGGTGGTCTTGTACGATCCGGAAAGGCTGCGCGTCATGCCGTAAAATGCTCCGTAGGTTCCATCGCCCTCAACACAGGAAACATTTTTGTGGGCAGCGCCGCTGGCATCACCTACAGCCATGCAGGAAATAGTCCTGCCGTCCCAGAAGTCGCTGGACGTGGTCACTACGTTGTCGATATCGTCAATTGTCATTCCCGCGTCGCTTAGCGCCTTATTTACGGCCTCCCACGCCATGTCGGCAAAAGTTTCTCCGACTTTGCTCTTTTCAATTTTTGTCGTGCCGACGCCGATTATTGCTGCTCTATCCATATTTTTGGCTCCTATACCGGTTTGAAATGCGAAATGTCGCGGATGTTACCTTTGCGCCCCTCGGAGAACACCGCCTTTACGCGCATGCCGATTTTCACGTTTTCCGGCTTTATTTCGTCCAGATAATGCAGCATGGCGGTATCAGCGCCATCGAGTTTTATCAGGCCCCAGATGACCGGAACCTTCCTGTCATGCGGGATGGCCGCAAACTGCCGCCTGGCAACTGTAAAGGTAATGACTGTTCCCTCGTCGGAAATGTTTACCCACTGCGTGTTTTCGGTAAAGCACGAGGGGCAGACCTTGCGCGGAGGCAGGAAAACCTTGTTGCATGCCGCGCATTTTGTTCCAGTTATTTTCTTTTCATCCCGCAGGGTTAGATAAAATTTACTCGCCGTGTCACCTGCCCACCACGAATATGGGACGTTGATCTTGCTTTTGTACACCATCGGCTCAATGCCTTGAAATTGATCGGACATGATTATTCTCCTATCTCCCTATAATATACCGGTTCGGGTCCACTTCCTCACGGAGAATGCGCAGCTCGTTTGCGTGTGGCGGATCGGTATCTGTGATCTTATCTGCCCAAAGTAGCTCAAAGCCGCAGTTTTCCTGGATATCCTTCCGGGTATAGCCAGGATTGACATTGAGTACCTTCATCCGTTTGGAATTTTCTTCAAAGCCCATGATCGCCATGTTGGTAATGATCCGGTAGGGGCCTGTCCCTTTGGGAAGGCCCGCATCATATCGCGAGTTGCCGCCTGTCAGGTAGCCGGGTGATGTGATGAAATTTATCTTTTCTGTAAATCTCTTCGCGTCCTGCGGTGTCATCATCATGGTCCTCCAGCAAAGTGAGGCCAGGTCGTTTGCTCCGCCCGATCCGGGGAAGCGCACTTTGGGCTTGGCATGGTTGTCGCCGACCATGGTGGAGTTGATGTTCCCGTACATGTCGATCTGCGCTCCGCCCAGAAAGGTGTAGTCCACCATCCCGCGCTGGCATGTTTCCATGATTTCGGGCATGGAGCTGGCGAGGATCGCCCGGTAGAATGTACGCGAATCGCCTACGGAAATAGGCATTGCCGGCAGGATTGGGGCGACACCGCCGGCCTCGAACATGATGGTGAGGTTGGGCGAATGCGTCTTTTGCGCAAGCATGGCGGCAGCGCAGGGCGCGCCGGTACCCACAACAACTGTAGCGCCGTTCTCGAGATTCCGCGCCGCGATGCATATCATTAATTCCATTGGATTATAATCTGCCATTGTAGTTCTCCTTATTTCTTATCAGTCAGGTGTTCAATGGCGCGAAGCTTGATCATCCGTTCGATGCCGCCGTTAAGGTTGAGATACTCATAGAAGTTCTTTGTGTCCAGTACCTGTTTCTTGAAAAACTTCTTGAATTCCACGGGATCCTTCTCGATGCTCAGCCATTGCTTAATGTATTCCTCATCGGAAAAATACTCGTAGGGCATGTTGCCGGGATAGCTGCCGTAGGGAACTTCAATTACGGCATCAACACACCAGAAGGGAATGAAGGTAGCGTGAGGCTGACGTCGAATTTCCTCGTTGGGTATAATCCGCTCGGTGGTGAGCACAACCTTTTTGGCAGCCTTGGCCAGATCCTGATCGGAGACGGATGCGCCGTACACATGGGCGTTGCCGTAGACATCGCACTCATGGACGTGAATTGCCGCAAAATCTGGGTAGAGCGCGGGGTGTGCCGCGTATTTCTGTCCGGTGAAGGGGCAGAGTATCTCTTTTGCCGCGCTGTACTTGAAAGTATCTGTGCCCATGATGTTACGTGCCGGCAGGAAAGAGAGTCCCATTGCCGCGGCTTTTATTCTCCATGATAGGGTCGCGTTTGTCCATTCCGTGAGTTTGATATTACCGCTTTCCACAGCGCGTCTGGCGTGCGGGGAAAGGCCGCGTGCTTCCAACCCGATTATATAGGCGACATCGAGTCTGTCGATGCACTCACCGGCTATAAGTATCTGGAAGTCGTGCGTCGCGGTATGGCCGGCAAACCCCAGTTTTTTCTTTCCCTGCCTAACGATCTCATGCAGGATCGCGGTGGGAATGCGGTTTGCCCCGAACCCGCCGATGGTTATATAGTCGCCATCCTTGATCATGGTTTTGACTGCCTCTTCGGCGGTGGTGACTTTGTTTACCATTGCGCGCGATTTGTGCCTGAAAAATTCCCTTGCTTTATCGGCATCAGGGTCAGTAAATAATTCATTCTGACCTTGCTTTAATTCAACTGCCGTGCTCATCATGGATCTCCTTTATCCTCCCGGATTTCATTTTACTTTAACTTATGCTTGCACAAGTGTTCTCGAATCATTTTTTTACGTAAAGTTCGTCCACAGCCTCTTTCCCATACATTTCGTCAATGAGGTCATTGTACTTCTGCAGCACCACTTTGCGCTTGAGCTTCAGGGACGGTGTGAGTTCGCCGCCTTCCTGCGAAAAATCGGATTTGACGATCCTGATTTTAATGATGTTTTCGAACGACCCAAGGTGTTTGTTGCGCTCATCTACGTGCTTCTGCACAATATCGATAAATTTCTTGTTTTCCAAAAGCTCCGCCGGGTTATTGAAGGTTATGCCTTCCTCTCTGGCAAGCGTTGCGGCCTCATCAGGATTGATGTTGCACAAGCCGGTGAGATACTTCTTCCTTTCACCGATGACGATAAACTGTGTGAAAAGCGGATCGGACTTGAACATGTTTTCAATCTTCTGCGGCGCGATGTTTTTGCCACCCGAGGTTATGATGAGATCTTTCTTTCTGTCCGTGATGAGCAGATTGCCCTCTTCATCAAACATACCGATGTCGCCAGACATGAAATAACCATCGGGCGTGAAGGCATCACGAGTCTCGTTCGGCAGTTTCCAGTAGCCTTTGATTACGTTGCCGCCCTTTAATAAAATCTCGCCGTCGTCGGCTATCTTGATATCCATACCGGGTATCGGTTTGCCGGTGGTCCCTATCCTGTAATCAGCCAGTGACTGCATCGTCGCCGGTGCCGTGGCCTCCGTCATGCCATATCCCTGAATGACTGTGATGCCTGCCGCGTTAAAGAAGCGAATGATCTCTTCGGCAGTAGGGGCGCCAGATGCCGTCATCCATGTAACCCTTCCGCCAAGCTTATTCTGTAACTTTTTGAATATGATAGCATAGGCGATCTTGTATTTCAGCTTCAGGAAAAACGGGATGCGCCTGTGTTTTTCGCGGCGCTCGCTTATACGATCGCCCACTTTCTGTCCCCAGGCAAAAATCTTCTGTTTGAAAGGGGACTGCTCCTTAACCTGCGCCATTATTTTTTGGTACACCTTTTCGCAAACTCTCGGCACTGCCAGGATCATGGTGGGACGCTTTTCTTCAAAATCTGCCAGCAGCGTTTCAATGCTCTCCGCGTAGGATGCCGTGATGCCGCAGTACATGCCGTAGAAATGTCCCGCGATCCGCTCAAACACATGTGAGAGCGGAAGGAAGGGAACCGTGCAGTCTTTATCAGATGCAAAAGGTGGGCGAATAGCGTCCAGGGACTTAACCACCCAGAAAATATTGCCGTGGGTTATCATCGCTCCTTTGGGCAATCCGGTGGTGCCTGATGTATAAACGATGGTGGCAAGATCATCAACCGTTACTTCCTGTGAAAGTTTTTCAAAGAGAGTAGGATCTTCGGCGTTTTTTTTGTATCCGAGTTTCATGAGCTCCTTGAAACTCATGACTTTGGGATGACCTACGGCATCCTTTTCTTCCATGACGATTATCTTTTCCAGGCTGGGGCACTTGTCCACTATCTCCAGCACCTTTTTGAGCTGGTTCTTGTTTTCCGGCACAATGATCTTCGATTCGGAATTATTAATGATATACTCGATTTCCTCAGAAGCAAGCGTTGGGTACACTGGGATTACGCAGACGCCGATTCCCAATGAGCCCATATCGGTATAAAGCCATTCCAGCCTGTTTTCAGAAAGAAGGGAAACCATGTTTCCCTTACGAACTCCCAGTGACCAAAGACCCAGACCTACGGCTCGCGCCCGGTCGTAATATTCATTCCAGGTAGCTCCGTGCCACACGCCTCCCATCTTTTTCTCGATGGCCAGACGATCCCCGTACTTATGAACGCGGTTATGAAAAACATCGTTCATGGTTTTTTCTGATAATTTCATCACGCATCCCCCCAAGTCTATTATACCATTTCGCTTTCAAAGGATAACGAGGCGGCAAGAAGGAGGCACCACAGACGTATTGTACATACGTCGAGGAAGCCGACGACACAGCCAACAAAGTTAGCCAAAGAAAGAGAATTGGTATTACTATCTCTTCTTAAGACCCATGATCAGTCTGGCTTCATCTGTCGTAGCCACCGGACGTCCGATGCTGTTGGCAATTGATACCGCCACTTCCACCAACTCATAACTTCCTTTAGCCAGATCGCCATTGGGCATTTTTATATTATCTTCCAGCCCGACACGCATATGTCCGCCCAGTAGGCACGATTGCATGATGCAGGGGAACTCGTCGGTGCCGACGCCGCAAGTAGTAAAGTTAGCCTTTGCCGGTAGCGCGTTCATCATGGCAATAAAGGACTCTGCCCGGAACTGCTGTCCACCAGCGACTCCCCAGACGAAGTTAAAGTTAATCGGGTCGGTGAAGAAGCCCTGTTTGCCTATTAGGATGGCATTGTCAAGTCCGCCCATATCATAGCATTCGATTTCCGGTTTAACTCCGTTTTCTTCCATGGCTTTACCGAAATCCTGCAACATGGTGAAGGTATTTTCAAACACGTAATCGATAAATACCTTCCCTGTTTTGCGGTCAACAATGCCGAAGTTCATCGTGTTGGTATTCAGCGATGCCATTTCGGGTTTGATTGCCAAGATCTGGGATAACCGCTGTTCCGCTGTTTTGCCCATGCCGACAGCCGATGTCAGGTTAACGATAAGTTCCGGGCATTTCTGCCTGATGGCGTCATAGGTGGCGCGTATCCGCTCGTGTTCATGGGTTGCCATGCCGCCTTCTTCGCGCGCGTGGACGTGCACCATCGCTGCTCCTGCTTTCCAGCACTTGTAAGCCTCTTCGGCAAATTCGGCCGGAGTATAAGGAACGCTGGGGATCTGATTCTTCATGGTCGCCGCGCCTGAAAGCGCTGCGGTAATTATAACTGGTTTCGACATATCGGGTTTCCCTCCTTTTCTTTTTTCCTGTGTTTCAGGTTCATCTTCAGGTTTCCACTGCTTTCTTGCGGTTCCGGGTAGTACTGATACTTTTGCCCCTTTAACCGCCGGCTTGAAATGATCTATGTCCAGGATTGTATTCGTCGTTTCTTTGGCGAATACCGCCTCCACATTCATCCCGATCTTCACGTTCTCTATCGCGCATTCCTCAAGAATATGCATGAAGGGCGTATCCGCGCCTTCGAGCTTGATTAGGGCCAGGACAAATGGCGCTTTGCGCGGCAGATGTTTGTCGTCATAGCGCACCACCGTGAAATTTTCCACCGTGCCGCTATTGCTGACATCAACCCATTTATCTCGGATGTCGGTAAAGTCCTTGTCGCATACCTGCCGCGGCGGCAGATAGACCAAGTTACAGGTAGGACATTTTACTCCCATAATTTTCTTCTGATCACGGATGGTTGTGATGAACTTGCTGCCAACTCGGCCGGCGAAGTAAGTATAGGGGAGCGCCATTTTACCTTCAACTACATAGCTGTCTTCAAAACCTTTCATCTGCTTTGTTGTCATATACCTACTCCTCACTCGTCTATTTCAAAATATTTAATATCCCAGATATCACCGATTCGATTTTCCTCCCAGACGGGGCGGACGAGGGTTCCCTTTTTCTCATTCCAACCCATCTGGATTTTTTCTATCTGGTCCTTTCGAATAAAATGCGTCAAGGTTTCATTGCCTGTGCATCCATCAAGAAGGACAAAGATCGACCCGTAGGGGGTTTCCCTGGCCACGCCGGTCAGTGGGTCAGGCATGGCGAAGTACACGAGATCCATATAGCGGACTTCGCCCTTGGGCCCGACCTCCACGAAATTAGCGGCGCGCACCCGACATTCGGCGCACACTTCCCGCGGTGGCAACTGCAAACGGCCGCACTTGGGACATTTATTCGCGTATATTTTTTTATCTTTCAACCCCTTGAGAAATTTGCCCATGATTGGACCGGTGGAAAATTTCTGGTTTACTGATATGGTCTTTTTAAGAACAAGAAGTTCCTGTTCCTGAACGTTGCTGCCCATCGGGTCCTTATATTTTTCAAAAAGAATAGGCCATTTCGACGCCATCATGTTGATATCACCCTTGGCGGCCGCCTTTCCTGCCGCCAGAATACTTTGTGCGTCGATCTTGCCTAGTATGAAATCAACGTAATCCTTAGCATCGTTGAATTCCAGAGTAACTGTCGGCTTGCCCTCGATTGTCGTTGTGACTGTGCAGACCTTATCCTTTATAAATACGCTCCATTTGCCACCTTCCGGACCGCCTAGATCGAAGGCAAAAGATGCATCGAGCCCTTCGGCCTCTTTGGCCTTGAAACGCGGCACAATCGTCGCGAACATGTCGGCTAGATATTCCTTAACTGTCATTTCCTTTCTGGCGATGACAAACTTGCGGAAAAGCTTGCCGGTTTTCCCGAAGGCGCCCATATCGCCTTCAACCTTGACTTTGCCGCTCATAAAGGCGTTGGTGGCGTCAACTTTGCCGGTATTTACCCCGACAAAAGTCTCGCCATCAGCCTTCATGGTCGAGACACAGCCGGTCAGGTTGTCGGTCTTCTCGATCTTCATTTCGTCATTTTTTACAGTCAGTTTCCATTTGCCTTCGTCCTGGATGTCGTAACCAAAAACCGCATCGACATCCTTGGCCCCTTCAAGCCGGAAACGCTCTTTCATAGAATTGAATATGTCTTCTACTTTTACTCCCCAGTATTCTGCCATGATTATCCTCCTACCAGTTAAGTTCCTTTTCGAGCATTGTCATCACGGTCCACATAGTACCGCCGAACCCTGACGCGAGAGCGTGATTGACCGGGGTCGGTATCTGGTGCGGACCGGCATTTCCGCGCACTTGCAGAGCTGCCTCGGCCACCCGAATCAGCGCGGTAGCGCCGATCGGATTTGACCCGATAACGCCGCCTGACGGGTTGATGGGCAACTTACCGCCGATCATTATATCCTTGTTCTCGATAAGCTTGAGGTGTTCATCGCCTTTCATGCCGAAGAAGTCCCGAAGCCAGTCAATGGCCCACCATGAAGCAGGATCATACATTTCGAACACATCGAAGTAGTTCAAGGGGTCTTTGATACCATTGCGCTTGAACAGCTGCTCCGCGGCGAATTTATGCGTCTTCATAACAGGGAACTCCCTGTTATATCCGAATATATTGAATGTCTCTTCCTTGTGGGCGGTGATATGATCCCGTATCCAGACCGGGGTCTTGGAAAGCTCTTTCGCTTTTTTCTCGCAGGCAAAGATGACGCAGCACGCGCCGTCTGACTGTGAGCACATTTCGATGAGCTTAAGTTCGCCAACGAGTTTCGGCGATGTCCGAATGAGATCATCAATCTGACTGAAATCAAGCCCGAATGCCCTGTGTGCATTGGGGTTCAGGCTGGCGTGCTTGTCCATGATGATACGGTAAGTCATCGAAGCCTTGTTTGCGCGTTCGAGTCCAAATTCCCGTTCGACATCATACGCGGACGATCCGGTCAGTGCCCCTGCCTGTATTTTTCGGAACCAGAGGGGATCAGCCATGTTCGTGATTCCGCCGGTTGTGTTTCCTTCCTGCAGTTTCTCAAAACCGATGGCCATTACGATATCGTACATTCCCGATGCCGCCAGGTTGTCCGATGCGCATGACAGCGTCGCCCCGACTGTCCCACCGGTTGTGATTCTGATGCAGTCTTTGCCGTAGGCGCCGGTTCCCAGCACGTGCCAGAGGTCCGGCGAGTGCACCATCTCAAAGAGTTCCATGTTGCCGTGAACGATGCAATCGATGTCCTTCATGGTCAGGTTCGCGTCTTTCAGTGCCAGACTGACTGCTTCATGTATCAATTCAGGCTGGTTGACATCCTCACGATGGCTGGAATGCTTGGTCTGTCCGATGCCTATTATTCCAACATTTCTATTTTTCTTTTTATGTGCCATTGTTCAACCTCCCTGCGCTTCCATTACTATTACGGCCTGGTGCTGCCCGGCCCCGCCGGTTGCCGCCTGGGCGACTGCCCGCTTCGCGCCCTTGACCTGGCGATCGCCTGCCTGGTTGGCCAGGTGGTAGTAGCATTCAATGGCTCTGGCCGCTCCTCCGAGAAGAAGCGGATTACCATTGAGCTGTCCCCCGGACAGGTTCACATTGAATTTATCCATCCCGCCATCGTCGATCCATTTTCCGCCCTTACCTTCATCGGCGATGCCGACACCCTCGGCCCACATCGGGAGCTGGTAGGCTGCGTGGTCGCTGAGCTCGAAAAGCTGAATCTCTTTTTTGGGATCTTTTATGCCGGCCTTGGCGTATGCCCGTTGTGCGGCATTTTTAAGCGAAAAATTCGACGTAAGATCCTTGTCGCCAAGGAAATATGTGTCCATGCAGCTTCCGTATCCGGTAATCCACACGGGGTTTTTCGTGAACTCTTTGGCCCGCTCTTCGCTGCACAGCAACATTCCGTATGCCCAGTCGGTAACCGGATAAACATAGAGTTCCCGCAGTGGATCAGAATACATAGGCGATTGCAGCACTTCCTTTTCCGTGACGATTTTATTCTCGCGGCCATAGGGGTTCTTTTTTCCGTTTTTCCTGGAGCGCACCACTATTTTTGCGAGGTGCTCGTCGGTCACTTTGGATTTTTCCATATAAGCCCGGGCTTGCATCGCGTCCACGTTGTGATAGTCCATGCCGAGTGGTCTGCAGTAAAAGGGATCATAGGCGAGGTTGGAAATCATCCTCCGGCTTTCTCCTTGCGATTCCTTGCAGTGGCCCATGAAAAGTATCAAGTCGTCATGGCCGGACATGATACATGCCATTGCGTAACCAAGGCCGTTGATGCTTTCCTGAGCCATCTTCTCCTCGCCCCGGAAGTGCGCGCCAACGACATCGGTGATGCCATTGTTGGAAATGGTGCGCGCGTCGAACATGTCATCCGAACAGGTGATGATTGTCCGGATGCCCTTTTCCATGTCAAAGGTCACCTTGGTCTGCTTCATTATTGATTCGAAGCATTCCAGCAACATGTTTTGAAAACGTAAATAATGATAATTGGGATCGTTCTTGATCTGCGCGACGGCGCAGACGGCAATTTTTTTAGCCATTACCATTCCTCCTATTGAATATGACTTTACAAAGGATCATAATATTTCCTCCTTACTAAATGTAACAGTTCCAGCATTTCCCCTGCTTTATCGCCCGGATGATGGAATCTTTTTCCCGGTTGGTGTCCATTTCAATCCATGCCCTGCCGATGCCTCCAAGCGTGTGCGAGTCATCCGATGCTATTTTGGGATATGCAATATTTAGCGATTCAAAAACCATATCCCGAAACCCCTTCTTCGTTATTTCTACCGCGTCCAGGGGATACATCTTTTCGAGTTCCGTAAGTCTTAACAGCAACTGCTCCGTGGTAAAATCATATTCGCCGATGTGGTTGAATATGTGGAGCACCTCTTTGTCGCCCTCGATTTTCGAAACATGAATGTATCCATTTACAAAGACCGTCAGCTCAATGCCATAAAAAATAATCATGTTCGTTTTTACCTGCCCGCATATTTCCCGATAGTTGGGTTTCAGCAGGTAATCATGATCTGCAAAAGCTATAAAATCATATCCTTTTGATTCGTATGCATCGGCCACTTCCTGGGGAGACAATTTACCATCCGAACAAGTTGTGTGTGTATGCAAGCACCCTTTTAACAGCATATATATCGAATGTACATTAACAGCACCCCGGATTCGATCGTCCTCCTATTTTTGATTGGACGGTCAACCAACTGGATAGTTCATTAATCCCGCTTCGGATTATTGTCAAGAAAAAAGTTTGGTTTTTGAAAAATAAATCGGGCAGAAATTAATTTATTTGTAAAATCATCTCCTTATACCAAGTAGAATTCAGTATACTGTTTTCGGAATATCTTTTAAACTTGGCTGGACAGGACGGATAGAATCCTCTAACACGCTTTCATCTATCTAAAGTTTATTGTGAAACTCCAATTCCGAAAGTGCACTGAAGCTTGCAGGTCGAATTACCCCGCGAAGAAACTGTGTCATAATCTTCGTTTGTCAATGGCAATTGCGACACAGTCTCGAAGCGGAGGGCAATGAAGTTTGTTAGCCGAATTATCCAGCATAAGCAGGGCATAATAACTCGCAGCTTGCTGCGGAATCCGAGTCTATTTTTTTACCGGAGGCGGCTGTTTTGGGGGAGCATTTACCGGCACCTTCGTAACGCTTTTGGCATTCTTTAATTCTTCCGCTCGATCCTTTTCCACTTTCTTCCGGTCGGCATTTGCTTTGAGCTGGGCTTCTAGCCTCTCCTTGGCCAATTTGTCAGCCTGCGCCTGCTGTGCCGGGTTTAGGGAAGGTGCGGTCGTTTTCGGTTTCGTGCCGAGCTGCTTGCCGGGATCGAATTGTGCAATGCCCGGCCTAGCGAGCATGACCATGGCTGCCAGAACCGCAACCGTGAGAACCACTTTCAATATCCTCTTCATGAATTTTACCTCCTTGCTTATTTTGTTACACGCCGATTGGGGCGATCAGGTGCGTGAGGACAGACCCTGCTTCCCGCACCCCTTGTTCCACTGCGGCGCGCATCGTTTTATGATAAGAACTTGCTTACATTTGGAATGAATATAGGAAAAGCGTCCTTGTATGTCAAGTAAATATCATTATCCCACTACGTCGTAGATGCCCTTCAGGGTGCTGCGCTTCGGGGATAATTCGACTAACAACTTTCAGTCGCAGATAACCTTTAGGTTATTCGCTGCGCTTCTGAAAGTTGAGTCTCATTACCTCTTTTTCCTAAAAATAAGCTTCAGCGGCACGCTGTCAAAGCCAAAAGTTTCACGGATTTGATTCATCAGGTAGCGCTCGTAAGAAAAATGGATGCCCTTTACGTTGCTGACAAAGAAGACGAAAGTGGGTGGTTTGATATCTGTCTGGGTGGCATAAGCAACATGCATTTGACGGTTGGCATAACGCGCCAGCGGGTTTCTCTGCACTGATCTTTCCACTAGATCATTTAACGGGGATGTGCCGATTCTCTTTGTGTATTGACTGTACACTGTGTCAATCAGATCAAAAATCTTCGGCGCGCGTTGCCCGGTAACTGCCGAAATAAAAATAATGGGCGCAAAGTCCAGAAATTTGATTTGACTCTTAATATCCTCGACAAATTTCCCCACGGTGGAGTTATCCTTTTCAATCTTATCCCATTTGTTGACTACGATGATGCAGGCTTTGCCTCGCTCATAGGCAAGCCCGATAATCTTTGTATCCTGATCGGTAAGCCCCTCTTCGGCGTCAATCAGCACAAGCGCTATATCGCAGCGATTGATGGATTTGAGCGCCTGAACGACGCTATATTGTTCTAAAGTCAGGCTGATTTTGCTTTTTCTGCGGATGCCCGCTGTATCAATCAGCAGATAGCTCTTGCCATGCACTTTTACCGGCATATCAATGGCATCGCGTGTTGTGCCGGGCGTGGGGTTGGCGATGCTTCTTTCCTTGCCGAGAATGCGGTTGACCAGTGATGACTTACCCACGTTGGGTTTGCCGACGATGGCAACTTTAATTTGGGTATCGGAATCGTCTTTATAGTCTGCGGCGTCAGGGAAATTCCGGGTAATAATAGCCAGCAGTTCATTAACACCCAGACCGTGCTGCGCGGAGATCGGATGGAACTCATCGATGCCCAGCCGGTAAAAATCGGTGAGCATTTCCTCGTGCCGTTCTCCATCTACTTTATTGGGGACATAAAAAACACTCTTGCCTTTACCGCGCAATTGCCGGGCAATTTCCATATCCGAGGGGGTTAGTCCGTCTTTTCCATCCATTAAAAAAATAATGACATCCGCTTCTTCAATGGCCAGATTGCTCTGCTCGCGCATTTGCACAAGAATTCTTTCTTCTGATGCCGGTTCAAATCCACCGGTATCAATCAGGGTGAAAGCCTTATCCTGAAAAACGCAATCCATATAGTTGCGATCACGCGTGGCACCCGGCTCGTCAATGACAATAGCCTTTTGCTTCCCCGCAATTCGATTGAAAAGCGTTGATTTGCCCACATTGGGGCGGCCTACAATGGCTATTACTGGTTTTACCTGCATCTAAAATATTTCCCTTTGCTAGTGTTTTAATAAACCGAATTCTCGCAGCATCTTATCAGAGCTTGTCCAATCTTTGCTCACCCGCACAAATAGTTCCAGAAAGACTCTTGTGCCAAAGAGTCTTTCCATCTGCAGCCGGGATTGTGTACCAATATTTTTGAGCATGGAACCTTTTTTCCCGATCATAATCGCCTTTTGGGATTCTTTTTCGACGTTAATTGTCGCGCTGATACGGATTATTTTTTTCGCCTCATCCTCTTTAAATAAATCAACGGTTACTGCGCTGACGTAGGGGATTTCCTGGTTTGTGAGGAGCATTATCTGCTCGCGGATAAATTCCGCTGCGATAAATCTTTCGGTCGCGTCGGTCAGAATATCTTCGGGAAATAATTGCGGTCCTTCCGGAAGGATTTGTTTGATGGCATCAAGCATTTCGGCAATGCCTTCACCTTTTAGCGCTGATATGGGAAAAATTTCGCGATAGTCATAGAGTTTACGGAATTTGTCAATCAGTGGCAAAAGAAGCTGCTTATCGATAAGATCTATTTTGTTAATAACCAGAAAAACAGGCACTTTGACATGCGCCAGTGATTCGATTAAAAAAAGATCGTGATGATGAACATCAGCATTGGCTTCAATCAGCATAAGCAGTATTTCTGCATCACCAATCGCTTTCTTCGCTGTTTGCACCATGGCTTGATTTAGCGGTGTCTTGGGATTGTGGATACCCGGAGTATCCAGAAAAATCATCTGCGCGTCCGGGAAATTTTTTATGCCGGTTATTTTGTCCCTTGTTGTCTGGGGTTTATCGGCAACGATAGAAATTTTATCGCCGACAACAGTATTCAAAAATGTGGATTTACCAACGTTTGGTCGGCCAATGATGCCGATAAAGCCTGATTTAAACAAATTACTTATCTCCTATAATTCCATCAATTGTCAGATTAAAAGTTTTACCTGAATCTGCCGCAACGGAAATTTTGCCGTGCTCAATACCTTCGATTGATTCTACAATTAAATTGGCTTGAGGGTAAAGCTTTTTTATTGCCGCGATGTTCATATTAGCCATGCCGCGAAAGTTGGATATGTCTTGTCCGGACACATTAAAGCGGAGTTCCTTTGCGTTGTGAGGAATACCGGTAAGTAGTTTTAGTGACGAATTATAAAAAAGGGAAGACAGGACAAGACTGCCAAAGGCCGGATGAAATGGTCCTGCAAGTATTGCCCCATCTTTCTCCATTGCATCAGTCACTTGCAGGCCGATTCTAATGACGCGAATTCCTGCCTTTGATAGTTTTTCCCAGGACTGCCGGCATAAATCGATGGCCTCTGCCAGTTCTAATGGTTTGTAATTTCCGCGCCGGAATTCTTCAGCCAGTGCCGTGCCGGCCAAAACAATAACCGGATGAAGACGCACAGTATCCGGCATAAGCTCAATTGCTTTATTTACGGAATCCATAAAACCATTCGGAGTGTCTTGTGGCAAGCCGGCCATCAAATGCAGGCCGGTACTAAAACCTTGTTCTTTCAAAATCTTCATAGCCGCTAATGTAGCCGCGGCATCATGTCCTCTTTGGGCAAACCGGAGGGCTTCATCATTAAAAGATTGCGCGCCAAGCTCCACCGTCGAAACATTGTATTTATTCAGGAGTGTTAGGCTGTCTTTTGTGATGTAATCCGGCCTTGTCGAAATTCGAATGGAGTTGACAAGACCTGCTTCCACATAAGAGTTGGCCCAGGAAAGAAGATTTTCCTGATAGGTATTGTCAATCCCCGTGAAGCTGCCGCCGTAAAAGGCAATCTCCACATTTACATATTTTTTTTCCTTCCGATCCAGATAGGATTTGACCTCTGCATCAAAAAAATCCCTGGTTATTTTTGGCGGGAAATTTCCGGCAGTAATTTTTTGATTGCAGAAGATGCATCTGTGCGGGCAGCCGCTGTTCATAATGAAAACGGGAATGATTAATTGATTAGTTTTCTTCAACTTTTAATATTTCCCATGCTTTTTGAGCGGCTTGTTTTTCCGCTTCTTTTTTACTTTTTCCGCAGCCGATTTGGAGCATTTTGTCCGCAACCGTTACCTGTACCTCAAAAACTTTAGCATGGTCAGGGCCGCTGGAATCAATTATCGTATAGGCAGGGATGATTTTATATTTTTTCTGACAAATTTCCTGCAAGGCTGTTTTGTAATCGAAACCCTGAGAGAGTAAAGCGCTATCTTCCAGAAGAGACGCAAGTAGTATTTCTAAGATATTTTTCACGGCGATAAAGCCTGCATCCAGATATATTGCCGCGATGAGGGCTTCTAGGGCGTTGGCTAAAAGAGAATCTTTGGTACGGCCGCCGGAGTTTTCTTCGCCCTTTCCCAGCAAAAGACAATCGCCTAGCTGAAGCGAAGATGCAAGTTCAGCCAGTGGTTTTTCGGTGACAATACCGGCGCGAATCTTGGAAAGAGTGCCTTCGGAAAAATCAGCATATTTATTGATCAACAGGTCGCTTACACAAAGCCCCAAAACCGCATCGCCTAAAAATTCAAACCTTTCATTGTCGGCAAGGGGCGGGAACGGATTTTCATTCACGTATGAGCGATGGGTGAGGGCGATAGAAAGCAGCTCGATATTGCTGAACTTGTATTTGATCCTCTCTTCCAACTCCTGAAAATATTTCAGTCTATTTTCATTCAGAGACGATTTTTCCATAAAGTTCTCCATACCGGATATCTTGTGTTTGTACGATGACTACTTTATTCAGGGCAGATAAATCAGGTTTGTCTATTAAAACCGGTAAATAATTTTGCGAAACACCCTTCATTAAACCTGTTTTCTTATCCTTAATTTTTTCCACCAGCACTCGTAGCTCTTTGCCCAGGAAGCGCTTTGTAAAATCTTCTTTTTTCTTCGCGCCTAAGCTTCGAAGAATTGCCGCGCGTTTCTTTTTTATAGATCCATTTACTTTCGGCTGAATTTCTCGCGCTGATGTTTGCGGCCTTTCGGAGTAAGGGAAAACGTGCAGATAGGCAATTGGTATTTCTTTCAGCAAGTGTAAAGTTTTGTTAAATTCTTTTTCTCCTTCGGATGGAAAGCCGACCATCACGTCAACGCCGATGGCAACATCCTTTACTGTCGCGGTTATTTTCTCGATGAGTTTCCGGTAAAAGTCGGCATCATAATCGCGTTTCATAAGATTGAGAATATTATCATCACCGCTTTGCAGTGGTATGTGCAAGTGCGGGCAGAGAATATCCTTTTTATTGAAAAGTTGCAACAACTTATCTGTAATTTCCCGGGGCTCAATGGAACTCAAACGGATCCGGGTATTTTCGGCCTGCTCGATTATCCGGCGGATCATATCGGGAAGGTTTGTCGGCGGCTGAAGATCGTGCCCATAAGCGCCCAAATGGATTCCGGTGAGCACAATTTCTTTGTAATCCTGTCCGCACAAATTATCCACAGCCCGGAGTACTTCATGCTGGGGCATACTGCGGCTTTTACCACGGGCAAAGGGGACGATACAGTAGCTGCAAAAGTAATTGCATCCATCCTGGATTTTCAGGTAAGCGCGTGAGCGGTTGATAAATCTGGAAAGTGGCATGGCGCAAAATTCTTTTTGCTGGAAAATATCAGAGGTGTAAATACGGCAGGAATCAGTATCGCAGCTCTGTAGAAGGTCGGGGATGATACTTTTTTGATCATTGCCGACGACCAGCGTTACGCCTTCAATTCCCGCGATATCTGCGGCGGCAATTTGGGCATAGCAGCCGGTGACAATAATTTTTGCCTGCGGATTAGCGCGATGAGCCCGACGGATAAGTTGTCGAGACTGAAAATCAGAAAAAGCAGTAACTGTGCAGGTGTTGATGATATAAACATCGGCAGAGCAGTTAAAGGGAACAAGGGCGTAATCTTTTTGCTGCAAATCTTCGGCAAGGGCTGCCGATTCATGTTGATTCACTTTACAGCCTAATGTTGTCAGCCCGACTTTTAATTTATCTGCCACTTTGTGCAACTCCGTTCTCTGCCCTTTATATTAAAATGCCGTGAACATCAATTACGAATTGCCTTTTCGAAAGCTAATTGGCAAACAAAAGTTTGTCAAGGTTAAGCAAAATGTGCCAAAATGTATTTAATAAAATGTGGCTTTTATGGTAAAATTACGATAAATGAAATCAAAATCACGGGACGAACCCCAAAACTTACTTTGGGGTTCGTCCCTCCGCTATGCGGGATAGTTCAACTTACCAATTCCGTTGCGCTGTGCTTTCGGAATTGGAGTTTCACTAATTAATAAGGAGGTTTTTGTATGGATACAATCGTAAATTATATTTCGGCACATCCGGCAGTTATTACTTTGGCAGTTATTTTTGTCGTCATCTTACTTCTCTATTTTATTTTAAAACAATTCATTAAAATCTTGATGGTTGCGCTGCTTATTATAATGGCTGTTGGCGGATATTATTATCTCAAAGAGCCGGGTAAAACATCTGAAAGAATTAAGCAATCAATTCAAACATTTCAAAGTGGCACGAATGATATAACTGACAAGTTCAAGAATTTTTATCGGGATACTCAAGAACTCTTCAGTAAAGCTAAAAAAGTTCCCGGTGATATAAATAAATTGCTCACAGACCCAAATGGAAAAACGGGCAAATAATATTTAGGGTTTGTCCAATTCTCTACTTATGTTGACTTCATCAAAAACAGTTGGCTGGAAATTTGTATTATTACTGGCAATTTTAATTGTTCTGCTTGTCAGTTTTATGCGGCCTGTGAATCCCTGTCAGGAGCCCATTACCTATCGTTTGGGGAAGGTAGATGAAAGGTTCAATCTCTCTCGTGAAGAATTTCGCACAGCCGTAAAGATAGCCACGGCAATGTGGGGAAAACCGTTTTCTCGCGATTTTTTCCGTGAGGAGGCAGATGGCGCAATAGAAATAAATCTTCTTTATGATTATCGTCAGGAAGCCACTGACAGGTTAAAGAATCTCAATTACAAAATTGATCGCTCCAAGAGCTCTTACGAAGAATTAAAATCGCGTCTGGAAAATTTGCAAGCTGAATATGAGCAGAAAAAATCAGGGCTGAGTAGTGATTTTAACGCGTATAACGCGAAAGTGAATGCCTATAATGCAGAGACTGAATCATGGAACAGGCGAGGTGGAGCTCCGCAAAGCGTTCATACGCGGCTGATGAAAGAAAAAGATGAATTAGCTGCGCTTAGCAATAATCTGCGCGTGCGCCAGGAAGAAATGGAACCGCTGGTGGATACAATCAACAGCGTAGTCGTGGTAATCAATGAAATAGCCACAAATAATAACCTGGATTTAGTTGACCAGCAAAATATAGGCAGCACATTGGGCCGTGAGTTTTGTGAAGGTGTTTATGAATACAAAAACGGCAAGCGGTCAATTACGATTTATCAATATGATACTGAATATCGGCTTGTGCGCGTCCTTGCCCACGAATTCGGGCATGCCCTTGGCCTGAATCACAGCAAAAGCGGCGATGCCGTTATGTACCATTTAATTCAATCTGATTTGCTTACACTTGCGGCAGACGACATAGCCGTGGTGAAAAGCCGGTGCAAAATTAAGTAATCGAAAGAAGGGTGATATTATGGAAAAAGATAACCTCACGGATAATTCCTTCATAAAAGAGTTGCTAGGCCGAAGGTCGTTTCTAAGGAAGGTTACCGCACTTTTGGGCGGGATAACCATGATGAACTGGGGTTTGTTCCCCATCAAAAGCGCATTGGCCGCTATCCTTGGAGGCAATACAGGAAGCAAAAAAGAAAAGCTTATTTTCATTGCCATTGATGCCCTTCATCCGAAATACTTTGAGCTTGATGCCAGGGGTCTGCCGGGAGGGAGCGAAGGAAATTGGCTGATGCCCAATATTCACGCCTTTCTCAAAAAGTCACTATGGTACAAAAATGCCAAAGCCTATCTGCCCGCAGCCACGGACATGAACCACCTGAACGCACTTGCGGGAACATCTTCCGCGCAAAACGGTATCATCGGCGTGTGGGCACAGCCAACCGGATGGGATAAAAATGGAGAGGCTGTTGTCACCCGCACCAATATGTCTTTTGCCCGGGATGACAAGGGTAGGCCGGTGGATACACTTTTTCATGCATGGAAGCGGCGCTGGCCAGAATCCAAGACGCTGTTCATTACAGGCAAAGAATGGGTAGGCGAGATGTTCCACAGAAGCGGAAATACATCCTCGGGTGTGGATATTCTGGTGACCGGGACCAACTACCCTGACTACATCAAAGCTCCGCAGAAAGAGAGCTTTGCAGATCCTCATACAGATAGAGACGCCGCTTGTGACCCGGAATCGACACGCATCGGATTATTCGGGGGATCTATGAGGCCAAGCAACATAATGACACGGCTCTATACAGGCCAAGGCAGTCTCCTGACCTTGCAGATGGAACACTTTGCCAATCATTTTCCCCATGACAGCTGGATTGTGGATTCAACCCTGGAGATATTCAAGCGCGACAAGCCGGATATGGCCTACATTCTACTCGCCCAGTGCGACGATGCCGGTCATGCAATAGGATGCGCCTGGGATCCGGCGGAATTCATCAATGTCGATCCGCCGTATAAACCGCCTGACGGGTGTGAAAACAAGCCCGAGTATCAGCTGGTCAGCAGCCGCAACAAGCTCCTTTTTAAAGAAGCAATTCTGGATGTAATTCGCGATGTGGATATCCAGTTCGGCCGCCTTGTGGCTGGCCTGCAAAAGCAGGGTGTACTCGATAAGGCGAAGGTCATTCTCTTGAGTGATCACTCGGCGGAGAATCATCTTTATACCGATGATTTTTCATCAACCGATTGTGTGGGTCTTCTGGAGAGTTCAGGGATAATTGAGAAAAAGGGACTACTGGGAAAGAAGAATGTTTATGCCTTCAGCGTCAGCAGCTACGGCGTGCTGTATTGGCGGGAAGCCAAGGAAAAAGTCTCGAGTGCCAAGGCGGTGCTGTTGGCTCACCGTGCACTTAACCCTCAGACCGGTAAAAAGGAGTGCCCGTGGTGGGTGCTTGACCGATCTGACATGAAGAACGGCCTGAAAGGAGTGTGCCTGCCGGGCGAGCTCTACCATACCTACTATGTTGACATTGACAAAGAAAAGACCATCATTTGGCCCGACCTCATCATCCTGGCAAAAAACGGCTGGCAAATTCCTGTTTATAACGGGCAGATTCCCAATGTCGGCATCAAATCTCCAAAATGGACTCCGCCATGGCGTGTCTACAACGGCGGTCACGGTTCGGTGGATACACTCCCTATTGTTGCCGCGATATCGATACCCGGTGGGAAGACAGGCACAAATGACAGGCCCATTCGCATCGCAGATTTTGGTGTTACGGCCGCCGCTCTGTTCGGTTTAAAGCTGAAGAGCACAACTATTGGTAAGGATTTGAGCAGAGACCTGATCTAAATGCTCAAGTAATAAAAAGATCATTTGTGGAAAAATTCGGATCACTGGTCAGGTTGACACCGATCCGCCTTAATCCTGCTTCGTCACCCGGTGTGGGAATATGCGTAATATGAATTTCGCAGCTTTGAAGTTCTTTTAATTTTTCCATAGCAAGTTCCGCCGCGGGATTTGTCGGAGCGCTGATACTGAGCGCGATGAGCGCTTCTTCCAGATCGAGGCTGACATTTTTTTCGTGAAGGATTTCAGTTTTCAGTTTGCTTATCGAATCTGTTATGTTGGATGGTAAAAGTTTTATTTTTTCGGGAATGTCCGCTAAATGCTTAATGGCATGAATAACTACGCTTGATGCCGCGTGCATTAAAGATGAGTTGCTGCCGGTGATAATAGTGCCGTCCGCAAGTTCTATTGCCGCTCCGCAATAGATGCCTTCATTACCTTTATTGTACTCTATCGCGTCTTTGGCGGCCTGCCTGGCCGGTTTTACAACGCGTCTATCCTCCGGTTTTAGATCGAAATCGTTCATTAACAATTCCACTCTCTGCACAGTTTCTTTATCTGAAAATCCCATGGCGTATTCGCAGCGATACCTAAAGTATCTTCGAATGATCTCCTGTTTAGCTGCCTCCTTAGTCACTTTGTCATCGGTAATGGCAAAGCCTGCGCGATTTACCCCCATGTCTGTAGGAGATTGATAAAATGATGCCTTGCCGGTAATCTTTTCCAGAATTCTTTTCAATACGGGAAACACTTCGACATCGCGGTTATAATTTACGCAAGCTTTTCCGTATGCTTCCAGATGAAAAGGATCAATCTGGTTGAAATCGCGAATATCCGCTGTAGCTGCTTCATAAGCAACATTGACGGGATGCTTTAGCGGTATATTCCAGATGGGAAACGTTTCAAATTTGGCGTAGCCGGAGTTGAATCCCCTTTTATAATCGTGATAAAGTTGAGAAAGGCAGGTTGCCAGTTTGCCGCTGCCCGGCCCCGGACCCGTTACAATTACCAGCGGTTTATTTGTTTCGATATAATCATTGCTGCCATATCCTTCATCACTCACAATTAATTCGATATTAGTCGGATAGCCTTTTGTGTAGCGATGCGTAACTACTTTGATATTTCTTCTTTCGAGCTTGTTCTTGAATATGATTGCTGATGGCTGATTTTCAAAGCGGGTAATAACGACGCCTGCGACGTTTATATCCCAGCCTCTCAGATCATCAATCAGCTTAAGCGCGTCTGAGTCATAAGTTATGCCGAAATCCGCCCGGATCTTTTTGCGTTCGATATCTCCGGCATAAATGCAAAGCAGAATATCCGCCCGATCTTTCAATTCCTTGATTAACCTCATTTTGACATTGGGGTCATAACCGGGTAAAACCCTTGCTGCGTGGTAATCATAAAGAAGTTTGCCGCCAAACTCCAAATAAAGTTTGTTATTGAATTTTTCCGTTCTCTTCAGAATTTCAGCAGATTGCTCCTGAATATATTTTTCATTGTCGAATCCGTTTTTTCCGATGCTCATGATTTTCCTGAATGCCCCCTTTATCTAATCTTTTCTTATCTTGTTTTGCTGTTTTATTTGAGAATTAAGTTCGTGAAACTGCATTGCCTCTTCAAAATTGGTTACTTCTTTTATCGTCAGCAATGATTCCGATGCGTTTATCACATCTTCACCTTTCTTGTTTCTTATTAAAACAAGAGAGCTGCCATCTTTATCCTGGCCAAGCAAATGCCATGGATCACCTATTGCAATATCCGCAAACTCGGCTGAATAATAGGTGCATTCGCCGCATCTGCTCAATTGAAAAGCCCTGCCATTATTGTATTTATACCACATATCAATAAAACTGAATTCCGATTTGACGCCACTGCGGTGAGATACAATGGTTGTGCCAGGCCATCCATCCCCTCGATATCGCATTGCGCCTGCTTCGCCATTTTCTGCAAGGTCATTTATAAATCTGTCAATAAACTTGAAGCTTGGGGTGTGATGGCAGAATATTCCTAGAGTCACGAAAATATTTTGCTTTATTTCCGGACACAACTCCAGGCCTGCTATGTGACAGGGAAGGCCGACAAAGGCATACTTCAAGCCTTTATCAAGGCTTTTCAAGGCAGCCAAAGGACTGGTCGGAGAATAGATGGAATTCAGACGATCGGACATCAAATCAGATATTTTATCGGTGATGATTGTTTCCGGTTGATATGGATCATCGGTTGCCCTAGTCACAATTACCTTATCGACAAGTCCCTTATCTAAAAGCGCGGCTAAAATTGTCCGGCAAGCGCCGCCGGAAGACGCGGCATGTCTAATTGTCTCGTTTTTTGCGGCACATATTATCGAGCGCTTAATTGATCCGAATTTGCCGGGGTAATCCAAGATATTAATGCCTGGGCAGACTTTTGAGCATTCTCCACAGTCCGTGCAATTATCTTCGATCAGCGATGGGACAAAACTAAATTCATCCTTGACCATCTCAATTGCGTCAAAGCGGCAAACGCAATGGCATAAACCGCAACCAACACACTTTTGCCGATCAACATACCGAAATCCCATTACAACGTCCTCTTTATTTTTTTTGATAAGATACTGTTTCTGACGGCGGGGAGTTTAGGAAGAATGGCCTTGCCTGTCAAGGAAATAGTGGCATTCCTTTCCGATTAGTAGGAATGTTTATCTGATGATTAAAAATATATTGGTTTATGTTGGCCTATTTGTGGTCAACTCTGCCGCGTTTTACCACGAGTTCCTGACCGATTTCGATTGCCAGGTAATGTCCCTTTTTGAAGCTGCCGGAATTAGCCACGAGCGTGTCGCAAAAGCGCTCAATCCCTGCTGCCTCATGAATATGTCCGCACAGGCAGAGGGTGACCGGATTTACTTCCAGAAACGCCTTTACACTGTGACTGCCACCCCGAAGACCGAAAATGAATGATCTGTCGCGGACTCCTCGTGGCGGTACATGGGAGATCATAACGGTTTGAGAGGCATCTTGTACTTGTTGGTATCCAGTTTGCAGGATGAGGGCGATTTCTTCCTCCGTGTATTCCGATGCCGTATGTATTGGTGTAGGCGAAGAGCCGCCCAGACCGAAAAAGCCGATTCCATCTCGCACCTGGCCTTTACCGTGCAGGCTGTAGCCTTTTTCCTCCAAAAAATCTTTGACCTCCAGCCTGTCCCAATTACCATGGACAGCGAGGATGCGGGTTGAATATTGCTCAACGCAGGCAATGACATCGGCCGCCTCTGCTCGTGTTCTGGCACTAGTTATATCACCGGCGATCACCACCCAATCTGCCTCGCGGATGAGCGTTGCTGCCTTTTCTATGGGCTTGGTCGCCCCGTGGATGTCGCTTATCGCAAAAAGTTTCATGTCATTCCTTACTCTGTTTGTTTTGTTTTCTCTACTGCTATGCTGGATAAATCTCCGTGTTTCTGATTTCTGTTAATCAAGGAATCCCCGTGGATTCTTTTTTGCCTGCTTTTCCCATTCAACAAGCATCCCGTGCAGTTTTTCAGCTATATCGGGATAGGTGTTGATGACGTTGTAGTTTTCGCCCGGGTCAATAGAAAGATCATAAAGCAGCGGCCCCCTGTTTCCCAGTTGCTTTTTCCCAATAGCGCTGGTTAGATATTCCGCATCGAGGGGCACCGGCCAGACGTACCTGTTTAATTTCCGAAAGTACTTCCACTTCCCGTAGCGGATGCCTTCAAGCTGATCGTAATGATAGAAATAGACGGCGTCATGCGGCGACTTGGGATTCCGTCCGGAAAGAAGGCCATCGATGTTCTTTCCGTCGATGATTCTGTCGGAGGGATGTTCAATTCCCGCCAGCGAAAGGAGCGTGGGGAAAATATCCAGATTGACGGCCGTCTCGGTTGAAACCGTGCCAGGCCGGATATGCCCCGGCCATTTCGCGACAAAGGGCACTCGAAATCCGCCTTCGTAGCTTTGCCCTTTGCGGCCTCTGAAGCTTCCCGGACTTCCTTCATACCAAGGGCCGTTATCGCTGGTAAAGATGATAAGTGTGTTTTGTTCGATCTTCTGCTTTTGCAAGGTCTTGATGATCTCTCCTACGCTCCAGTCTATTTCTTCCACAGCATCGCCGAATTTTCCGGCTTTTGATTTTCCGGCAAACTTCTCTGATGCGTACAGCGGCTGGTGTGGAAATGTATGAGCAAAATACAGGAAGAACGGGCTGCCCTGTGATTTTTCAATGAATTCCAGAGCTTCTTTTGTGTACATGCCGGTTAGCCTGGCCTGGTTGTCTCCGATATCCGCTTCCAGCTGCGTTTCGTTGCGAAAAAGAGGGCAGGGCTGCATATCGTTGCTGTGCGGGACGCCTAAGTACTGGTCAAAACCGTGCCTCAGCGGATTGAACTCCGGCTGCTTGCTGTAGTCACCCAGATGCCATTTCCCCACCATCGCGGTTTTGTAACCGGCAATCTTCAAAGCTTCGGCGATGGTTATTTCTTTGCCGGAAATTCCTGCGGCAACGCAATCTTCATGCAGATCA
>Ga0247841_10003672_pt1 | contig 27822 bp, 17 predicted proteins | sample LaCruzMarch2015__2_FD_192410 | JGI IMG/M metagenome (GOLD analysis project Ga0247841, IMG submission 192410) | Freshwater microbial communities from meromictic Lake La Cruz, Castile-La Mancha, Spain - LaCruzMarch2015_18m | ecosystem: Environmental > Aquatic > Freshwater > Lake | place: Spain... | reverse complement strand
ATAGATTACGGTAGGATGATCTCTATTTCCACAGTCTTTTCCAATTTTGGGAAGCGAAGAATTTGTGAGCTCTCTTGAAAGATACATTGCAATATGTCTTGCATGGGAAATCAGCTGACTTCTTTTTGAACTTGCAAGATCATTTATTGAAACAGAAAAATATTTTGAAACTTCTTTTAATATTCTGCCTGAGCTTATCTGGACTTCTTTGTTTTCGGGCAGAATATCTTTAAGGACTTCCCTTGTTTTATCAATGCCAGGATTTGTATTGGTAAGAGATGCGTATGCAATGACTCTTGTAAAAGCTCCTTCAAGCTCGCGGATATTTGATGAAAAATTTACTGCAATAAAATTAAATATATCGTCAGATATGGGCATGGTTACTTTTTCCCGGGAGCAATATTTCTTAAGTATGGCAATTCTTGTCTCAAGATCTGGTTTGGTAATATCTGTAACAAGACCCCATTCAAGGCGTGATCGGAGCCTTTCCTCAAGGGAAGCAATATCCTTGGGCGCTCTGTCACTTGTCATGACAATCTGTCTGTTTGTATTGTGAAGGTCATTGAATGTATGGAAAAATTCCTCCTGGCTTGCCTCTTTTTGTTCAAGGAAATGAATATCATCAATTAACAGGACGTCATTTGAACGGTAGGCTGCTTTAAAATTCATCGTGTTTTTATCACGAAGGGAATTAATAAAATCAGTTAAAAACTGTTCTGCGGAAACATATTTTACCTTCATGTCTGGGAAAAGCTGTAAAGTATATTGGCCTATTGCATGAAGAAGATGTGTTTTGCCAAGCCCCACTCCGCCATAAATAAAGAGCGGATTATATGATTTCCCCGGATTTTCACAAACAGCGACGGCAGCATTACAGGAAAATTCGCTGTTTCTTCCAATGATAAAAGTTTCAAATGTGTATTTTTTGTTAAACTCCTGCAATGAATGACGCAGAGAAGCATTTTTGCTTGTTTTTAGCAGGCCAGGATTTAAAACCGAAGCAATTAAATGTTCTGTGGATTCTTTTTTGGAGATTTCAGGATCAACAATGATTTTTATCTTACATGACTGCTTAAGGCATTTGTCTATCGAATCGATTAATATTTTATTGTACCTTGTTTCAAACCACTCTTTTGCGAAATCACTTGAAACTGAAACAGTAAGGACATTTTTTTTAAGGGATATAGGAACGATATTTTCAAACCAGGTCTTAAAAGTGGGCGTGTTTATAGAATTTTTAATATCTGACAAGATTAAAGACCAAATATCTCCTATGTTTTCTTCCATGCATAAATATTAGAAATTATTTGAATAATATTCAAGATATTTAAAACCTTTTTTTGAAAGCCTTTTTTTACCAGAAGAAAATGTTTTTAAGAGTCCCGTTTTTTCAAGATAAGAAAGTTCCCTAAATGATGTTGACAAACTAAAACCAAGCTCTTTTGAAATAATAGAGGGTCCTGATTCTTCAAGCTCAAGTGTCAGATAAAGAATTTTAACCTGTCTTAAGGACAGTTTTAAAGAGCTGTATTCTTCCGGAATAATATTTCCAGGTAATTCGCCCCTACTTTCAAATTTTGAAGACTTGTTCTCTGTCTTGGCAAAATTTCCTGAATTTTTAACAGGGGAAGCTGTTTTTGCTAAATTATCTGTGTCTTCAATTAAAACATCTTTTCCGGCGTGATCCAGTTTATCATCTTTGCGCCTGGCAAAAGTATCTGTGTCTTCAAATACTTCATCTTTTGCTGTTTGTCTTAGTTTATCATCTTTGCGCCTGCCAGGAACACCAGCAAAAGTATCTGCTGTTTCAACTGCCAAGGATTCATTGGAGTTTATCTTCAGTATCACAACAGTACCTTTATTCATATTATTTTTTATATCAATTGTGCCACCTGAAAAACTGATAGTTTCTTTGACAATTGGCAGGCCAGAGCCAACCCCTCTGATAAAATTCTTCATTTCCCTTGTTGCAGAAGTAAAGCCGGGCAGCATCGCTTTGTCAATATCAGTTATACCTGGGCCCTGGTCAGATATTATTATCTGATTTCCATTATTAATAATAGTTATAATAACTTCTGAAAACTGAGCATGTATCAGATTTTCTACAATTTCCTTTATTATCGTGTAGGGAACTTTCCCCCCCTGATCGTGGGATATCCTGTAAATTTTTTCGGTGGTTATATCTATAAAATCACTCACGGAATCATGTCTCAAATCAATTATTCTTGGGATGCTTGTAAAGTTATCATAAACCGCAATTCTTACGAAAATCGGCATCCTGTAAAAATTTTCTGAATGTCTGGCCGGAGATGTAATATTGTCTTCATTATTAATCATAATAAATATTTAACCCAAATAATAAGAAAAAATTTATTGAATTATTATAAACAGAAAATATGAAATATTAAGCTTGATAAAATAATTTTAAAAAAACCAGTCTTTCCAAAATCAAATAGTTTTTTACAGCTTTAAATTTAATTATTTAATAGAAAAATAGCATAAAATTAAACAAAATTACAGAACTATAATTTTAATTTGACGTGGAATACAGTTGTATTTTTCAAAGTTATGAACATATTTTTCGACAACTGTATAAAACTTTAACGAACTTCTTTCTGCTGAACACCAAAATATAATAAATAAATTATTTTTCCCAAAAATGATGCATTGTTTTGGAAAACACATAAACAAATGTTCGGAGTTTTTTTAAAATTTCCAGAAGAATATTTAACCTGATTTCTTTTACTTAAATAATTAGTTAAAAATATTATCCAGACAGCATTAGCCAGATAAATTTAAATTAATATTTTTCCTTCAGTCGAGACCTATTAGAAGATTTAAATTTTAGGGCAGCTTTTGGTGGAATGGTAAAATCATTAATAATCGAGGCGAAATTAAAATAATTATTATAAAAATTAAATTAATTAAAAAGGCTGTGTTTTGTTAGATCTGCAACTTTAAGGATGACTTATTTTCCAAAAAAGAAAATTTTTTATAAAAAACGGGCGACTATATTTTGCAGATATGGGATAAAATCAATTTTCAGTTTGACTTATTGATATAAAAGAGTTTAAAATGTATAATTTACATCCGAGTTAAGTTAAATGAAATATAATCTTTATTGAAGAAAATAGGCGAAAATGAAACAAACATATCAACCAAATGTCAGGAAAAGAAAAAAGAAACATGGTTTTAGGCAGAGAATGAGGACAAAATCAGGTAGAAGAGTTATTGCAAACAGAAGAAGAAAAGGTAGAAAAGTTTTATCAGCTTAGTAAGCGCGGGAGTAAAAACATTATTCTTGAAAGCATAAAAAAAGAAGAAGATATAAAAAAATTGTTTAAAAACGGCATATATATTAACAAAAAATATTTTATAATATATATTAACCGGAAGGAAAGCAAAGAAAGCAATATAATAAGAACAAGATTTATAGTAACAAAGAAAATAGGATCTGCGGTTATCAGGAATAGAATTAAAAGACTCTTAAGAGAAATCCTTAGATTAATTAATAATATTAATTTTGCTGAAATCGAATTAATAATAATTGCAAAAAAAAATATAAGAAATATTGGTTTTTGGGAGTTAAATGCAGAAATATTAAAAATAGTAAAATAAGCACACAAAATTAGTAAGAAACAATAAAGCTGTAAAGATAGATTCATGAGAAAAGTATTTATATTAATAATAAAAGGATATAAGAAAGTAATATCCCCCCTACTACCACCTAGCTGCAGATTTTATCCATCTTGCTCCACATATGCTATCCAGTCTTTGGAAAAATACGGAATAATAAAAGGAAGCATAAAAGCGATATATCGGATACTTAGGTGTAACCCGTTTAATAAGGGTGGATATGATCCTGTCAAATAAACTGGAGGAATAATATTGGCTTGGTTAACTCAACTTTTAAAACCAATTGAGATGGTTCTCAGTTACGTAATAGAGTTTTTTTACAAATGGATTCCTAGTTATGGAATAGGAATAATATTATTAACTATTGTAGTAAGAATAATACTGCTTCCGCTAACGATTAGTCAGACCAGATCAATGGCCAGAATGCAGATTTTGCAGCCAGAGCTTAAGGAAATACAAAAGCAATACAAGGATGACCAGCAAAGATCACAGCAGGAAGTAATGGCTTTTTACAAAAAAAATAATGTCAATCCCCTTGCGGGATGTCTGCCTCTTGTACTTCAGATGCCAATATTTTTTGCATTATTTCAATTGTTAAGAGATTTGGGAGTTAAAGTTGCCGGTGCAGGCGCGCAGACAATTTACAAGTTTTTATGGATGAATTTAACAGCAATGGATCCATTCTATGTACTGCCAATACTTATGGTTGTGACAATGATAATTACATCTAAAATGACACAGACAGACATGACAAAAACGGGTATAAGTAATGCAATGATGACATACCTTCTTCCCGTAGTTTTTGGAGTTATATCTTATAAAATGCAATCAGGAATATTGGTATATTGGGTCACTACCAATATATGGTCAATTGGACAGCAATATTTTGTCAATAAAATGGTCCTGAAAGAGAAAACAAAGTCAAATATAAAAAAACAGGCTGCAGATAATATTTTATCTCAACAGCAAATTGAAACTAAAATCGTAAAGCCAAAGTCAAAAAAAAGAAGAAAATAGCTTTTTAAAAGAGGAGCAATCATGAGCGATCAGAGAACTATGGAAGAAGCTATTAGTGAATTCGTAGAAGATCTCGAAGAGGAACAAAAATCAAACAAGTTAATCGAAAGCAAGCAAAAGGAAAAACTTATTGATATTGATGAAGAAAATCCCGAGGAAGATAAATATAAAGGCTATGAAAACTTTGTATCCAAAGATGATGATTTTGAAGAAATAACTGAGAGCAAAGAAGTCTCCGGGGATATAGAAAAATTAAAAGAGTTTATTGTAAGAATAATAAACAGTGTATCAAACAGTGAAGTATCGGAAATAAAATACGATAAGGAAAATAATAAGATAGACATATACGGGAAAGATCTTGGAATTGCTATTGGTAAAAACGGAAAGAACATGGAAGCTATTGAATATATCGTTAATTTGGTTGCAAGAAGAAAAAATATTTTTGATAAATCTGTTGCAATTGACATAAAAGATTATAAGCGAAAGAAATACGATATAATAAAGAATATTGCTATAAAAATGGCCAAGAAAGCTGTTAAAGAAGGAAGAAAAATAGTTTTAAAACCAATGCCTTCTTATGAGCGAAAAATTGTCCACGACGCCCTTTCCGAAAGTAAAGAAGTAAAAACAAAGAGCAAAAATAAAGAGCCGTATAGAAGAATAATAATTTATCCAAATAAAGAAACTTAAATTAAAAAGAAAATAGATATAAACAAATGGCGCTTTAGGCGTCATTTGTTTTTTGGATTGCCAGACATGGGTATAATGACACAGGAATGTATTGTTTGACATAATATTAAAAAAATGACATGTCACAGGGACGTATAGTTTGACATACTAATAAAAAAATAATATTTAATAAATAACCAAGACTTGCAGAAATAATAATTTTTAATTATTTTCTGGGGAGCGAATCATCTCTTGATTGGTTTATTGTTTAAATTTAACAGATTTTACTTATTTTTATTAAATAGTAAGACTTTATGTAATTATATAAAAAATATAAACAATTCTAAAAAGGTAATATAATTAGTACTAAAAATATATATAAAAAAAACATATCAAGATAAAACATAAAAACCGTAAAATAAATAGTATCTTTTAATTAAGAACAAACATTAATCAGTTTTAGGCAAAAACTTAAGTTTTTTAATAAATTATTTGTTTAAACCAGGCTTTTGATTTATATAAGCGGGATTATTGGGTTAACTAATATTCGAAATCTGATATTTTTTTGCTTTTAGCCAGGGCTTGCAATATATAATTAACTCTCACCCGCCTAAAACTTTATATTTTTAAAAACACAGATGCTATAAATTATTCGCTAATAATTAACTTTTACGCGCTGTAAAATATCAACAAAACCGTAAATGATTTAAAAGAATAAACATATGTCAAAAGAAAAAAATGCTATTGTGTGGCCTGGAATGAAAGATGACACTATTGTCGCTTTGTCAACTATGGCAGGTGAAGCTGCTGTAAATATTATTAAAATCAGTGGCGAAAATTCTATAAAAATTGTTGATAAAATATTCGCTGCAAAATCAAAAATTAAATTGTGTGATTTAAAAACATTTTCATTGACTTACGGTAATATTATTTTTAAAAATGAAATAATTGATGAGGTTCTGGTAAGCATTATGAGAGCACCTGGCTCCTATACCAGGGAAAATGTAGTAGAAATTAATTGTCACGGTGGCCTTATTCCTGTTAACAGAATACTGGATTTAATTTTGGCAAATGGCGCAAGACTGGCCCACCCCGGAGAATTTACAAAAAGAGCTTTTTTAAATGGAAGAATTGATTTATCCCAGGTAGAGGCCATATCTGATATTATAAGTGCCAGGACAGAAAATAGTTTAAGAATTGCCGCAAATAATTTATCCGGAGTATTAAGCAATGAAATAAAAAGAATAAGAAAAGAACTTTTAGAATTAATAATTATTATAGAGGCTTCTATTGATTTTATAGAAGAAGATCTTGAGACACTCCCCTACAATGATATTTTGACACTAACTAATCAGATACATATCAGTCTTACTGAAATGATAAAAAATGAAGAAAAGGGCGAGATTATAAAAAATGGAATTAAAATTGCCATTGTTGGTAAACCAAATGTTGGAAAATCGAGTTTATTAAATTTAATTGCTAAAAAAGAAAAAGCAATTGTAACCTCCATTCCTGGAACTACAAGAGATACGATAGAGGAAATAATTTATTTAAATGGCATACCGGTAATATTAACTGATACTGCTGGTATAAGAAAATCAAAAAATGTAATTGAAAAAATTGGCGTAAGCAGGAGCATTGGAGAAATAGAAAAGGCTGATATATTAATTATCGTAATAGATAATTCAAAGAATTTAACTGACGATGATATTGGAATACTTGATAAAATAAAAGGCAAAAAACATATAGTCTGTTTAAATAAAATTGATGTAAAACCAAAAATAAACAAATCGGATCTCGAAAAATATGTGAATAAAGAAGTTATTGTGGAGGTATCTGTTTTAAAAAATAAAGGAATCGAGAGACTTGAAGAAAAAATCAAAGAACTGACAATTGGCCGAGAAAAGTTTGATTTAGAAGAAAAAATAATAATCAATAAGCGGCAGAAAGTGTTAATTAGTTATGCTAAGGAAGCTGTTGAAAGTGCAATTAACGCAATGGATAAAAAAATGTCCGTAGAATTTTTGTCACTTGATTTAAAAAGAGCACTTGAATTATTAGGAGAAGTTACAGGGGAAAACATCAGCGAAGAAATTTTAAGTGGAATATTTAATAAATTTTGTGTAGGAAAATAGTTACGACAAAAAATAACAAATAATTAAAAAATGACGTAATGTTCCACGTGGAACATTTAACAAAATGAATAATAATAAATATGATTTATACGATGTAATTGTAATAGGATCCGGATTAGCCGGATCAGAAGCAGCCATTATTTCTGCGGCGCTTGGAAATAAAACACTGGCAATAAATATAAGTGCAGATAATCCATCAGTTTTAAAACAAACCCCTGAATTTGGAGGAATTATTAATCAATCCATACTAAGCAAAATTAATTCTTTGGGAGGTTTTATAAGTACAGCAATTTATAAAAATAAAATTGCTCAAAAAAGCCAGAAAGATAAAAATACATTTGCTACATCATATATAACAGACAAGAGAAAATATTCTTTGTTTTATAAATACTATCTTGAGAATCAGGCAAATCTTGATTTTAGACAGGGGCTTGTAGCAAGTATAGAAGTTTTAAGCGAAGACAACAATAAAAATTATTGTGTCAATCTGGAAGATGGAAGCCAGTTTATATGCAAAGCTGTAATAATATCTGTTGGAACTTTTTTGGATGCTAAAATATTTTGGGGAAACAATGAAGTTCGCGCTGGCAGACATGGTGAGGTAAATTCTGAGAAATTTTCTAAAAGTTTAAAAAGTTCTGGTTATGTTTTTAAAAAAGAAAAAATATTTATAGGACCTTGCGTCGATAAAAAAACACTTAATTTTAGAAAATTAAAAAAGATAAAGTCTGATGAAAATTACAATGATATTTATTTTAATAAATTAGAATCACTTAAGGATTTCAACCAAAGCATTATTTACCAAAAATATTATTCCTTCAAATCACAAGCCTTAAAAAGTGAAATAGTGGAAGCAGTTAAAGAGTCGAGCAAAAATTATAAAAAGGCTGTTTATGAAAAACTTGTTGAAAACGATTGGAATAATTCAAAATTAAAAACATGTAAAAATGATGATTTAGAAATAGAGTTGCAGCCAGAAGGTGATTTGACAGGAGAAATTTATTTAAATAATTTTAATTTTGCTTTATCTGGTGGAGAGCAGCAAACTGTATTAAATAAATTTCATGGACTCGAAAACGCTCTCATAACAAGACCAGGATATTGTATTGAATATGACGCGCTAGAAGGTAAATTATTAAATATAAATATGGAGAGCAGTCTTCATAAAAATATTTATTTTGCAGGAGAAGTTAATGGCCCTGCTTCTTATGAAACAGCTGCATTGCAGGGTTTAATGGCAGGAATGACCGTTTCCTTAAATCTATTGAAAAACCGCCAGCTATTAACAAATACAGATTTTAAATATTTATTTAATTTATTGGAGCAGACAATACGCGAGGATTGCATTTTGGATAGATCAGGCAAAAATCTTAAAGAAATTATTTTGCAAAAAATTATTAATTAAAAAAACTTTAAGTGACAATTTTAAAGTTCCTGCATATGAACACAGTTAATAAACCTATAATGGAACGGTGACTAATATTTTTATAAACTATTATTTGACTTAGTTGGATAATAAAATAATTAAGGCTCTTTTTTACTTATTTAGAAAAAAACAAAAAGTAAGCAAATATATTTATTGCTATTTTAAAGTCTAAAGTTTTTATTAAAATTTATCAGAATATTTTGTGAATATCTTTCCAGCAGTTAAAAACACAATGAGGTGCAGATAATTTATTTATGAAACCAGGCTTTAAGCAAAATATCTTTGGTAGTAGCAGAAAGTGTCTGAAATATTAAAGTATTTTTTAACATTTATTTTTGTAAAAGAATTGTAAACAAATAGATATTTATTAATAGACTAATTAATGTTATATGGCTTATTGCCGTTAATCATTTATTTGTAAATATGCTTACAATGGCCAATAGCTTAGGCCTTTGCCAAATCAGTAATTGATTTAAAAGATTATAAACAGTATTCAACCAGTATTGTAAAATATTAAAAATTATTTTTATTTAACATAGTTTTAAATTCTACAAGTTTTGCTTAAATGCCAATTATTATTTTGAAACCTGTCAGATTATTCTAATTAGTTGCTTAACGGAAAATATTTAGTTATTTGCCAATAACTTATAATTTTGACAGATAAATAATTTTGTCTTACTGGAAATATTTTAATTATTTTCTGCGAATAATTAAAATATTTAAGTTTTTGTTTGTGTGAATAAAATTTGTAAAACATTAAAAGTGTGGAAATAATATTAAATGTTTTTAAAAGCATATCGGTCTTTTTGCCTTTTTGCTTACGAGAAAATAATAATATCCTATAACTGCTTTTTTATATTCTGCATATTGGATTTGCAAAAGAACAGATTTTAATAAAAATGATGTAAATAAAAAACAGTAAAATTATTGTTTAATAAGGTTTGATATTTTTTACAGTCTTTATGTTTTTGACATTAACATGACAAATGCAAATTAAAATCGGTTTTAAAGTTAAGATGCTCAGAAATAAATATATAAATTTTAAGATTATTAATAAAAGTTTTAGTATTATTTCGAAAATATTAAAGCTGATTTAAAATAATTATTAAAAAAATAGTCAAAAAATTTTAAATGTTCCACGTGGAACAATGGTCGATTTTGATAAATATAAATAAAAATATTTTGGTAATTGAAGAGCGGAAAGTCAAGCCAGGTTTATTTATAAAAAGTAGAATTTGGCGAAACTGTTAAATAAGACGCTTTACCAAAAAATATTTGTTTTGCTAAAGTTTATAATTTTTAACAGTCTTAATCTTTTTAAAAATTGCATTACAAATGCTTATTAATATATAGCTTTCTAAATAAAGATATTTTAAAAATTTATCTTTATTATTTAAGAATTTTAATTAAAAATATTTTAATTCTACTTAAAGCTTAAAGCTTATTTAAAATTATTAATCAAAAACAATGGTTAAAATATTAAATATGTTCCACGTGGAACAATGCTTGATTTTGATAAATATAAATAAAAATATTTGGATATTTGCAGAGCGGAAAGTTAAGCCAGGTTTATTTTTAGAAGAACTGAGTTTTATTTAACAAAAACAAATAATTTGATTTTTAGAATATATTATTTCATTTAACTAATAATTTTTAATAGTTTTAAATTATTTTAAAAAATGGACAACAAATGCTAATTTAAATACAGTTTTTTAAATTAAAATTACTTATAAGTAAATCTTTAAATTTTATGACTATTTATTAAAGTCTAATTACTATAATATAAATTTTTGCAGCGGATTTTAAAAAATTATTAAAACACATGTTAAAATATTTAAAATGTTCCACGTGAAACAATAGATAAATATGGTAAATTTAAATAACAATTTTGATGTAATTATTGTGGGGGCAGGTCATGCCGGATGTGAGGCAGCTCTTGTCTGCGCCAGGTTAAAATTAAAAACATTATTAATAACAATTAATATGGATAAAATTGCCCTTATGCCTTGTAATCCCTCAATAGGCGGAGTTGGTAAAAGCCAGTTGGTTGCAGAGCTTGACGCCCTTGGTGGCCAAATGGGATTAACTGCTGACAAAACACTTATACAGTTAAAGATTTTAAATAAAAGCAAAGGTCCTGCAGTCAGATCCCTAAGAGCGCAAATAGATAAAAAGTACTACGAAACAGAGATGAAATATGTTCTCGAAAACACTCCTGATCTTTTTATAAAACAGGGCAATGTATCTGCTGTTCTAACAAAGAAAAATGAAGTATATGGTGTTGAAATTGAAAGTGGGATCCGATATCACAGCAAAGCAGTAATTATAACTACGGGTACTTTTTTAAGGGGCAGGATAATTATAGGAGACAGGGAATTTAAAGCTGGAAGAATGGGTGAGTATCCCTCAATGCATTTAACAAAAAGTCTGAACGAAATAGGAATTAAGACAGACAGGTATCAGACAGCTACCCCCCCAAGAATAGACAAAAGAACAATAGATTTTTCAAAAATGACTGTTCAGCCAGGGGAAACCGAAGAAATGAGTTTCTCCTTTTGGAACAAAAATACTGTTCATAAAAATATTTCCAGCTATCTGACCTATACAAACCAAAAAACACATGATGTTATTTCAAAAAATATAGACAAGTCCCCTATAAAATCGGGGATAATAAACACTCATGGCCCCAGGCACTGCCCTTCCATTGACAGAAAAGTTATGAATTTTCCGGAAAAATCAAGGCATCCTATTTTTGTAGAACCGGAAGGCTTAAATACAAATGAAATGTATCTACAGGGGCTTACAACAAGTATGCCTGTTGAATTTCAGCAAATGATTGTTAATTCGGTGGAAGGACTTGAAAACGCAAGGATAATGAGGCCTGGCTATGCTGTTGAATATGATTACATTTTTCCAAGTCAGCTAAATCTTACTCTGGAAACAAAAATAATAAATAATTTATTTTTTGCTGGTCAGATAAACGGAACAAGTGGTTACGAAGAAGCCGCTGTTCAGGGTTTTGTTGCAGGAGTTAATGCTGTTCTAAAATTAACGGGAAAACCTGCATTTATTCTTACAAGGGAAGAAAGCTATATCGGAGTTCTTATTGATGACCTTATAACCAAAGAAATGTATGAACCATATCGAATGTACACCTCAAGAGCAGAATACAGGCTTCTGCTTAGATCAGATAATGCTTTCCTGAGACTATCAAAATATGCTTTTAATCTTGGGCTTATTAATAAAAACAAATATAATAAAGTTTTAAAAATAGAGAAAGAGATGAAAACAGTAACAGAATTTTTAAAGCATAAAATAATTTATCCTGATAATGTGACGAATGCTTCTTTGGAAACAATGAATTCATCGACCCTGGATACTCCTGGTTCGTTGTATCAGATATTAAAAAGACCGGAAACTGAGATAAATAAGCTGCTCGAAGTTTTTGGCAGGGAATATGAGTCAAATAGTTTTGAAGCATTAAAACAGGTAGAAATTAATACAAAATATGAAGGCTATATTTTAAAACAGATCGAAGAAGTAAAAAAATATAATAACCTTGAAAATATTTTTATCCCAAAAGATTTTGACTATTTAAAGGTTACAGGCTTAACTTATGAAGCCAAAGAAAAATTAACAAATATCAAACCAAACACTTTGGGACAAGCATCAAGAATTGCAGGCGTTTCACCGGCAGATATTTCAATTTTAATGATAAATCTAAAAACAAAAGCAGGGCGGACATGATAAATACTGAAAATAATTACGAAAATATTTTAAAGACATATTTAACAGAAATGGAAGTAGTTTTTGACGATAATGCTATCAAAAAAATATTAACTCTTATTGAGGAAATCTATAATTTTAACGCTACAACCAATATAATGGGTTCCAAAGAGAAAGAGGATATTTTTTACAGGCACATACCAGACTGTCTTTCAATTTTTAATTTAAAAAATGAATTTAACCAGGATATTTTAACTGGTAAAAAGATACTGGACTTGGGAACAGGGGCAGGACTCCCTGGGCTTCTGTTTTCGATATTACTTGAAAAGAGCGAAATAGTATTAATTGAAAAACACCAAAAAAAATATAATTTTTTACTAAAAATGCTTGAAGTCTTGGAACTTAAAAATACTGTGGTAATTGATAGGCCGGCTGAATATTTAGGAAAAGAAAAAGCTTACAGGGAAGTGCATGATGTCTGTGTTGGAAGAGCTGTCGCAAAAATAAATATTTTATTGGAATTAATAATTCCTTTTTGTAAAAAAAATGGTAAAATATTTTTATACAAAAGCAGAAAAGTTTTTTTAGAAGCAAAAGAAAATTCAGTGAAGATGGCGAGGCTTGGAGCGTATATTAACAGAATCGAAGAAGTCAGTGTCCCGTTTCTTGACGAGTTCAGGGCTATTCTTGTTCTTGATAAAAAAAACAAAACTCCTGATAAATATCCAAGAGAATTTTCAATAATCAAAAAAGAAAAATAAGTTTTTAAGAGTACCGTTGTCTTCTTTTATCTACTTATATATAATAGCGTAAAAGCACATTTGTATAATAGCATTAAATTAGTACATTAGTAAAAGCTTAAGTTTTTTACCAGGAACCAAATCAGCAAAGCTCTATTATTTTCAATAATCATTAACCGATAAAGTAATTCGGGAGAAACAAAGATGAAAGATTTGAAGTTAACTTTAGACGACAAAAAATACACAAGGAAGAGCGGAGTTCTTAAAAACAGGGTAATTGCCATTGCCAATCAAAAAGGCGGTGTTGGGAAAAGCACTACCGCAGTAAATCTTACTTCTTACCTGGGTCAGTTTGGTTTTAAAACACTTATTGTTGATATGGATCCGCAAAGCAATACAACAAGTGGTATTGGTATTACGGATATTTCGGGCAAATCTTCCATTTATAATGTTTTAATTAGCGGAGAAAACATATCTCAGGTGATTGTAAAGACACAGTATAAAAATCTGGAAGCAGTACCATCATCCATACAATTAGCAGGGGCTGAAGTGGAGCTTGTTTCAAGCATGAAAAGAGAATACAAACTTAAAGAAGCGCTGGACAAACACAAAGAGGATTATGACTACATTGTTATAGACTGTCCTCCGGCCCTGGGGCTTTTAACTATCAATGCTTTAAGCGCGGCTACTGAGGTTATAATTCCGATACAGTGTGAATATTATGCACTGGAAGGTTTAGGACAGTTAATAAATACAATTAAACTTGTTAGAGAAAATTTAAACCCGGATCTTGCAATAGCCGGTGCACTTATGACAATGTACGATCCAAGAATCAAGCTTGCAGAACAGGTTATAGCTGAAGTAAAAAAATATTTTCCTGACAAAGTTTATAAAACTATTATTCCAAGAAATGTAAGATTAAGTGAAGCTCCAAGCTATGGGAAACCCATATTTTTATATGATCCCGAATGTAAAGGAGCTCAGGCATACAAAAGTTTCACAAAGGAAGTGATTGAAAATGGCACAAAGGGGATTAGGTAGAGGCTTAGGAGCTTTAATACCAAATACGAGCAATAATTCAGAAGTAGGCGGAAGTATTGAAAGCAGAGTATTTGAGCTTGGTATAGAAAAAATTGAAGCAAATAAGAATCAGCCAAGAAGAACATTTAACGAGGAAAGTCTTGGAGAGCTTGCTGATTCAATCAGAGAATTTGGTGTAATTCAGCCAATTATAGTCCGAAAATTAAATGGCAGCGAAAATTATGAAATAATTGCCGGAGAGAGAAGATTTAGAGCATCGAAACAGGTAGGGCTTACATCGATACCTGCAATAATAAATACAAATATTGATGATACATCAAGCCTTGTAATGGCACTCATTGAAAATATACACAGGGAAGATCTCAGCCCCATTGAGCAGGCGCATTCATACAGGCAGCTTCTTGACGAATTTCATATTACCCACGAAGATTTGTCAAAAAGGGTAGGGAAGAGCAGGGCAACCATAACTAACTCTATCAGGATACTCAACCTGCCAGTAAGCGTTCAGAAACTTATAGATGAGGGCAAGGTTAGTGTGGGGCATGCCAAAGTACTCGTTAGCCTTAAAAAAGCTGATGACCAGCTCCTGATTGCAGAGCTTATAATAAAAAATGATTTAAGCGTGAGGGAAGTGGAAAAAATTGTTACCTTAAAAAACAATCCTCCTCTTAAAAAACAGTTTGTTGATGTTGTTGCACTTTCAAAATTACCTGCTGTAAGCCAGAAAATATCAGATTTTCTTAATGCTACTGTAAAAATTACGCAGGGCAGGAAAAAGGGTAAAATAGAAATTGAGTTTGGAAGTATCGGTGAGCTTGAAAGGATAATTGAAGCCATAATCACCTGATTTTTTGGCAGATAAACGGAATCTTGCCGGCAAATTATTTTTGAGATAACTACTTGATTAAATCAAACTTGGAATTTTTATAAAGTTAACCTTTTTGCTGACAGTTAAACCGAAGCTGATCAGTAAAACAGCTGAAAATGTTTTAATTTTAATTATTATTAATAAATTCTTCGCGAATATAAGAGTAAAACAGCCCAAAACATATAAAGCACGGTCTTATTAATAAATTGCCAGCTAAAATAAGATATTTAAAAACTATGATTCTTATCCTAATTTGATTAGGTGGTAATTGTCAGGAAAGACAGAGTAATAAAATTTTCGGCCATATTTTTGGCAATAATAATATAAAAGAATAGTTATCTATCATAAGAATAACTATTCTACATATACAAAATTAAAATATGTGTATATAATTTATTAATAATACTGTGTCTGTTACCTCCCTCCCCCCATAACAATAATAAAAAATGGGCAGGTTTTAGCTGAATAGAAATATTTTTAACTATCCTGGTTTCGATAGTAAAGTTATTGTGACAAAATTAACAAATTTTTAGTATTTTATTGCCGTAGACTTTTAGAAATTAAAATTGGCAGTACATACCATCGCGACGATATTGAACTTGTGTTAATAAATTTTTAGTATTTTATAAACTTAGGTTTTTAGAAATTAAAAAAAACCAGTATCTACTATAGATGCCAATATGCTTTTAATTAAAAAGTTGGATGTTTCTGGTGACTAAGTCAGTTTTTATTGAATTATTTATTTACATTAAGATTAATATATTTTCAATTAGACTATTTTAGATAGTTATTCACCAAGGATTAATCTGTATTTCGAAAGATTTACGAATATGGACTTAAATAATAACGAAGATTACTTGTCAGAAAAGCATCACAAGGCGGCCATTGAAAAGCCGGGCCTTGAAACTCCCATTGGAGAAAATTTTCTCTCTGCTAAAACAACCAAAGATTTGCTTCATGAATTGCGTGTACATCAATTTGAACTGGAAGTGCAAAATGAGGAACTAAAGCATTCTCAGATTGCACTGGAGTTATCACGGAAAAAGTATTTTAAGATCTACGATATTGCGCCTATTGGGTATTGCACTCTAAACGCCTGCGGACTTGTAATGGAAGCTAATCTTAAAGCATGTGAATTATTTGGTCTTGATAGAATTTATTTAAAAAGGCAGCTGTTTTCAAGTTTTATCTTTAAAGACGACCTGCACTTATACTACCATGCTGTTAACAATATTTCCACTACGGGCGATTCCCAGACCTGCGAGGTCCGCTTTATGAGAAGAAATCACATCAGCCTCTGGGTTTTGCTTGATATTTCTTCAATGCAGGACGATGATGATGTATTTTTTTATCTTGTTGCAGTATCTGATATTACGGGACGAAAAAACACCGAAATTGAACTTCAGCAGGGGCACGAAAGGATGGCAAATATTCTTGAAGCCACTAATTCAGGAAATTGGGAATGGAATGTCCAAACAGGAGAAGTAGCATTCAGTGATCGCTGGGCAGAGATTATCGGATATGCTCTTGAAGAAATATCCCCAATAAGTATTAAAACCTGGGAAAGGTTTGCTCATCCGGAGGATCTTCAAAAATCCAATGAGCAGCTTAGCAGGGTTTTTAAAAGAGAAGCAGAATATTATGATATTGAATGCCGAATGAAACACAAAAACGGCAACTGGATCTGGGTTCAGGATAGAGGCAAAGTAATATCCTGGACGGCTGACAAAAAACCATTGTGGATGAGCGGAACACATAATGATATTAATGAGCGAAAACAGTCAGAAATTTTATCAGACCAGCTAGTTGTTTTTACAGAAGAAATGCTTGGCACAGAAAAAGAACGTGTAACATATCAAAAGATTTTAGAAAACCTTTTATTTATTTCAAAAGCAAAATATGGATTTTTAACTTTAAAAAACGATACAACCAATAAATTTACTACCGTGGCAGTTGCAGGTATAAAAAATAATGTAAAAAACTTTAAAAAATTACTGGGTTTTGAGTTAATGGGAAAAGAATGGGATGAATACCCTGTAGAATATGAAAAACTGGAAGGACAGGCATTTTCATATTATCCGTCAGTGAGTGAAATTACAGAAGGAGTTATACCTAAAAAAATTTCCAAACCAATTGAGAAGTTATTAAATTTAGGGGAAACAATTGTAACTAAAGTAACGGTAAATAATGAGATGATTGGTGATTTCACATTAATTATGCCTCATGGGCAAAAATTTAAAAATTATAGCTTTGTTAAAATTTATTCAAGACAGTTGGATATGTTTTTAACAAGAATTAAAGCAGAAGATATGATGTCGAATAATAAGGCAAGGCTGGATTTTGCTTTAAAATCAGCACACATGGGAGTTTGGGAATTTGATATAGTCAAAAATAAGCGTAATTTTGATAATCAGGCCTGTGTTTTACTTGGAATTGATCCAATATCTTTTAATGGTACAGCAGAAGAGTTTTACGTAGGAGTACACCCCGATGATCTCGACAAAATAAAAGCTGCATTACTGGCGACTATAAACGAGGGAATACTATATGAACCTGATTACCGCATTTTAAGTAAAGATGGAAGTATTCACTATATTACAGCCAGAGCTGAATTACATCGAGCCAGCGATGGAGGCCCTGAAACTATCAACGGCATTATTTGGGATATCACTGAGCGAAAAAAAATAGAGGATAAAGTCCTTCATCTAAGCTACCATGATATGCTTACCGGTCTCTATAACCGCAGATTTTTTGAAGAAGAGATAAAGCGTCTTGACACCGAAAGGCAGATTCCCTTAAGTATTATTATGGGAGATTTAAACAGCTTAAAACTAATAAATGATACTTTTGGCCACTGGAGGGTGACCGGCTTCTTATAGAGACAGCAAAACTGTTGAAAACAGCTTGCAGATCTGATGATATCCTGGCTAGATGGGGAGGGGATGAATTTGTCATACTTCTTCCTAAAACTTCAATTGCAGCTGCTGAAGAGATAGCCCAGAGAATTAAAAGGGAATGCTCCATATTATTTATACGAAATATACCTGTTGGTCTAGCAATAGGGATGGCTTCAAAAACAGATCACGAGCAGAACATAGAAGATATTATTTTAGAAGCTGAGAGCAATATGTATAAAAACAAGCTTGCTGGCAAACAAAGCAGTGCAGGCTCAGTTATTGCCGCTCTTGAGCAGGCTCTTTATGAAAAAAGCAATGAAACCATGGAGCATACCCAAAGGCTTAAAGAGTTATCCCTTAAACTTGGTAAAAAACTCAAGCTTCACCCTCATCAGCTTGATGAACTCTCCCTTCTAGCATCCCTTCATGATATAGGCAAAGTTGCAGTACCTGAAACCATATTATTAAAAGAGGGAGCCCTAAGTGAAAACGAGTGGGAGATTATAAAAAGACATTCAGAGACTGGTTTTAATATTGCTCAGTCATCTCCGCAAATTGCTCACATTGCAAAATATATACTTTCCTGCCATGAAAACTGGGACGGCTCTGGTTATCCTCAAGGACTGGCAAAAGAAGAAATACCATTGCTCTCCCGAATTGTATCTATTACTGATTCTTATGATGTCATGACTAGCAAAAGGTCATATAAAACTGCAATGAGTGGGGAGGATGCAGTCAGAGAACTAAAGAGATGTGCAGGAACTCAGTTTGATCCGGTGCTGGTTGAAAAATTTATTGCTGTTCTTGCTGAGCAATAAAATAGCTAAAACTGTGCTCAAAAGAGAACCGTCCCCTTGGCACCAAAGAGATGTGCCGGACCCAAATAGAATCGTACTAAAGTAGTGGTTATCTGATAGAAAACAGGCTAAATTAGGGTCATTTTAAATAATTTTTTTCGAAAGATGGGATAAAATAGTGAAAAAAATTCTTATTATAGTTATCTCTGCTTTTACTCTCGTTTTATTAATGGGAGTACTTACGGGTTGTAAAAAAAGTGAAATACAGGCGGATGGCAGCTTTGGCTTTTTAAGAAATGCTTTTGATATGGATCTGGAAAAGATTGAAGAAACGGGAGCAACCTGGCTTAGGCCTAATTTCGGCTATTTTGTCTGGGGAGTTATGCAAAAAGATGCGAATGCTCCAATTGATTTTTCAAAAACAGATGAAGTTGTGAGCAATGCACAAAAACATGGTCTTCATCTACTTGTTACTCTTTTTCCTTTTGCCGACTGGGACCAAAAATCATATGGACTAGAGTGCAAAGTATTACCAAATGACAGTGCACTGCCTCAAAAGAAAGGGGATTTTGAGACACCTGGTCTGCCTTACTATCGCTGTAATCCAAATGACTGGGCTGCCTATGCAAAATGGCTTGATGCTGTCATAGAAAGGTATGACGGTGATGGCAAAGAAGACATGCCTGGTCTGGAAAACCCGATTCGTTATTATGAGATTGGCAATGAACCAGATCTGACACTGGGCAAAGATCCTAAAAATGAGGGTGGAATGGTTTTTTATCTTGGAAGTCCTGAGAATTACGGCGAACTTCTGCAAAAATCATATACAATTATCAAGGCTGCCGACAAAAAGACGCAAATTTTAATTGCTGCGCCAGCCGGCGTGCAGGATGAATTTCAAAAATTCTGGAAAAGGGTTTTTTTGACTCCAAAAATTGCAGACTATTTTGATATAGCTAATATTCACTGTATTTCTGCTCCCAGCCAGGACAGGGAAACCCCTGAAACCATAAGCGCCAGTGATCTTAACGTTTCTGCCTATAAGAAACTGCTCGCTGATTATAATATTATTAAACCGGTATGGGTGACTGAAGCGGAAAATACCCAGGGAAGTGATATTGCCGCCAATGTAAAAAGATTAGACGAAAGCGTGGCTAATGCTTTTAAAAATGGTGCAGAAAAAATATTTTTTACCGGTGCTTCATTTTCAGGTGATCCTATGAGATATACTTCTGAAATCTTAATTAATGACAAAGATTATTACAAAAATATAATTGAGCAGTATAAATAATTAATTAAAAACTGTAGTCTGTCATGAACTGGTTAAATTACCTCTACGCCTGAGAGTATTTCTATAAACTTTTCGACCAGCATTGGGTCAAACTGAGTTCCGGAGCATCTCCTGAGTTCGGCAATTGCATCTTTACTGCTCATTGGTTTTTTATAAGATCTTCCACTTATCATAACATCATAAGCATCAACAATAAGTATAATCCTGGCCGTAACAGGTATAAGCTCTCCTCTTATTCCCATCGGATAACCGCCGCCGTCCCAGTGTTCATGGCATGCAAGTATGGAGTTTGCAATATGTGCTATCTGCGGGGAAGACTGAGCAATATTAAAACCAATCTCGGGATGAGTTTTTATAACTTTCCACTCTTTTTCTGTTAATCCACTTTTCTTTGACAGTATTTTTTCAGGAATTGCAATTTTGCCTATATCGTGAAGCGATACAAGAAGGCTGAGTTCATCCAGGAAACTGGAAGGCAGACTGATTGATTTTCCAAGTTTTAAGGCAAGATCATGCATTCGGTCTGTATGCTCTTTGGTTTCATTGCTTTTTTCATAAAGAGTCTGCTCAAGAGCATAAATAATTGAGCTTGAAAAACTCTCTTTTTCGACAAGCTTGTTTTTATACATATTGCTTTCGGCATCAATAAGTATCAACTGCATATCCTGGCCAGGCTCTGTTTTTGTAGCAGCTCCAATTGAAAGACTCACGGGTATTTTTTGAGTACCTGTTTCTTTTGATTCTTTTTTTATCAACTCAACAATTTTATCTGAATCGGCAGCTGAAGTTCTGGGAAGCAAAATAACAAATTCATCTCCACCCCAACGGGCTAATATATCATTAGTTCTGCATATTCTTTTTAATAATTCTGAAGTATTTACAAGCAGCTGATCGCCTTCGGTATGTCCAAAAACATCATTTACTAACTTAAGGCCGTTCAGATCACACATTATAAAACTAATTGGAAGATTTTCTTCGGTGTCAAGCTTCTTTATCTCTCCTTCAATAAAGTGGCGGTTGAAGAGTCCTGTAAGCTGATTATGAAAGCTTAAATAGTTTATCTTGGTTTCTGCTTTTTTGCGCTCAGTAATGTCCCGAGCGATCTCCGCTATTCCCTTAACATGACCTTCAGGATCATGCAGAGGATTAATGGTAATTTCAAAGTCATACATCTGACCGTCGGGCATCAGCGCGTCTCCCTCAAAAATGATGGTTTTGTCAGTATGCTGCACCTTCTTATGGATTGCAGCCAGATCCCGGCAGCGAGATTCTTCGAAACCCAGCTCAGGTGGATTTTTCCCGATAATCTGATGCGCACTTAATCCCAGGCTTTCGCAAAAATGTTTGTTGGCGCTGGTGAAATGATCATCCAGGTCAAAACTGTAAATTGAATCCTGGCTGGCATCATTTATCAGCCGATACTGTTCTTCGCTCTTTTGCAAAGCCTCCTGGACTCTTTTGCGATCGGTTATGTCCTGTGCAACGCCTTCAAAACCAACAATTATTCCATCAGCGTTTTTAATAAGACTACCATTTGAGAAGTGCCAGCGCCAGGAACCATCAGTGTGCTTCACACGGTACTCAGTTCCTGCTGTTTTTTCTGTGGAATTCAGAATTTTTAGCAGAAACAATTCAATTTCCGCAATATCATCAGGATGAACAAATTGTTGAAACGGTCTTCCTGCTACCCGTGTAATTGGGTGGCCAAGGAGACTGGTCCAGGAAGGAGAAACGAAAGTGAAGATTCCCTCTATATCAAGCGTAAAAATAATGTCATGGCTGTTTTCAATTAGCATACGGTATTCTTCTCTGCTTTTGCGAAGCTCCTCCTCCGATCTCTTACGATTAGAAATATCGGTATGTGTTCCGCTCATTAACAGTGGTTTTCCCTCCGCGGTACAGGATATGACTTTACCTCTGTCAGCAACCCAGACCCAGCTGCCATCTTTATGTTTCATACGGGCTTCAATAAAATAATAATCCAGTTTTCGATTAAAAACCTGAGCTAACAAAATCTCAGCTTTTTTCCTGTCTTCAGGATGGGAAAATCTGTTCCAGGTATCAATGTTTAAAGGAGATAATTCCTCAAGAGTATATCCAATAATCTGTGCCCAACGCTCATTATATAGTATTTCTCCGGTTTGAACATTCCATTCCCATGTTCCGGCATTGGTTCCATCGATAATACTTGTAAGTCTATCATTGAGTTTTTTAAGTTCGCCCCTGGCTTTCTTTTTTAATACCAGCTGTAGAGCCAGGAATACTATCAGCAGAGTCTCTGATATCAGGAAAAATATAATACCAATAATCTGCCATTTATATAAATCCCAAACCCCGGGATTTTTATTTACCACAATGCTCTCTGGAGGAAGATTTGTTTCTTTAATTCCCCATCTCTTCATCTCGTTCCAGTCAAAATAGTTTTTATTTTTGCTGGACACGGCAGGAATTTCTGAGGGGCTTTTCCCGCCGAGCACCTGAAGGCCGATTTCTACAGCACTTTTACTGATATCGGCATAGCTTATCATGTTTCCACCCAGTATGCCTTTGCCCAGAAATGTATCAAACATTCCATATATTGGTGCTTTTGTAATTTTGCTCAGAAGAGAAACAACTTCGAGCGGGATAAATGCTTCTCCATTTCCATCCATATTAAATGAAACAAAAAACACAGCACTTTTTATGGGAAGCTGGGAAAGTTTTTGCTTGACCTCATTAATACTGAGATCTCCAAGAAAGGTGATTTTAACCTTTTTCTCAAATCCGGCAAAGGCTTTTATTGCCATGTCTTTGTATTGCTGATCCTGCTTGCTTGTACCAGTTATAACAAATATTTCTTTCAAATTCGGCTGAACTTTCAGTATGATTTCAATATTACTTTTTAGGTCAAGACTCTTAAAATTGCCCGTTATGTTGGGTTTGAGGCTTGCAATATCAATTTTACCTTCTGTAATATTGCAAAAGATAAAAGGAACTCCAGGAAAAAGCTCATCCCCGTATTGTGTAACAAAATCCCAGGCTATATCATCCATAATCATGACCAGATCAAGGCCCAACCCGGAATATTTTTCCTTAAGCAATTCCCTGGTCGTGCTTTGCATGGATTCAGATTTGAATCGATTTATTTCAAGGAATTCCTGGTAAAGGGAAACTGGTATAGTTTCAGAATCTTTGAAAATCTTTGTAATTGTCTGCTCCGTTATAATGTTGACAGGGAGAAAGGGATTGTCGCTAAAAAGCAGGAGAACTTTTTTGGGAACCACATCTGCCTGCACGGAAGAAGAGGGGACATAAAACTGTAACAGCAAAAAAAATACTATTAATGCTCCTAAAAGTCTGGCCGTATTTTTATTTAACATTTATATTTTCCTTACATCATATAGTAGTACTAAAGTAATCAATTGGCCAGATATGGAACAATTAACTCAGTGTTTAAGTGCAGTCAGGCAGATACTATAATCAAATATTGAAATAATCATAATAACATTAAACTTTTTTAATGATTAAGTCAATAAAGTCATATAATAGCGTTGCGGTTAATCTTGTCGGATCTATTACCCTTCTGTTTACTGGTGCTTTGCAAATAGCTTTGCAAATAAACTTAAGTTTTTAGAAAATTATTTGTTTAAATCATGCTCAAAATTTTCATAATTTCAGCTTTTTTACCAATAATTCACAATAAAATCATTAATATCAGTGTAAATTTAAAAATTTAAGAATTTCTTCACAGACTCTTTTTTCATCAGGGATAACCATTTGTTCTAATGAATAGCTGGCAGGAAGCGGAGTATCTTTTGAAGCAATTCTTTTAATGGGATAATCAAGGTAATCCAAATATTTTTCTGATATTATTGCAGAAATTTCAGATCCAAGACCACCCCTTAAAGTTCCTTCTTCGATAATAATGACTTTTGATGTTTTTGACAGTGATTCTGCTATGAGCTCCTCGTCTAATGGAACAATTGTGCGTGGATCAATTATTTCAATTTCAAGATTTCTGTCTGTTTTTAATTTCTCTGCAGCTTTTTTAGCAATATTTACCATAGATGCTGTCGCAATAATTGTAATATCTGTACCTTTTCTGACAACTGATCCTTTTCCAAATGGTATAAAATATTCGTCTTCGGGTACAAAGCCCTTTGTTTTGTATAATTTTCTGTTTTCAAAAAACAAGACCGGATCCCCCAGATTTATTGCAGTTTTTAACAATCCTTTGGCATCAAATGGGTTAGAGGGAACAGCAATTTTGAGACCTGGAATGCTCATAAATATTGATTCGAGATTTTGAGAATGCTGTGGCCCCATTCCGTCACCTCCGCCTCCCGGCAGCCTTATTACAAGATTCAAATTAAACTGATCTCCCGACATAAATTTTATTTTTGCAGCCTGGTTTATTATTCCATCAAAACAAACGGTCACAAAATCTGCAAACATCATTTCGATAATGGGCTTCATTCCTAAAAGTGCAGTCCCAATACCGCATCCCATGATTGTATTTTCAACGATCGGGGTATCTATTATTTGCCTGGGGCCGAATTCCTCTAGCAAACCCTTTGAAACTTCAAAAACACCACCATAACCTCTTCCGATTTCCTCTCCGATAAGAATTACGTTTTTGTCTTTAATCATTTCCTCCCGGATTGCCTCTCTTATGGATTCGGCAAAGGTAATTTCTCTCATATCAGGCCTCGTTTTCTATAGAAGAATCTTTGGACGGATAATTACTTTCCAGAGCGAATTTTTCTGCATCGCGGATTTCATTAGTAACTCTGTCCTTAATTTTATTTATTAATTTATTTTCAATATTTTGACTGCTTATCTTTTTTTCAAGGGTTAATAAAGGATCATGCTTTTTCCAGTTTTCGATTTCCTCTTGCGTTCTGTACGGTCTCTTGTCAAAAGCAGAGTGGCCGGACATCCGGTATGTTTTTAATTCTATTAGTGCCGGTTTTGATTCTTTTTTTACAAACCTGACAATATTTTGTGTTTTTAAGTATATGTTTTCTATGTCATTTCCATCCATACTTAAAGATTTAATATCAAATAATTCGGCTTTTTTATGGATTTCAATTTTGCAGGTATCATTGTATCTGGTTCCCATGCCATACTGATTATTTATACAGACAAAAATTATAGGCAGGCTCCAATGAACTGACATATTTAAACTTTCATAAAAATTTCCGGTATTTGAAGTACCATCACCAAAATAAACCATTACAATTGTTTCTTTTAACTGTTTTAGCTTTATTGCCAGCCCGACACCGATTGCAATGGGGAATTGTGCTCCAAGTATTCCCTGAGCGCCAAGATTATTATTTTCTTTATCAAAGATGTGCATGGTTCCTGATCTGCCTTTGCATATTCCTGTTTCTTTTCCAATCATTTCGGCCATAAGTTTTTTTGGGTCCGAACCTTTTGTGAGTTCCTGTCCATGGCCTCTGTGTGTGGGGAGAATGTAATCATTTTTATCTAATGCCAAGCAGGTCCCCACCGAGGCGGCCTCTTCGCCGATACACAAATGTATTGAACCCCTTACAAAACCTTTTTTGGCAAGTTCAAAAATCTTGTTTTCAAAAGACCTGACCAGGTACATTTTTTCAAAAAGCTCAAGCAGTTTTTCATCATTTACCATTTCATCTTTTCCTTAATTTAAACTCTAAAAAAAATTAATAATGGTTTAAGCGAGTGGAAGGCAAATAATAAAATGAAGGGTCTAAAAGACATCTCAGGCAGTTTTTTATTATTTGCCATTTCTTCTTTTCCTTAATAAAAAGTCTAAAAGTAATTGATCATGATTTAAACGATTCGAAGACAGATATCCCTGCGACAGGCTTGATAGTTATTTATTTTTAAAATATTTTAAATAATTGTCAATATCTTAAAAACTCTTACATATTGTTAAAATCGCTTATTTTATAAATATTATTCCTCAGTGATTCATAAGTTTCCACATATCTGTCTAATAAATATTTGTATTTTTCATGATTTTCCTTATTTGGAAATATCGTTTCTCTGTATTTGACCATATTACCCGCGGCCTCATTTAAATTATTAAATTTTTTGGCAGCCATGCCACCAAGAATTGCTGAGCCGAGTGTGGTAGCTTCAGGATTAGTTGTTAATTTTATAGGGATGCCTGTAACATCTGCATATATCTGTGTCCATAACTCGCTTTTGAACTGGCCTCCGCATGCAATAATCTCATTTAGTTTAAAATTGTTTTTCTTTAGCACCCTTAGGGTACATTCAGTGCCAAATGCCACGGCTTCCATAATTGATCTGTAGATATGCACTGGAGTATGTTTTAGGGACAGACCTGCAATAATGCCACGGCTTTTTGGATCAATAAAAGGTGTTCTGTTTCCCTGCAGGTGTTCCACAAATATAATACCTTCTGAACCAAGAGGAATTTTTTTAGCTTCAGAATCCATATATTTATAAATATCAAGACCCTCTTTATCTGCATTTTCTAAAAGGGTGTTATTTATAAAGTTATTTTTAAACCATTTCATTACGGAACCCGTGGAAACCTGGCCGCCTTCAATAGCAAAGTTATCGATTACTGTATCAGGATATGAACCGAATATTCCTTTGGCATTAAATTCTTTATCAATGTTTACCTGAATATAATTGGATGAGCCCGCAATAAGAAAAACCTGCCCATTATTAAAAGCATTTGAGCCAATCATTCCTGCAATTGCATCAAATCCGCCTTGTGCTACAGGAGTTCCGGCTTTTAGCCCTGTTAATCTGGCAAACTGTTCACATATGCCTCCGGCCAGCTGACCAACTCGAAGTACTTCTGTCGGAAGCTTGCTAAATATTTCAGAGAGCCCGATTTTTTCATAAAATTTTAGCGGCCAGCCCCCGTGCCGGCTATCGTAATAGCCACGCACTGTGACTGTTGATATCCCGAGGGTCCACAAATCAGTTAATTCATGAGTAAGCCAGTCAGTATACTCAGCAACAACTGCTGCTTTGCTGAGATTTTCGGGTTCATTTTTCTTCATCCAGAGTAGCTTGCAGGGGAACCATTCCGGTGATACTTTACTAAAACCATTATATTTTTTAGCATTATCTTCAATGGAATCTATATATTTTGCCTCATCAACTGCTCGTACATCCATCCAGATAATCGGATCTCTTACAGGATTATTATTCCTGTCAATAAATATAATGCTGCAGCATGTTGCATCAGCGGATATCCCGGAAATATGTGCAGGGTCTATTTTTGCCAGTGCTATTGCCTGTCTTACAGACTCTATTAATCCCTTCCGCCAGTGTTCAATTTTTTGCTCTGCCCATCCGGGTTTTATATAAAAAGTGTCATATTTGTAAGCACTTAATGCAATTAAATTACCCCCCAGGTCATATATTGCTGCCTTAATACATTCTGTTCCGCCATCAATGCCTAATAAATAATCCATTTGCATGCCTCCAAAGTATTTTTATATATCTGGATAATAGAAATAATTATTATTTTTAATACACCATTTCCATCTGGCATCCTTTAGTTTTCATCAGATGGTTTTCATTAAATTCCAATTATTTATATGCAATGCCTACGCGATTTCAGTAA
>Ga0247841_10003671_pt1 | contig 27840 bp, 28 predicted proteins | sample LaCruzMarch2015__2_FD_192410 | JGI IMG/M metagenome (GOLD analysis project Ga0247841, IMG submission 192410) | Freshwater microbial communities from meromictic Lake La Cruz, Castile-La Mancha, Spain - LaCruzMarch2015_18m | ecosystem: Environmental > Aquatic > Freshwater > Lake | place: Spain... | reverse complement strand
TGAGGCCAAACTTCATGATATTCGGGAAAGACTTTTCCAAACAAGTAATTTTCTGATGCGAAGTGGCAGATTCCGGTTTTGCTGTTTGTAAATTCCTGGAGGATATTTTTTATTCCTTTTTTTGATTTGATGATTGTCGCATCAAGCGGGTTTTTTGCGAGTCCCATTTGTTTTGTAAGTGAGGGCAGGATTGATTCAAGATCTTTTTTTCTTTGCTCGATTATTGTTTTGAATTCTTTAGGGTGAATTGCTTCATAGTACTTATTATTCCCTATTAGGGTTTGAGTTATGATTCCTTTTTGCTGGAGCTTGTTTAAAATATCATAAATATTTATTCTATGAATTCCTGTTTTTGCTGAGATTTCAGAAGCGGTGCTTCCGCCAAGACTTAATGCTGCAAGGTAGGTCTTTACCTCATTGTGAGTGAGCCCAAACTCTGAGAGTACTTCGTAAGCGTCTTCCATACTAATCCTATTTAGCGTAATATTTATATGTAGTAATGTTTATTACAACACTATCTTATTACTCGCCCCCAAAGGATGTTCTTTTAGGTGCGTAGCAAAATCCGGGATTTTGCGTCCAAGTGAAGCAATGCTTCACGGGACTCGCAAATGACGGCATTTGCTTGGTCGCCAACAAAACTTTGTTTTGTGGGGTTGATTTAATGGATAAAAGAGTTTTACTGGGCCTTGCGGTACTTGCGCTGCTTGGACTTGTAATAGTTTTTGGGCTTAATCAGACGGGGTTCTTTTTAGCTCCTGTGCAAGAACAAAAAATACTGGTGGGGCTCACTTTGCCTTTAAGCGGGAGCCTTGCGAATATTGGCGAACCGATTAGAGAGGGGGTAGAAGATTCTTTCAAAGCCAATGGCGATAAGATTGGGAATTATTCGGTTCAGTTAATTGTTGAGGATGATGCGGGGGATAGTGCAAAAACTGTCTCAAACTATCAGTTCTTCAAATCGGTCGGGGTGAACAGTTTTTTTGTTGCTTTTACTAAACCGGCTTCGGCAGTAAATCCTGATTCAATTAAAGACAAAAAAATTATGATGTTTTTAGGGACCGCTACAAGCATTCCTAAAAGCAATCCGTACGCTTTCAAGCACCATTATAATGCGGTGGATGAAGCAAAAGTGATTTCAACAATAGTTGGGAATAATTCTTCAGCTCTTGTGTATAATTCGGGAGAGAATGGGGAAGTTTTCAAGCAGGAGATAATGAACAGAATTGGGGGTAAAATTTCTTCCCAGTTTATGTTTGATAACTCAAACACTGACTTTAAGCAAATAATTGTGAAGCTAAAGGATGCCAACATTCAAGCGCCTTTGTTTTTTGGTTATCCTGCCAATTTGCTTAACTTCGCTAAGCAGTCTCGTGAACTCGGGTACGAACCTAAATATATTGGGGTTAGTGCAAACACTTTCCCTGAAACAGTTAATGCGATTGAGCAATACTATAACGGTAAAACAGTTTACGTGTTCTCAAGTCCTTTCCAAAAAACGGATTTTGATTACACTTTTGGTTATCAATCCGCTGAGTTGCTCCAGTACGGAATGAATGAGTGCTTAAAGAGAGGGGCAGTGCCTGATGATGCAGAGTGTCTCAAAGAAACAATGATTAATGCGACAATTCAAGGTAAGTTCGGTCAAATCAAAACTGATGAGTTTGGGATTGTTGATGTTGGTTCAAGCCTTTACACGGTGAAAGACAAAAAACTCCTTCCTTTTGAAGCAAGCTGAAAAATTCTTCAGCTTGTTTTTTTATTTTAAGTTAGCGTTCATCCATTTGTTTCCGTCAAAGGTTACAATATTTGTCGGTTTTTCTACTACCCCTAAGGAGTTGAATTTGAGTTTGCCTTCAAGTCCGTCAAATTCTGTTTTTAGTAAATAGTCTTTTACGCAGTTTTTGTTTGCGTCACAGTTTTTGAGTGCTTCAGAAAGTATTTTCACATCTTCATATACTGTAAAGCTCCAGTCGCGAGGGGTTTTACCAAATCTTGCCAGATACTTTTGTTTAAATTTTACAAGCTCTGAATTATTGCCCGTGTAGGTGTCTGTGCCAATAGCTCCTTTTAGCGGAACAGAGTATTCTTTTATGAAATCCAAATTTGTGCAACCAGCTCCATAAACGTGGGGGCAAACGATTTGAAAACCAAAGTGCCCTTGCTGGCTTATTTCTTTTAGTATTCCCGGATTTGCTTTTTGATCCCCGCGCAGTACCAGAAAGTCAACTTCTTTTTCGAAAACTTTTGTCACAATGGAGGAAAAATCAAGGTCTCCGGCTATTATGAATTCTGCAGTTAATTTAATCCCGCCATCTTCAAATCCATTTATGCATTCTTTTGTTGATTCAAGGTTAAGACCGATGAGTGCGCCTTTTTTGCCTGAAAGTACTTTTGCTAATTCTTTGCATTCTTTGTACATGTAAATAGAATTGTCAAAAACCATTTCGTTTTGTTCTGCGGGGGAGCGTATTGTTGAGGAATACAATAATGGTGTGCCTGTTTGTTGAGCTATTGGGGCAATTACTGCGCTTGGGCCTGTTCTAAAAGTAATTAGAGCATCAACTTCATCAATGTTAATTAGTTTTTGGGCGGCGGAAATTGCTTTTTCATTATTGCTCATATCATCTTCTGCTATTACGTCAACATTAGGAAAATCTTCTTCTGCAAGTACGATTCCGTTCCTTGCGTCCTCCCCTAGGTCTGAGAAGGTGCCTGTTGTCGAGTGAATTATTCCTATTTTGTATTTTTCATTTGTTAGCCCTGATCCGAAAAGTCCTGTTGCTTGTGGGGCTATTGCTATCGCTAAAACTGCCAGATTTATTACGCTTAGTAGCCCTAAAATTATTTTTTTCTCCATTTCACTCAACCCCTTTGAGATACTTCCTTTCGCAGGGGTTGTTTTGTCTTTGTTGTTGCCTTAACCACAACAGTTATATATTTACTTAGTCAAGTAGTAAGTATGCAACTTTCTACTCTCAAAGCGTTGGGATTAAGTGAGGGCGAGGCAAAGGTTTACCTTGCTTTAGTTAGGCTTGGCTCTGCTTTCGCCGGGGAATTGACTAATAAAGCAAACATTAATCGAACAAATGTGTATGATGCGCTTGAGAGATTAATTGCGAAAGGGTTGGTTAGTTTTATTATTAGTGATGGGAAGAAGCAGTTTTCTGCAACGTCCCCTAATCGGTTAAAAGAAATTCTTGCGGAGAAGCAGGAGCTTTTGGATAGTGAGCTTTCTTCTCTCCAAAACGAATTCAATTCTTCTCGTTCCAAAGAAGAGGCAACTATTTTTCGTGGGAAAAAGGGGATGAAATCAGCTTTTGAGGACATTCTTAGAGAAAATACTACTATTTTTGCATATGGGGCTCAGAGCCTGTTTGGGGACTTATTTCCGATTTACCAAAAACAATGGAACGCGAGGAGAGTTTCTAACAAAACGCGGCTGAATATTATTTATAATGCGACAGTGCGTCAAAGAAAAAAAACTTCTTTGGGCCTGATTAATATAAAGTACCTTCCAAAAGAATATTTGTTTCCTTCGACAACCATGGTTTGCGGGGACTTAACTTTAATTATTGCTTGGGAACCAATGTTTGTATTTTACATTAGGAGTAAAGAAGTTGCAAAATCAAATATGAATTTTTTTAATATTTTGTGGAAAGTTGCGAAGAGTTAATTTTGAAATTAATTCTGATTTTTTATTTCTTTCACTTTTTTCGCGTGTCCCCAGAGGATGTTAAAGTTGTCGCGGTAGTTTTTGCTCATCTCTTTGCTTTGGATACTTATTGCGAGCGGCGCTTCTGAGTCCCAGAATGTTAAAAGCACGGTATCAGCGTAGAGGATTGTTCCCATTAGAGAAAAATTTGTTATGGGAAAGATTTTGACTTCAGAGAGCCCAAGTTTTGGCCCGTTTTTGATTCTATCATACGCGCTTGGAACATTGTTGTAGATTACGCGTAGTTGCATTCCTTGTTTGATTCTTTGTTTGTGCCATTGCTCCATAAAGATTGGCAGCAACCGATGGCTTGATCCTGAGGAGCCGTAGGAAATCATTAGTTTTGTTTTTGAGCGGAGGATTTGGTTGAACGCGGTCTTCATTCCTTCTTTTCCCTCAAACACATCAACTTTTACTTTTTTTTCTTCTGTGTTCTGGATTTGTTTTAGTTGGGTTACAAGCAGTTTGAGGGAATTTGATTCGGCTTGCTTTTTTTCCTCAAATATTTCAAGCAGTCTCTCAGGCCCCACCGCTTGGAAGTATTTTTTTCCTCCTTGAATAGTGTAGGTTGCAAATCCTTTCTCTATGAGCGTTTCAAGGTAATCATAAACGGTAGTCCTGACAAGATTAGTTTTTTTGGCGAGCTTGTTTGCTAGGCTTGGGCCGGATTTTAGCAGTGCTGAGTAAATTTCAGCTTCTTTCTCTTTAAGTCCAAAGGGCTTGAGGCTATTTGTCTCCATACGTAAAGTATGACTGAATACTTATATAAATGTTGTCGAAACTTCCACGACACAAACTTAACAGTCCCGGCTTAGGCAGATTCTGTAACGGGGTGATTTCTTAATGGAAAAGAAATTAATTGGGGTAATTGTGCTAGCGCTTGTGCTAATTGCGGGGCTTGCATTCTTTAGTCAGAGTACGCCAACAGGAGCATTTGTAGCACAAGACCAGACACAGAATCTCGTTACGGTGGGTGCTTCGCTTGCGCTTACTGGCAAAGCGGCTTCTTACGGGCAGGATATTAGGAACGGAATGGAACTTGCATTGGGTGACATTAACAAATCCGGCCAAAAGTTGTACTTGCGTGTTCTTTTTGATGATACACAGAGTGTTCCTGAGAAAGCGGTAACTAGTGCTAAGAAGTTTATTGAGATTGACGGGGCGAAAGCCATTATTGAAGTTGGGGCGGATGATGTGTTAGCAACTGTTCCGGTAACAGAAGCTAGTAAAGTAATTCTCGCTACTCCAATTGGGGGCTCTGATAAGATTGACGGGGCGGGGAAGTATGTTTTCCGTAACAGGGAGCCAAGCAAAGCGACTGCTTATGCTCTTGCGGAACTGATTTTTGCGAAGGGATACAAAGAGGCAGCGTTATTTATAGCAACCTCCTCAAGTCCAATCTCGTACTCTGAGTCTTTTTTAGAAAAGTATTCCTCTCTTGGAGGTTTTGCACAAAGGTATAATTACTCTGAGACTTCTGTTGATGTTCGAACAAGCATTACTAAAATTAAAGAAGGAGGAATAGGGGCAGTGTATGTTGTCGCAAGTAAAGATAAGGATGGTTCAGAGATTGTTAAGCAACTAAAAGAAATGGGTTATTCGGGTTTAATTGTGGGTGGCCCCGCTCTTGAGACACAGGCCTTTTTTGAGAGTGCGAGAGAATCCGTAGAAGGGGTAATTATTGCTGTTGCTCCTGTGGATGTAAATGCTCCAAACGCAAAAGAAATACTTCAAGAATACAAATCAACTTACGGGAAAGAAATGGTTTTCTCTGCGGCGAATGCATATGATTTGATAATTATACTAAACAAAGCCGCAGGGCTTTGCGGGGAGGACACGGATTGCATAAGGCAATACTTGCTTGCAGTGAAAGATTATCCTGGAATGGGTGGAAGAACCACTTTCAATCTTAACGGAGGAGTAACTAAACCAATGAGTTACAAAATAGCAACGGAAGGAAAATTTGTTTTGTATGAAGGGAGTTAATTCTCTTTTCATAATTTAAAATCAGGGAGCGCTTTCCAAACACTGTTGAAGTAATGATAGTACCCATCGGCAAATTCCTTGCTTGTAATTCTTATTGCAAACGGGTGTTCTTTGTACCAGAAGGCGAACGCAACTATTTTCCCGAACACCCAAGTGGATGCGGGCATGTCATAGCTTTCAAGAAGCATTTTTACTTTAGTGTTTTTCATGCGTTTGAATCGGTTTGCTGAGCCATGCCCGTAAGAGGTGTTTGCAAATATTATTCTTAGCGGGATTCCTTTCGCTTCTCTCTCTTTTTCAAATGAATCTGCTTTTGAGCCAAGAACAGTGACTGATTTTCCGGGGGCAATCGCGCACCATTCAGCGTTTGATTCGAGTATGTTTTCAAGTATTGTTTTGATTCCTTCTTTTCCGTCAAGTATCTCAATTATTGGGGCAGTGTTGTCTTGGGTGGAGAGTGCGAGCAGTTTTGGCATAATTGTTTCAAGGACTTTTTGCTTTTCTTTTAGTTTCTCAAGTATTTTTTTTGGATTAATTGGTTTGTAATACCTCTTTTGGTCTTTGAGGATGTATGTTACAAGCCCTCGCTTTCCCATGTTGTCAAGGATTTCGTAAAGCATGCTTCGGTTTACCGAAGTTTTTCTTGCAAGATCAGTAACATTGCTTTCTTTGCTTCGAAGTAGGGCAAGATAGATTTTGGCTTCTCTTTCATCAAGCCCTGCGTCAATCAGGTTTCTTTCAAATGTGTCCATTATACAACAGTTCCTGCGATTTATTTATATTTGTTGTTGTTTTCCAACAACAAGGACTTTTCTACTGCCTCCAAAAGGTGTTCTTTATTGGGGTGGTTTCTATAAATCATAAATTATTAATTGGGATAGTAGCTGCGCTCGTGATAGTTGCACTTGGGGTTTTTTTTATTCAGACTCCGACAGCTCTTTTTGGGGCGGGACTTTCAAATAAAGAAACAGTTATTGTGGGGGTAGTGTTACCCCTAACTGGCACGAGCGCGGATAACGGGAATAATGCGAAGAATGGGCTTTTGCTGGCTCAAAAAGAAATTAATTCATCAAATTTGAAGTATAAAATTAATTTAGTGTTTGAGGATTCAGAGTATAATAGTGAGAAAGCGGTTTCTGCGATAAATAAATTAATTTCTGTTGATGCGGTAAAATTTGTGGTTGGGGAGTATGGTTCTTCTCAAACAAAGGCGATTGCGCCTATTGCAGAAAGTAACAAAGTAATTCTGATTACTCCGGGTTCGCAAGCAACCAGTTTGTCAAGTGCAGGGGATTATATTTTTAGAACTCAGACAAAAACGGATGATGAAAGTGCATATTTTGCGAAAAAAATATTTGAATTAATAGGGAACAAAAAACTCGGGCTGATTTTCATTAATACTGAGTATGGGGTGAGTTACATTAAAGATTTTTCCGGCCAATACCTTTCACTTGGCGGAAAATTAGGTCTTGCTCAAAACTATGACTCAAAAGAAAGTGATTTTAGCACAGTGTTGCTTAAAGCAAAAGAGGATGGGGTTGAGTATTTGCTAATTGGAGCAACACGTAAAGGGGCTGCGCAGATTTTAAACAAATCAAAAGAGCTTGGACTAAAAATTAAGTTTTTTGGAGCTTCAGTTATTGAAGGGAAAGAGTTTTTGGATATTGCGGGAGCAAATGCCGAGGGAATAATTATTCCCTCTCCGTTTAATGCGGACAGTAAGGATTCTGCCATGGTAAAGTTCCAATCAAAGTTTTTTGCGGAGCATAATTCAAACGGGGACATGATTTCAGCAAACGGCTATGATGCGTTAATGCTTTTGAGCAAGTGTTTTGAAAGTGTTGGGGCGCAAACAGATAAAGTAAGGGATTGTCTTTACTCTACAAAAGAGTATCACGGCGCTTCGGGGGTAATTTCTTTTGATGCGAACGGGGATGTAAAGAAACCCTTTATGCTGAAAATAGCGAAGAATGGAACTTTCGTTTTGTATGAAGCAAGCTGACTAAATCAGCTTGTTTTATTTTTTCAAACTTCTTGGAGTTTTGCCCGTTTCCCTGTTCCAGATTTCATAAAAGAATTTTCTGTATTCGTTTGCGAGTTGTTTTGAGTGGATCATGAAGACTGTTTGGTTTTCTTCCCAGGGGGTGAATATTATTTTGTCTCTAAAGATGGAGGTGTTTGTAGGGATTGGGTATTCAACAAATACTTTTTGGGCTTTTCTGTTTTTGAGGAGTTCTTTAAATGTCTTTGGCGCGATTAGTTTTACCACAATTCTTTTTTTCATTCTTTCAGTTTCAAATTCCGCGTAGTAGTTGAATAGTTTTTCATATTCTTTTGTGTTTGAGGTGTAAAAGGAAAATATCAGGTACTCGTCCCCTGCTTGCGCATCACTTATGAACTCGTGGAGCATTGTTTTGAATCCCTTAAACCCCGTGTACACTTCCGCTTTGGAGGTGTCGTGCTTTTTTTGCTTGTCAAGGAGTAGGGGAAGGATTTCTTTGAACCTCTCTTTTTTGTCATCAATAAAATCAAGGATGTGGGAGGGGTCTGTCGCTTGGTAGTATTTCACTTTTCCTTTCCTAATAAAACTCGCAAATCCTTCTTCAACTAATTTGTGCAGTGTCATGTGAACAACTGAGTTTTGAAGCCCTGTTTTTTGGAGTACCGCTCCTGCTTTTGTGCTCCCTAGTTCCAAGAGCGCGAGGTAAACTTTAATTTCAGCGCTCGTTAGTCCCAAGTCCTCAAGGATGGTTGTGTCCATATTAGTAGTAAGTTGCTTCCAAAATAAAAGCCTTGTTATTGGTATCCAAAAATGGAGACTTATTTGCTATAAGCAACCCCGCCGAATAACTATTTACGGTAATTCCGTGAATTGCGGGGTGGGTTTATGGGTAAGAAATTGGTTGGAATTGGTATATTAGTAGTTGTTGCCATTTTGGCACTCTTTGTGAGTAGCATGACTCCTACGGCGTTGTTTACTTCACAGAGTGAAAGTTCTATTAAGATTGGCTGGATTTCTGACTTGACTGGTAGTACTGCAAAGTATGGTTCTCTTGTGGCTGCAAAAATCGCGGTTGATGAAATTAATGCCAAGGGCGGAATAAATGGGAAGCAGATAGAATTAATTGTTGAGGATGGGGCTTGTAATACAAAAACTGCGCTTAATGCGATTCACAAACTCATTGATGTTGATCAAGTAAAGTTTGTTCTTGGGGGGCACTGCACTCCTGAAAGTGTGGCTATTGCTCCGGTGGTTGAAGAAAATAAGGTAATTATGCTTGCTTCAATTACCACTTCGCCTGTGCTTACTCCAATGGGGGATTATGTGTTTAGAACTTCTCCTGTGGGGGTAGTTCAATCAGATTTGCTCTCAAAAATAGCTGTTGAGAAATTCAATTACAAGAATATTGCGATTGTGTTTTCACAAACTGACTACGCAAGACCAATTGCTGAGAGAATGCAAACTGGCATTAAGCAACTCGGCGCAAATGTGGTTCTCTACGAATCTTTCCAGCAAAATACAATTGATTTCCACTCACTTTTAGTTAAAGTGCAGCAGTCAAAGCCTGACATGATTTTCGTTTCAAGCCAAAACTCTGATGAAGCATACCAGTTACTAAAGCAAATGAAAGAGTTGAACATTAAAGTTGCAATATTTGGTAACGACCAAATTTACAACACAAAAGCGTTTGGTGATTCAAAACTTAACGAAGGGGTTTTGACTTCAGGCCCAGCGTTTGATTTGAACGCTCCATTGACAAAAGAGTTTGTGGATAAGTACAACGCTGCTTATCACTCCTCTCTTCCTTTCGGAGTTTGGACTGCGGAGAGTTATGATGCGGTTCATATTCTTGCGAACGCAATAAGCGCAAGCGGAGAAAATCCTGAGAAAGTTAAAGAGTATTTGTACAATGTTAAGGATTACAAGGGTGCGAGCGGAAGCGTAACAATTGATTCAAATGGTGACGGAGTACGCGAATATATTGTAAGAATAGTAAAAGACGGACAGTTGGTTCCTTATGAATTGAATTAGTTGAAATATGGGCGGTCTTTTGCGCCGCCCATTTTTTATTTTATAATTTAATTTATTTTATTCTCGCTGATTTCTGGTTTTGTACTTGCATTATTGTTACTGGTTTTTTCACGTCTCCGTTTGAGTCGAAAGTGATTTCTCCCGATACTCCTTGGTAGCCTTTTGTGTTGTAGAGCCAGTTTTTTATTTTCTCTGAGTTGTTTCCGACTTCTCGTATTGCTTTTGCGTAGAGCATTACTGTGTCGTACGCATTTGCGGCGTACAAGTCGGGAGCTTTATTATATTTTTTCGTGTACGCTTCAACAAAACTCTTTGTTGGTTCTTTTGTTGTTGAAGGATCGTACTCAGGCATGTTGTAAATTAGCCCGTTTGCGCTTTCACCAGCAAGCTCAAGTATTCCGGCTGAGCTTATTGCGTCAGGCGCGATGAGTTGCGCGCTAATTCCAAGTTCTTTGATTTGCTTCATTGCAATTCCTAGCTCTTTGTACCCCACAATGAATAGTCCTTCTGGATTAGTTTCTTTTATTTTTGTTAATTGGGTTTTAAAGTCCGTTGCTTCAGCCTCATACTTTTCTGTTGTGAGTATTTCTCCTCCGAGCGCAATATAATTTTCGCTAAAAGCTTTTACCGTTCCAATTCCATAATCATTGTTGATTTCAAGGATTGCAATTTTGGTTAGCTTTAGTTCGTTTTTCACATACTCCGCGAATATTTTTTCATCATAAGTTGAGTTTGGGATTACGCTGAACACATAATCTCCCGCGGTTGAGATTGCCGGGGTTTTTGCGCCAAGGTTCATCACTAAAATTTTCTTTTGGTCAGCTACTGGTCCTTCTGCGAGGATTGGTCCGCTTCCTGCGGCGGTTGTGCAGCAACTGTTAATGCTGTTTAGTATTGTTATTGCTTCTTTTGGATCAGCTTTTGTATCGTAGTAGGTTCCTTTTAGTTTTATTTTTCCTTCTAGGTTTACTTCTTCAATCGCTAGTTCCATTCCGTTTTTCATTGTCTCTCCGTAAATGGCCATGCTTCCGCTCATGGTTAAAAGTCCGCTGATTTCTGTTTCTTCTCCTGCGGGGTTTAGCGCGAACAGTCCTGTTGGACTATTGTTTAGTATTAGCGTGCCGGCAATTACTATTGTAAGTAATACAATTCCGCCCGCAACCAAATTCCTTTTCATCATAACTTTATCACCAGAAGTAGTTACTGGTGGCGGGATTATTGAATGGGTGTTGTATATTATATAGACAACTTTAAATAGTTCTGCGGGCAATTAGTAGTAATGGATAAGGCGAGATTAATTTCACTGGGGCTTTCTAATCGTGAAGCAGAGGCTTACTTGGTTTTGCTAAAAGTTCCAGATGCTTCTGCCTCAGTTATTTCATCAAAGACCAACGAGTCAAGAACAAACACTTACGATACGCTGTCAAGTTTGATAAAAAAAGGGCTTGTTTCTTATGTAATCAAAAATAATGTAAAATATTTTATGGCCTGCTCCCCAAAAAGGCTTACTGATTGGATGGAAGTAAAGAAAGCGGAGTTGGTTGCGCAGGAGAAAGAAATTGAGAGGTTATTGCCGGACTTGCTAAAGCTAAGGTCTGGGTTTGAGAAGAAAACAGTGGTTGAAGTTTATGAGGGTATTGGGGGTATGAGAACAGTGCTTAACGAAACCATTGACTCTTGTGTAAAAACTGGTTCAGAGTTTTTGGTTTTTGGGGCGCTTGCTCACAAGTTAAGGGAGCTTGACCCGATTTTTCACAAAAAGTATTACAAAAGGCGTCAGCAATATGGGATAAGAACGAGGTATGTTTTTCTTGAGGGGATAACTCCTCCAAAAGCGCCCTTATCCACCTACCGTTATCTTCCTAAGCATTATGAGAGTTTTGTTGCAACAGCGATTCATGGGGATGAGGTTTCTTTCTGGCTGCTCACTGAACCTCAAATAACTATTCTTGTCAAAAGTAAAGAGTTTGCAAAGTCATACAAGAGTAACTTTGAAGAACTCTGGAAAATTGCAAAGCCTTGAGTATTGTTTCAAAGTTCTTTTTCGAGTGAGCGATTGTTTTTTTAATAGAATAATCCTTCTTCTTTCATGCTTGAAGTTGTTAATGTAAAGAAGTACTTTGGAGGAGTGCATGCAGTTGATGGGGTAACTTTGTCTATAAAGAAAGGAAAAATTACCGCGCTTATTGGGCCTAATGGTTCAGGAAAAAGCACTTTGTTCAATCTGATTGCTGGCGTTTACGAAACTGATTCTGGAAAAATTATTTTTGAGGGTAATGAATTGAATAAATTAAGTGTTGATGCGAGAGCGAATCTTGGCATTTCAAGAATTTTTCAATCCTCGCGCTTATTCAAGAATTTGTCAGTTAAAGAAAATTTGTTTCTCTCTTTATCAAATTCGGATCAAAAGTTTTGGGAAAGTTTTTTTGGTTTAACAAAATTAAAAAAGGATGGGGAAGCAAGAGTGCTTGAGGCGCTCAAACAAGTTGGTATTGAGGAAAAAGCTTCTGCTCTTGGAAGTGACCTTAGTTTTGGCCAAAAAAGATTAGTAGAAATTATTCGCGCTTTTTTAAAACCGCATTCTTTGTTAATGCTTGATGAGCCTGTTGCAGGAGTTACACCTTCGTTGAGAGAAAAAATTTCAAAATTGCTTCTTGATTTGCGAAAAAAAGGGGAAACGGTTCTCTTAATTGAGCATGATATGAATTTTACTTTAAGCATTGCTGATGAAGTAATTGTTCTTGATGAAGGGAAAATAATTGCTAAAGGAAAACCAAAAGAAATTAGAAAAAACAAGAAAGTGCTTGAGGCTTATTTGGGTGAATGAAATGCTTTCAATTAAATCCATTAAAGCCGGGTATAAGGGGAGTGAGATTCTTCACGGGATTGATTTTAGTGCAAAGCCTGGGGAAATTGTTGCAATTATTGGCCCTAATGGTTCGGGTAAATCTACTCTTCTGAAAAGCATTTTCAATTTGTGTGATATTTACTCTGGTAAAATATTTTTTAAGGATAAGGATATCACAAACCTTCCGACGCACGAGTTAATTTCGGAAGGGGTTAGTTATGTTCCTCAAGGGCGGCAAGTGTTTTCTGACTTGACTGTGAAAGAGAACTTGGAGATGGGCGCGTTTGTTTTCAAGGATAAGGAACTAATCCAGAGAAACTTAAATGACGTTTACAAAAAGTTTCCGTTTTTAAAAGAAAAGCAAAACCAGTACGCTTTTACTCTTTCTGGCGGTCAGCAGCAGATGCTTGCGATTGCAAGAGCACTAATTCAGGATCCTGAGCTTTTGCTGCTTGATGAACCCTCTTTGGGACTTGCGCCAAAAACAATGAATGAGGTTTTTGATAAAGTTAAAGAAATTAACAAGGAAGGGGTTAGTGTTGTCATAGTTGAGCAGAACGCAAAGAAAGCTGTTTCGATAGCTGATAGAACTTTCGTTCTCGAGCAGGGCAAAATTGCCCTTTCCGGCGGTAAAGAGATTTTGAAGAACCCGAAAGTCAGAAAGGTTTATTTTGGCGGGGAATGATTTTTTGCGCTTGGTTTAACTTTAAGGCATAAGTTTCTAGTTTTAGAAAGGGTTTTATTCGCTTAGGGGGTTGAGTTCTAAATGCGTCAGCGTTACGTTTTGCAGGATTTTCTTGATTGTTTAGCTAATTATTTCAATGGTAAAATTTCAAAAAACCCTTCTGCAAAAAATATTTCTGAGTTGTATTGGGCCATTAGAGAATTTGAGATTAATGATATGGGGGAATTTGCAGAACTGTTAAGGACGAGAACTAATTTTAGTCAATTTAATTATTGCCCGTCAAAATTAGGCAAGAAAACAATTCTTCCAAAGGGTGAAAAAAACTTATTTGTGAAAAATTTCCCCAAAAAGTTTGCAAGAGTATATTTGTTCAATGATTGCAAGCAATTTTATTTGATTGATAAGGCATTGTCTGGAAAAAATAAAGTTTTCAAACTTTTGATTAACAGAAAAACTTTTGGTTTGCCAAAAGAAAAAAACATTTATTACGGCTTAATTAATCTGGTTTATGCTTCTTTAAAGGGCAGTTCTTCTTTTGAAGAATTTTGGAAAAAATATCTGGAAGGGCTGGATTTAAAAATTAAAAAAGAACCTAAATTAAAAAAGATTTGTTTTAAAATTTCAAAAAAGCTTCTGGGCATTAAAAAAAAGGCTGCGGGCGAGATTTGTTTTATTGATACTGGGTTTAATGGTACTTTTCCATTGCTTTGCTGTGCCTTGCTTGAGAGAGAAGTGGGGATTAGAAGTACATTTTATCTCTTTTCCCTGTGGCCTTGGTTAAGTAAAACGTTTAAGGGACATTTTTATACAAAAAATTATGAAAAAATACGGTTGCTTGAAGGGGAGATTGATGAGTAGAAAAAAAATGACTTTATTTATGCGCGGGCTTCTTAAAAAAGATAGGGTAAAAAATGATTATTTTTCCGAGTTTGTTAGTCGTATAGTGCCAGCTAGACTTGACGGGAGAAAAGTAAAAAAGTTGATGCTCAGTTTTCCGAGCAAGGGGTGCTCACACGCTCTATCCAAATTCGGTCCTTGCACTATGTGTAGTTATACTGCTAATTCTTCTTTTGGAAAAGAAATTGATGAGCAGAAATTAAATAATTTTGTAAAACGAATCCTGGAAAAGTATTCAAAAAATAAACCTCAAATAATTGAATTGCTTTCCTGCGGTTCTTTTTTGGATGAAAACGAAATGCCCTCTGCGGTAGCTAAAAATATTCTTAAGGGTGTTTCAAAACAGAGTTATTGTAAAAAAATTATTATTGAAACTCGCCCAGAGTATGTAAATTCAGGAAAAATAAAAATGATTTTTGACATTATTGGAGAAAGAATGCTCGAGGTAAGGATGGGACTTGAATCAGCAGATGATTTTGTGAGAAATTATTGCATTAATAAGAACACCAGTAAAAATGATTATGAAAAGGCAGTTAAAGTTCTAAAAAAGTTTGGCAATGCGCGGATTTTTGTTTATTGTTTAATAAAACCGCCTTTCTTAAATGAAAAAGAAGCAATTGTTGAATCGATTAATACTGTAAAATATGCTTTTTCCATCGGGGCTGATACAGTTTCACTAAAACCATTGGCGATTCATCCAAACACTTTGGTAAGTGTTCTTGCTAAAAAAAATCTCTTCAAACCGCCTTGGCTTTGGAGCGTAGTGGAAGTGATAAAAGACTCTAAAAAGTATGGGGAAGTTGTAGTCGGCAGTTTTTTTGAGTCTCCTGCAGGGTCTTTGCCTTCAAATTGCAAAAAGTGCTCCCAAAGGGTTACAAAAGCACTTTTTAGGCACAACATTTCGCAAGATTTTGATGAACTAAAAAGGCTTGATTGTGACTGCAAAAAAGTTTGGGAAAGGGAAATTAATTCGCTTAGATTAAATAAACCGCTAGGTAAGAAGGCGTTTGAAGATTTTTTTAAAACTGACTAACCAGCATAATTATTCGGCTGGCAGGATTAGTCCATTTTCAACTTTATACACTATTTCAGTACGGTTGTTTTCTTTTTTCGAGTTAATTGTTAGATTTATTCCTGAGGAAAGCGGAAGATTTGAAATGGCGTAAATTGCATCTTTGTTGGCTTCTTTTGAAGCATTTTTTGAGATTAGTACAGTTTGTTTTATTGCTAACACTCCATCGTACCCTAACGCCATGAAGACGTTTAATGCCGGCTCAGTTGAGTATGTTTTTTTGTATTGGGCGAGGGCTTTTTCCAAGAGGGGATTTTGTTCGGCATAAACGTTTGTAAAATAGAGTCCTTCTGCTGTTGGTCCTGCCGCCGCTAGAGTGGAGTCATTAAAACCGTCCCCAGTAATCATTGGGACATTGACATCAAGTTCCTTTGCTTGTTTTAAAAATAATACTGGGGCTGAAGCTATGATTGGGAGAATTATTCCCGAAATGTTGTTGTCTTTTATTTTTTTAAGGGAGGCACGGAAATCTGTTTCTGTTGCAGACATTCTGTCAAAAAAAATTACTTTTCCTCCAAGACTTTCAAATTTGCTTTTTGCAGAGGTTGAAACTATTTCAGCCCACTCATCAATGCTGGAAACTATTGCTATTGTTCTAACTCCCTTGCTATACATGAACTCTCCCATTTTTTCTCCAGTTTTTTCTGTTGAGAAACCGGTTCCAACTATGTAATCTCCGCAAGTTTGCAAGTAGTTATTGTCATCCCATAAAACAAGTGTTGGTGTTTTGCTTTCTTGCAGGATTGGGGCTACTGGTTTTACAGCTTCGACAGTATCTAAAAAAATAAAATCTACTTTATCCACATTAACCATTTTTTGAACAGCCGAGACTATTTTTGTTTTTTCCATAAATCCCTGGTCTTCGTATATCATGCGTATTTTTTTTCCTTCAATTCCTCCGGTAGAATTTATTTCATTAACTGCCAGATCTATTCCTCTTTGCATTTCTTGCCCTACTTCGGACAGGTCTCCTGTGAGCATTAGTATTGCGCCTACCTTAATTTCGTTTGAGGGGAACTTGGTGCTGGCTAAACCAAAAATTAGCACTGCTATTACCAATAGACTCGCCAAAACAAGTATCTTTTTCATTTGAGCCCTTCTTTACATTATTTGCTAGGATATATTGTTTAAGCACAGTAATAAAATAGTTGCGATTTAACGGGAGTTTACAAACTCAATTTCCTGGACATTTTTTTACCTAGCGGAATTATAAAGTTTTGGAATTATTTTTTCTGTGTGATTTAATGCAGATTTTCTTATTAAGGCACGGCGAAACTACTGGAGACGTTGAGAATCGTTATGGTGGGGATTATGATGATCACTTGTCCGAAAAAGGAAAGAAACAGGCTAGTGAGCTTGCAGTAAGGCTTGTTGAAGAAGAAATTGAAACTATTTATGTGAGCCCAAAAATAAGAGCGGTTGAAACTGCAATGATTGTTGCAAAAAAAATTTCAGCAAAAGTAATGAGCGTGGAGAATTTGCGCGAACGTAATCAGTACGGGGTAATGACGGGCTTGGTGAAGAGTGAGGCAAAGAAAAAATTCCCTGACGAGGTAATGGATTTGGAGGAGAATAACCCTTATCATCACGTTAAGGGCTCTGAAGATTATTTTGCTTTTTGTGAGAGGGTGCTTGGCGCGTTTAATACTCTTGTTGAGGAAGAGTATGGGAAGGAATCAAATTCAATAGCATTTATTACTCACGGCGGTCCAATCACAGTTATTTTTAGGGAAATTTTAGGGTTTGAAGTTAAAGGGATTAAGGATTGCGCGCTTTTTGAGATTGAGTATGACGGTGAAGGGTTTGAAATAATTTCTTCAGATGATGCTGATTCTATAGAAGCTGGGTTAAAGTAGTTTTAAAAAAATAAAGTGAAGCACCAAAATTTTAGTGCTCAAAAGTTTTACTAATTTTAAAAGAGTTACTTCTTTCCAGCTGGTTTTGCTGGTGCTGCTGGAGCGCTTTTTCCGCCTGCTGGTGCTGGAGTTCCTTTTCCTGCTGCTGGGGCCGGTGCTCCTTTTGCTCCTGGTGCGGGTGTTGTCCCTGCTGCTGGTGCAATTGGCTTTCCATCTGCTCCCACTGCTGCAGGTGCTCCTTCTGCGCCTGGCACAACATCTGCTTTCTTTACTTCTACAATTACTTCTTCTTGTACTTTTGTAGGTAGTGTTCCTAAACTTTTAATGTCATTATGGAATTTTACTTCAACTTTGCACGGGAATTTTGCAGCAGCTCTATGCATTGCTGTTTTTACAATTTCTTTTTGTTCACTCATGCACAAAATACTAAAAATAGTTTGTCCTTTTCTTACTCTCGCCATTCTTCCGATTGGCACTCCGAAAGCCAGTGTCATTCCTTGCGATACACGATCCGCTCCCGCTCCTTGCGCTTGCTTGTTCTCTCTAATTAAGTGTGATGGGTAAACCCTTACTTTCATGAAATATGCGTCTTTTCCCAAATCTTTTGTAAGTTTTCTGTTAATAGTTGAACGTACACTCTCAATCGCGTTATCCCTAATATCAATAGAGTCTTTAACAATTAGTTCAGCAACCGTGTTGTACTTCAATAAGGGGTTTCCCATGTTGAATTGTCTTATTTTTAATTGTGGGGCTGCTCCAATATAGTTCTTATCAGGAACGTTAATAGCAATTCTAGTGTAAGCTCTCTGTTTACCCGCTCTTCTCGCGTGCCCGCCCGCTCCGTTTCTTAGTTTAACACCGTGTTTTGGGCTTCTGTAACAATGCGCAGGTCTTATTCCCATCTTTACTCACCAGTTAAAATATGATAAAAATTAAGCTTTGTGCTTACTAATTAATTGCCCAAGAAAACCTTTATAAAGCTTAAGTTGGGGGTTTGAAACTTTGGGACTCTTTTTGGACAGGTACGAGCGGCTTGTTTTTGCGCTAAGTATTTATAGGCTGGAGTCGTTTTACCTGCATGGCGTTTGAATTAGTCTTACTCTCAGCGTTCCTCGCGATGATTTTTTGGGGGGTGGGGGATTTTCTGATTCAGAGGAGCGTTAGAAAAATCGGGGATCTTGAATCATTAGCAATTATTGGACTCATTGGGGCAGTCGGATTGCTTCCTTTCGTCCTTTGGGATTTTTCTTCAATCTTTTTTATTGAGAATTTACTGATATTGCTTTTGCTTGGGATTGTAACTTTTTTTGGAGCAATGTTTGATTTTGAGGCTTTGAAGAAGGGAAAGCTTTCAGTGGTGGAAGTAGTTATAGAGTTTGAACTCCCTCTGACAATTATTATAGGGTTTGTGTTGTTCAAAGAAGTTTTGACGCTTTGGCAATTGATTTTAGTAATTCCCGTGTTTTTTGGAATCCTCTTAATGGCTGTGGGTTCTTCCTCAAAAAAATTGATAATCCTTTTCAGAGGATAGAGAAGGGCGTTTTTTTGGGGCTCATAGCTGCAGTTGGAATGGCGCTGATTAATTCTTTCACCGCTCTCTCCTCAAGACAAATTTCTCCTGTGATGGCGGTTTGGTTTCCTTTCCTCATGATTTTTCTCCTCTGTTTATTAGTGCTTTGGAAGCAGGGGAAGATTAGGGACAGCTTGGTTAATATTCGTAAGTATAAGTGGCTCTTGTTTTGGATGGGGGCTTTTGACACCGCCGCATGGTTCTTTTACGCAATAGCTCTCTCCTCTTACAGTATCGGAATAATTACCGCGATTACTGAAAGTTACCCCGTGATTGCCCTAGTTCTCGCGGTGCTGATTAATAAAGAAAAAATTACTCCTCACCAATACGCGGGAGCAATTCTTGCAATACTCGCAAGCATCCTTCTTGCGATGACTCTGCTCTGAAAATAAAGATTATGCGCACGGACTCCTGCGCAAATAAAAAGAGCCCAAAATAAAAGCAAGGGTGTGCACGTGCAAGAAATAAATGTAGTTTGTTGCTTTCAATAATGTTTTTAACAAGGAAAAAGCAGTATTATGCATGGTTTATCTATTTGGGGTAGTTCACGACATTGAAGAAGCCGAGGCGATTCCTAAATTAATTCCTTACCTAAAAAAGGGTCGTGTTTTGTATGTTGAGCATGTTTCTTTATTCCCTAAGCTGGTTCATGAGGCCAAAAAGAGGGGGGTTAAAGTTTCTTCTTTAGATGAACCCCTAGATAGGAAATTACTTCATAAGGCCCCTTATGGGGATATTCATACTTTTATAGATTATGATTTTAGGGAGCAACGTTGGGTTCAGAAACTTTCCGGGGCAAAAGAAAAAGACCTCGTCGTTGCATTTCCACACCACGTTCGTGAACTCGCACGGAAAATGCCTGAAGCTGGGAAAGTTGTTTTTATGCAACCCACCCCTCACTTTTACAAAATAAGAATGGTAAGAAGGCTTCCAAGAAGCCATGCTCGCGTAGTGGCTAAGTATGTTGAAAAACTGTTGCGGTTGCCTGTTGCAGAACAAAGAAAGCAAGCCCTAAATGGCCCGAAAAGGTTTATTGATATTAAAAAGCATCTTGGTAAAAGGGGTTAATCCTATTCAAGACTGGGTTGAAATAATAGCGAGGATAGGGAGTTGAACCCCACTAACTCCCTCTGCAGGGGAGTGCATAACCGCTCTGCCATCCCCGCGATTATCTAAAAAATCGCTTAAATAATTTCACGGCCTTGGACCGCGTGTAGCCAGTTTATGTCTAATTAAAAATTCCTGCGTTTTGTTTAAAAAACTGCTTGTAGTTTTGTAAAAACTGCTTAATTGAAGGAATTTCGCGCCGGCATGGTGGTTGAGGAAAGTGTATAAAGAAATAAAAAAGGGTTATTTTATGAGAAAAGTTCATGAGCAAATTAGGGAAGAAAGGGTTAGATTCAAGAAGGGTTTTCAGAGAAAGTTTATTCTTGAAGTAAAACAAAAAAGCGGTTTGACTTGGAATCAATTAGCAGATTTTCTTGATGTGTCTGAGCATACTATTAGGGCTGATTGGAAGTATGAAACTTCCACAATCCCTCTTAGTTATGCGAAAAGCTTAGTTGAAAAGTTTCAGATAGCTCGTTGGGAAACAATTATTGAAGAATGGATTGAAGAAATTTTGCCAATAAGTTGGGGGCAGAAAAAGGCAGGGGGAAAGAATAAGCACCAGATAAAGATTCCTCAAAAAAGCGAGGATTTGGCTGAGTTATTCGGGGCAGTTTTGGGCGATGGTAATCTGAATTGGAAAACCCTGACAATAACCGGGCATGTGTTTGAAAAAGCACACCACTTTTATCTTTCAGAAAAAATAAGGCGTTTATTTGGGTTAAAGACTTACACTTATGACGCTAAATGCTGCAAAGCAACTCATCTCATGGTGAATTCAGTTGAATTAATAAAGTTTTTTCAGGCAAACGGATTTATTGTTGGGGATAAAATAAAAAACCGAGTTTCTTTGCCTCGCTGGGTTTTTGAAAATGATGAATATGTTTGTGGTGCGTTAAGAGGACTTTTGGATACAGACGGGGGGATTTACCAAAAGCAAAAGAAATACAAGCGCGCGATAATCGAGTTTCAAACCGAGTCTCCTCAAATTAGAGCGAATATTTATGAGCTGCTCAAAAAAATCGGATTTCATCCTTCTAAGAGTGATGTTAATGTTAGGGTTCAAACCCAATCTGAAGTCAGGCGATTTTTGTCTTTAGTCGGTTGCGCAAACCCTAAAAATATTATGCGTTGTAAATATTTCATAGAAACAGGGGAGATTCCATTAAAAGAACAAATTTGGAAAGAAATTATTGGATTGGAAGTAAAAAAACCATTTAAGGCGACTTTGATCTAACGGTATGAATTCACCTTCCCAACAGCCTTTTAAAAAAAGGCTGACAAAAAAGGAATTAGGTGAAAGCACGGGTTCGACTCCCGTAGGTCGCATAATATTAGGAATTAGGTTGAGCTCCGACTTTCAATTCCCGGCGGCTGCATTTTATAATCATTCTTTTCCTTAATGTTTTTATGTTTGAGCCGAATTGTGTTGTTGTTTTGCCTTTTAGTGAGATTGCTATTAAGGGGGCGCAGGTTAGGGCTTTTATTGAGAAGCGTTTGAGGCGGAACATTGGGCTTTATTTTTCTCATTTTGGGGTTGAGTGTGGGGATGTTGTTCCTTACGCAGGGAGAATGGTTATTCCTTCAAGTGAGCCAGAGAAAGTTGTTTCTGCTTTAAAAAATTGTTTTGGAATTCATTTGCTTTTCCTAGCGAGGGAAGAAAAGTATTCTTCATTAGAAGATTTGTGTAAGAAGGGTGCAAAGTTGTGCGAAGGACTTAAAGAAGAGGGCACTTTTGCAATTAGGGGAAAGAGTTTTTCAAAAGAGTTTGGTTCAAAAAAACTTGAAGAGGAGTTGGGTGGAGTGCTTTTGGATAAGTTTCCTAAACTTAAAGTAAAACTAAAATCTCCTGAGCAAGAAATTTATTGCTTAGCTTTTACTGATAAAGCGTATTTTTACTTTAAACCAATTGAGGGGTCAAATGGTATGCCTGTGGGTTCGCAGGGGAGAGCGGGAATTGTTGTTTCAAAAGAAACAAATGAAAAGGATTTAGGAGTTCTAACAAAGAATTTGTTAAAAGTGGGTTGTAGTGTTTCGCTAGTTTCTGATGAGGAAAGTACTTCAAAACTTAATTCGCTTGAGGAGTTTAATTGTTTTAAACCTTTTAAACGATTCTTTGTTGCGGAAGCAAAAGAGTTGCACAAATTGAATGAAATTCGGGCTTTTTTCTCGGTCGCTAAAACCGCTAAATCTGCTGATAAAGATTCGGCCATTGTGGGCGTTAAGGTTTTTGCTCCGTTTTTGTTCTAGTTTAGTATTTTTCGTTCTGAGCTACTAATTTAATCTTTTTGCGTTAGTATTATTGTATGCTTTTAGGTATTTTTTCTGATTCGCACTTGGGGTTTGGCTCTGATGACCGTTACGAGGAAGCTTTCAGTAGGTTTAAGGAATCAATAAGGATTTTTAGGGAAAGAAAAGCGGATTTTTTGCTTCACGCGGGGGATTTGTTTGATAGTGCAGTTCCCGAACAAGAGGTTTGGAAGAAAACTTTTGAGTGTTTTAATGAGAATGAGGGGTCTTTTACTGAATTAAAAAAGGATGAGCTGAACGCCTCCTCAGTTGTTAGTGTTAAGGGCCTTCCAATTATTTGTATTCACGGAACCCATGAGTTTAGGGGGAAGGATTTCACTAATGCAATTTCAATTTTAGAAGAAGCGAATTGTCTTGTTCATTTGCACGCGGGGCATGTGGAGTTAGAAAAGGACGGAGAAAAAGTTTTCATTCATGGGATGGGGGGAATTCCTGAGAAGCACGCTAAGGATGCTTTACAAAAGTATAATCCGAAAGCTTTCCTAAATGCAACAAACTTACTCTTGCTTCATCAGTCCTTCAAAGAGTTTCTTCCTTTTGATGATGATGAGATGGTTGCAACTCTTTCTTTAAGTGATTTGCCTAATGGTTTTGATTTGATTATTGATGGGCACTTGCATTGGTCGGATGAGCAACTTCTTGAAGGAAAAAGATTCCTATTAACCGGCTCAAGTATTTTTACTCAGATGAAGAATCTTGAATCCAAAAGAGAAAAAGGAATTTTTCTATTTGATACTAAAACAAAAAAGCTAGAGTTCATTCCTTTTGCGCATCAAAGAAAATTATTTTATGAAAAAATTGTTTTTAAGAACGCAAAACCTGAAGAGGTAATCGCGCAGGTGAATGAGAAAATAAAATTAATTTCCCAAAAAGCCCCTTTTGAAGTGAAACCGCTTGTGAGAATCAAACTAACAGGAACTCTTGCGAAGGGTTTTACTCAAAGTGATGTTTCTTTCCCTATTCCTGATTTTGCGATTTTTTCGGTTACAAAGAGTTTTGAGGTTGAGAGTTTTGCTAAAAAAATAGAGTCCCTAAAAGCGGCTCATTTGGAAAAGAAAAGCATTTCTGATTTTGGAGTAGAGATTTTAGAAAAGAATGTTGAAGAGGCAGGATTAAAAAGTTTCGAAACGAGAAGAATATTTGATCTTCTTGCAATTGGCGAGAATGATGCGGCGGAAAGTGTTTTGCTGAGTCAGAGCAAATAAATGGGGGGCGGATGTTATGAAGCGGTTTGGAAGAAAGTTGGCAGGGCAAGCTGTTGCTGGAGTGGGCAGAACTTTTGGATTATCTCCTATCAATTATGGTTATGCTGTAGATTTGCTAAAGGCTGCGGGGGATCGTGCTTCTTTTGCTGAGTCCGGGAGAATATTGCGAAAGTCAGGAATTACAGTAAGTGATGGGACTGTGAGGAAGATTGCGTATAGTGTTGGGTTTTCGGGACGAGGTAGAGGCGCTTGGGGTAAAGAGCATAGGTGGCAGACGAGAGTGAATGAAGTATTTGGTTATGCTGCAAGTAGGGCGAAGATTAATCCTCAAACAGGGAGAAAGGAAGTCGCCTTGTCACTTAATGAACTTGCCAAAGAATTCGGCGGGCAGGAGAGGAAGTATGGGAAAATGCTTCTTGAAGTGAAAGTCCTTCTTGCTACCAAAAAGATTGTGCTTCTAAGAAAAACTTCTATTAATGATGTTAGGGCTAGGAAGGGGTTTGAAAGAAGCGTTGGTCGTGTGACCCGCTTTGTTGAGCATTTTTCAGGGCGGGGGATTGGTGTTTCTCCACGGCTTGTTTCATTCATTTTTGGGATTGCTCCAAAAACCGCTTCTTCAGTACTCGCTGCTGTTGCGAGTGATGAGAAGCTTATTGCACGACTTGGAAAAAAAGGGAAAAAAGTACTTGTTGTTGCAAGAGTGCTGCCGAACAAGTTTAACATTGCTGAATTGAGGCAGAAATACAATAAAGACTAAAATGATTATTTTTAGGGCAAAAAGTTTTTGTTTCTTATTTTCTCAGGCAAATAGTGTGTTGCAACAAAATCAAGTCTTTTGTTTGCTAATGCTTGTTGCTCTATTCTGATTTTCTGATCCAAGGCTTTCTTTAGTTGGTCTTGCCATTCTTTGTTTTGAAACCATGGGTAAGCCATCATTTCTTTCGCTCTCTTAATGTCCCCGTCAGTCATTCTTTCAGTTACTGCTTCGAGTTTGTATTCTTTAACATCATCAATAGTCATTCCAACGTATTTTGCGTCAGGAACTGACATGAATTCCGAGTGTGCGGCAAGTGCCATTGATCCTTGTTTTATTACCGAGTAAATGTACCATCCGTACGGGTCCCCGTCCGTGAAAACGATTGTTGGTAAATTTAGTTCGTGGTGTACTCTGTGGATTAATCTTCTTGCTCCGCGTGCGGCTTGTCCTCCTGTTCCGATCAGGATGCACTTGTTTTGTTTTGGATAACCTTCCTCAATTAGTCTTTCAAATATCGCTTCTGTTTCGCACACTAGTAAATATTCAGCGTTTGAGTCCAGTATTTCAATTTCTTCAGGCTCAACTCTTGACATTATGCTCCATCCTCCTCTTCCGAGTTTGGATGCGTTGAATTTATCGTTGTGGTGCATTCTATCAAGTAGTGTAATATCCCCGTAAAGTGTTCCTTTAGGGTTTGCGTGCAGGTTTAATTTTTCTCTAATAGTATCCACTGAGTGTTCAAGATCAACTATGATTGGGTCACTCTCATCCTGTCCTTCAAAAGTGTTTTCTTTTGTATCTGCTACTGTGTGTTTCAATTCGTAGTAAATCTCACGAATAGAAGCTGTCTTGTTGTGTTCTAAATATTCGCGCGTTTTTGCCATTATCATGCTTGTTTGCATGAATTTTCTTGCATGAGCGATGTTCAAAAAAGTTCTTGTAATTTCTTTTTCCCCAAGCTCAAGGTATCCTTTTTTCTCATCCCAAACGACGTTGCTTTTTCCTCTTTGCATTGTTGTAAACTCTGGGTCTTCTTGTTTGTTGATTTGTTTAACCATTGATTCGGCTGTGCCTTTGATTCTGTCAGCTATTTCTTTTGGAGAGACTTTCTCCACAGTTTTTGATTTTCCGTGTTCTTTTTTTCCAGCCATATTTTTTCACTTCACAAATTTAACATAAAAATTATTTCTTTCCCTTCCCTTTGTCCTCTTTTCCTTTTTCATTTTTTTCTTCGGTTTTCTTTTCGACCTTTGGTTTTGTTATGAAACTGTTATCATCTTCTTTCAGTGCCTTGTCCACTCTTGCTTTTTCTTCCTCGTCTTTTGCTTCGTCTATTTTTAGTTTTGTCATAACCATTTTTTCCATGCTTTTCTTTAAGCCATCTTCACTCGCTTTTGTGATTGTGCTTAGTGCTTTACATATTTCGGGTATGTATTTGTAGAACATTAATCTTTTTTGTTGGTTTTCTACTTCTCTTCTCTTGTGTGCAATATAAATTCCTGCTTTTCTTCCTGTTTGCATTAGTGCGAGTCTTATTTCTTCTAGAACTTCTTCCTCATCGGCGATTGCTTGTTTTCCCGCGCCCGTGTATGGAATGTGTACTGAAATAAAATTAACAAAAACTGTTATTGGCGCATTTTCGGTATCCTTAATATCGTATCTTTTCCAGTCAACTGTCTGTACTGCTTTTGTTAGCGCGCAGTTTCCTGTATCAAACAATAATGGTACTCTGTTTGCAAATCTCATTATATCCATTTGCACTTGGTTTTGGTCCCCCCCTCTTTTTCCTGCGTTTCCGCCGTAAGCGATTGCAATTTCTACTTGGAAAGGGTACCCTCCAGCGTATACCGCTGGTTTTCTTGTGAGTACTGTTAAGAATTCTGGTTGCACTATGCTTTGGAGTGATTTTCTAATTTGGTCTTCCCCAATTGGTCTTAGGGCATCTGTTGTTGGCGCGATGAAATCAATTGCTTTGAAGGCTTTAATTATTTCTTCAGCCTCTTCCCAAGTGAGGGTTTTTGGGTCTTTGTTCATATCAAAGTGTACTCTTTTTTTTACTTCCTCAATTCCTTTTGCGCCCATCCTGTCAAAATCATTTGAGAGGAAGGTTGAAACTGTTCTTCCTTTTGATGTTTTGCAGTAAGATAATACATCATCAACTGTTGTTCCTTTCGGGTGTGGTTTTATTTCAACCGGTCTTTCAGGGAGAATATTGTGCGTTCTTTTGAAAACAAATTTTTGTCCCGCAGGGTCTCTAAAAGATAATTGCGCGTGCGGGTTTGCGATTGCTGTTCTTCTTAAGTATTCAAGCGGTCCTTGGTCAGAGTCTCTGTAGAGCACCCCTTTGAATTTTGCCTGTACGCTTGTTCCGTGAAATTCTTTGTCAAGCTCTTTCATGTTAGCGAATTTTGGCTCGTTCATTTTTGGATCAATTGTTAGTTCGAGCGCAATTGGTTTTCCGTTTGCTTTTCCGGTAATTATTTTTGTTGCTTTTCCAGTAGTCATTTGGGAGAGCATGGTGCATCCGCTTGCCCCTATTCCTTGTTGTCCTCTTGATTGCATATTTCTGTGGAACTTTGTTCCTGCGAGGAGTTTTCCAAATGCTTTTCCAACGTTTTCTTTAGAAACCCCGGGCCCATTATCAGTTACTGTTACTTCGTAGTATTCTTCTCCGAGCTCATCAACCTTAACATCAATATTTGGGAGTATTCCTGTTTCTTCGCATGCATCAAGAGAATTGGTTACATATTCGTGAACAACCATCGTGAGGGTTCTTACTTTTCCGTAGAGCCCAATCATTTGCTTGTTTTTTTTAAAGAATTCCGCAACTGAGTGTTCTTTGAATTCTTTTTCAAGGTTGTTTGCAGCTGATGCGTTAGCCTCTTCTACAGTTTGTTTTGCTTTTTTTTCATCAGCCAATTCTCTCACCAGAATATTAAAATAAAGGCAACTTTTTCTTTACAATACAAGGGAAGCCCAAAAGATTTAAAAGCCCATTCTTCATTTTTTGGCTCAAATAGGCAAAATGAACAACTTTAGTCCAGGGTTTATAACAATGAGTTTTTTTTTGTCATTTTTATAATTCAAATCTTTCTCTTCTTCCGCCCATTAGGAAGTTTTCCATGGTTTCGTGTTTCGCGCCTGAGAGGAGCATTTGTACTGCTTCTACCGCACTAGTGATTTCTCCTGCGAGCGCGATTATGGCTACTGTTTTTCCGTGGACTGAGATTAAACAGTGTGCTTTTTTTTCAATCTCAAGCCTTGCGAGTCCGTCTCTTCCTATTACTCTTCCTCTTTTAGCTTTTTGATTGGAGTGGTTCTTTCCAGTAAATTCTGTAATATCAATTACTTTTAGCAAATAATCGTCCTTTAGTAGGGTGTATGCGCGTTCTGGGGAGAATCCTCTCGCAATTGCTTTAACAATGTCCCGCGCTTGGAAGAATTTTTCTCCTTCCCCAATAACCGTCACTTCTCCGTCTCCAGAGTTAACCTCAATTTTGGTTTTAGTGAGTTTTGCAATCTTTCTCTTTACCACTCCCCCTGGGCCTATTAGTACTCCTATTCGTTCGTCTGGTATGCGAATTATTTCTTCCATGGTTTCACTCTTTAATTAGTGTCATTCAAAGGTTTTAAATAAATGCTTAACTGGCTCTGGCGCAGGGTAGGTTGGTTTGGTGTTTCCTCTGACGCAAGAATAATTCCTATGCACTTAACAATAATTCTTTTTCATTTTTTCTTTTCATTCTTCTTGCGGTTTTTGCTTCTTTTTTTCCAGCTTTTTTGTCAGAGGCTTTTTCTT
>Ga0247841_10003670_pt1 | contig 27842 bp, 25 predicted proteins | sample LaCruzMarch2015__2_FD_192410 | JGI IMG/M metagenome (GOLD analysis project Ga0247841, IMG submission 192410) | Freshwater microbial communities from meromictic Lake La Cruz, Castile-La Mancha, Spain - LaCruzMarch2015_18m | ecosystem: Environmental > Aquatic > Freshwater > Lake | place: Spain... | reverse complement strand
CCCGAGCCGCTATTCTAGATAAACTCTCTAGCGGCGAGGGGCAGAGATTGCTTAATTTAAGCTTTTTTTACGCCGTGAACGCCTTCATACTGACTAATCATTTTCTTGATATTCCCGTCGACGCGACGTAAATTTATTGATATATCAATGAGAAAAGCTAACACGAAAACTGAAATAGCTACAATAGCCATAATTATTAAAATCATTCTTTCCTCCTATTTTTAAAAAATAATTGCTACTTAATAAATTTGCTTAACCTTTGACAAGAGCGATCTTTGCCTAAATAATATATTACTTCAAATAGGCCCGGACCGACTGTTTTACCGGTAAGCGCCACCCGCACAGGGTGGATTAAAACTTTTGCCTCTATGCCAAGCTCTGCGACTAAGCCACGAAAAGCTTCTTCGATACTAGCTATATCAAAATTATTTAGTGCATTAAGCCGCTGGATAAAAAGCTTAAATTCGCTGGATAAATCTTTTGCTAAATATTTTTCTTGGGCTTTAGGGTCCATATTAACTTCTTTTAGAAATAGGAAATCTGCCCAATCCACAAAATCATTTACCACTGAAAGTCTAGCCTGAAATAATTTTACTAAAGAAACAACGTAATTCCTATCGAAATTATCTTTTTCTATATAATTTTTTTCTATCAGCTGGGGGATTATCTGGTCAGCTAGCTTTTCCGAATCCTCATTTTTCAAATATTGATTGTTCATCCAACCTAGCTTTTTTAAATCAAATGTGGCTGCAGTTTTATTAACTTGAGTAATATCAAATAGTTTTATCGCTTCATGAATATCGATTATCTCGCGGTTATCTCCTGGCGCCCAACTTAAGAGCAAAAGATAATTTACTAAAGCCTGGGCAAGGTAACCCATTTTTCGATAATCACTAATAGCAGTTGCGCCTGTTCGTTTGGAAAGCCTGCCGCCTTCCATACCTAAAATTAAAGGTAAGTGCGCAAATTTTGGAAGCTTAAATCCCAGGGCTTCATATAAGAGTACCTGCTTGGGAGTATTTGAAATGTGATCATCTCCTCTGATAACATGGGTGATATCCATGGTCGCGTCATCAATAACACAGGCAAAATTATATGTGGGTGTACCATCAGATTTAATTAAAACCTGGTTCTTAATACTGGCTGAATCAAATTCTATTTCTCTGCGGATCAAATCCTGGACTTTTATTTTTTGGGGATTAACTTTAAAAATTATCGCTTCGCCTTCTCTTTCAGCCGACTTTTCTGTATAAGCTAGGCCGGCCTTTAATAGTTTATCTGCGTATTCTCGATAGATATCAAATCTCTTGCTTTGATAATAGATCTCATCCCAGTTAAAACCTAGCCAGGTAAGGCTATTTAATATCTCATCAACAAATTCCTGCTTTGAACGCTGGCTATCCGTATCTTCAATCCGTAAAACAAACTTTCCTTTTTGTGAACGGGCGTATAGCCAGTTAAAAAGCGCAGTGCGTCCTCCGCCAATATGTAGATTCCCCGTCGGACTGGGAGCAAATCTTACCCTAACCATTTTTTAAGCCTATCCCCTTCTTAAGCGCATCCATATTAATATTAATGAGATCTTTTCTGTCTGGAGGAGCTATTTTTTTAATAATATTTAATATTGTTGCTGGTGATATTAGTCTTTTATTTGTCAGATAACTTCCCAGGGCGACCATATTGGCAACTTTTATATTACCTAATCCGAGAGCGATATCTGTAAAGGGGTGTTTTATAACCTTAGCACTAGATTTAAATTTTTTATGCACTAATGAGCCATTTATAAATAAAGCTCCATTATCTCTAACCCTGTTTTTGAATTTATCCAGCGAAAGGCTATTCATAATAATTAAGGAGTCGGCTTTATCAACATAAGGAGAGCCTATTTCTTCATCTGATATAACCAACATACAATGCGCAGTGCCGCCGCGCACTTCTGCACCATAGGCAGGAAGCCAGGTAACAAATTTACCTTCGGCCATTGCGCCGGTTGCGATAATCTTGCCTAAGAGCATAATACCCTGACCACCAGAACCAGCAATTATGATTTTCTCGATCATTTTAATCTACCCAACGGGAATTCTTTAACCATAACATCCTTAATCCAAGTTAACGCTTTTTGCGGATTTAGACCCCAATAGGTCGGACAGGGAGACAGAATCTCAACCATTGAGAAGCCAATTCCATTTATCTGATTCAAGAAAGCCTGTTTTATCGCTTTCTTAGTTTTAATAATTTCCTGCGGTGAGTGTAAAGATGTACGTTCAATGTATTTCACTCCCGGCAATAAGGCAAGCATCTCGGAAATCTTTAAAGGATAACCCTGTAAATGCGCTTCTCTGCCTTTAGGCGTGGTTGCAGTTTTCTGATTTAAAAGAGTTGTCGGCGCCATCTGGCCGCCGGTCATCCCATAAATAGCATTGTTAATAAAAATTACGGTTACATTTTCTCCGCGGTTAGCAGCGTGGATTGTTTCATTTGTCCCGATTGCAGCCAAGTCCCCATCTCCCTGATAAGTAAAAACAATATTCTTTGGCCTTACCCTTTTTATTGCTGTGGCTATAGCCAGAGCCCGACCATGCGCGCTTTCAGAACAATCAAAATCCCAATAATCATAGGCAATAACTGCGCAACCAACCGGAGCAACGCCAATAACTTTTTCTCTTATCCCTAATTCATCTACCAATTCTGCAATAAGCCTATGAGCAATACCGTGCCCACACCCCGGACAATAGTGAGTTGGGACTTGACGCAAAGATTTTGGATGGGTATATATTTTTTCCATTATAATAATTTATTAACCTTACGGATTATCTCTTCTTCCTTAGGGACTCCTCCTCCAGAACGGCCCAAGAAATTTACCTGCGTTTTGTCACGAACCGTTAACATCACATCTTCGACCATTTGGCCATAAGACATTTCGATAGCCAGATATTTTACATTCTTGTCAAACTTAAGAAATGCATTCCTGGGGAATGGCCAAAGTGTAATTGGACGGATCAGGCCAACCTTCTTACCTTGCTTTCTTAAAGTTTTAAGAGCTGCCTTAGCAATCCTACTCATACTCCCGTAGGCAACCAAAATTATTTCTGCGTCATTAACGTTTGTTTCTTCATAAGCCTGTTCTTTTTCTTGAATTACTTTATATTTTTTCTGCAATCTTAAATTGGCCTTCTCCAGATCTCCTTCAATCATATAAAAAGATTTTACGATATTTGCTTCTCTATTCTTCGCACCTGTCAATGCCCAAGGCTTGGTATAATTTTTAATTTTTAGTTTTGGGTTTTTAATTTCTATGGGTTCCATCATCTGGCCCAACATGCCGTCTCCTAGAATCATTACCGGAGTAAGATACTGGTCTGCCAGATTAAAAGCCCGATACATAATATCAAAGCTCTCCTGCACTGATGCCGGAGCCAAAACAATACAATGATAATCTCCGTGTCCGCCGCTACGCGTTGCCTGAAAATAGTCGGATTGCGCTGGCCAAATATTCCCCAGGCCCGGACCTCCGCGCATAATATTTACGATTACTGCCGGAAGATTTGCTCCGGCAATATATGAAATACCTTCTTGTTTAAGGCTTATACCTGGACTAGAAGACGAAGTCATCGCTCTAACCCCTGTTGCCGATGCGCCATAAACCATATTTATTGCAGAAATCTCTGATTCTGCCTGAACAAATATCTTTCCCTTCTCTGGCATATGTAAAGCCATATAAGCAGTAAGTTCATTTTGCGGGGTTATAGGATAACCTGCATAGAATTGGCAACCTGCCTGTATGGCCCCTTCAGCAATTGCCTCATTACCGCTCATTAATACCTTTGTATTAGTCATGTCTTAAGTGTAAAACTAAAAGCGCAAAATTTAAAGTTTTAATTTTGCATTTTTAGTTCTAAGTTTTTAGTTACTTATATACTTCAATACATACATCCGGACAAATAATCGCACACATGCCGCAGCCTATACACCCTTGGTTGGATTTTGTTTTTGCCGGTTTTACCCCACGGGAATTTAACTCTTTAGCCTGCTCAATTAATCCTTTGGGGCAGACCTCTATACATAGAAGGCAACCTTTACACTTATTTGTATTAATCTTTATTCCTGGCATAAAACCTTTCTTACTTTATCAACAATTACTTTAGCAGTTAATCCGTATTTCTCAAGCAACAAATTTCTTTTGCCGTGGGCAATGAATTCACAGGGCAGCCCGATCTTAACTACCGACTTTCCAATCGCATCCTCAATTAAGCTACCGAATCCAGAATCGACAATCCCTTCCTCCAAAGAAAAAATGTATTTAGTTTTCTTGGCTAAGTTTTTAAGCGATTCTTTGTCTAAGGGCTTGGAAAAACGGGCATTAACTACAGTTCCAGATATCCCCTCTTTATTTAATATTTCCGCGGCCTCTATTGCTGGGCAAACCATGCTGCCCAAAGCAATAAAAACGAATTCCTTACCTTCGCTTAATATCTGTGCCTTACCTAACTCGATATCTTTATTTGGTATCTGATATTTAGTATCTGGTGTTTCTCCTTTTGGGTATCTAATTACTGCTGGTAAGTTTAACTTTAGAGCAAAATCTAACATGCTCTTAAGTTCAAGTCCAGAAGCCGGAGCCATAACTACCAGGTTGGGAATGGTATTTAAGAAACTTATATCGAATATTCCCTGATGAGTAACCCCATCTTCTCCAACAATACCTGCACGATCAATACAAAAAACAACTCCCAGATTCTGTAAAGCAACATCCTCGATTATCTGATCGTATGCGCGTTGTAAAAAGGTAGAATACAGCGCTACTACTGGTTTAAATCCGCCCTTAGCAAGTCCAGCAGCAAAACAAACTGCATGGGCCTCAGCAATACCGCAATCAAAGAATCTTGCCGGAAAGGCATCGCGAAACTTATCTAACCCTGTGCCTTCGGGCATTGCCGCTGTGATTGCCAGGACCTTATCATCTCGCTTGGCAATTTCCACTATTGATTCACTAAAAATATCGGTGTAAGTTTTCTTATTCGGAGATTTGGATTCTGCTTCTCCTGTCTGCATATCAAATGGACCTGTACCATGGAATCTAACCGGATCCTTCTCTGCTGCAAAATACCCCTTACCTTTTTTTGTAATTATATGCATCAGCCGAGGCCCTTTAATGCTTAAGATGTTTCTCATTTCCGGAATAAGCTCGGAGAGGTTATGCCCATCAAATGGTCCAAAATATCGGAATCCTAACTCTTCAAATAAGACCCCGGGGATAAATAAGCCCTTTAATCCTTCTTCAAATTTATAGGCCAGCTTTAAAAGACGGCTTCCCCGGGGCACGCGGGAAACAAGAAAATTCTCTAACGCATCCTTAAAACGATTATAAACCGGCATAGATATGATTTTATTAATATAATTACTGATTGCCCCTACATTAGGAGCAATACTTAATTCATTGGTATTTAAAATTACTAAAATATCTTTTTTTAAATGCCCGGCGTTATTTAAGCCCTCAAAACACAGGCCTCCGCTTAAAGATCCATCTCCAATCACTGCTGCCACCCTAAAGTATTCACTTTCAGATATTTTATCCCTGGCACAGGCTAAACCTAAAGCCAATGATATTGCGCTAGAAGAATGTCCCGTTGTGAATGAGTCAAAGATTGACTCCTCTTTTGAAGGAAACCCGCTTAAACCCTGGTATTGCCTTAAAGTTGAGAAAATTTTAAAACGTCCGGTTAATAATTTATGAGCGTAAGCCTGATGGCCAACGTCAAATATTATTTTGTCACGAGGAGTATTTAGGCAATAATGCAGGGCAATAATAACCTCCACTGCCCCAAGGCTAGAAGCCAGATGGCCGCCATTCGTTGAGACCACCTCAGTCATTTTTTGTCTTATTTGGACAGCAATCTGAGGTAATTCCTCTATTTTAAGTTTTCTTAAATCAGAGGGTGAATTTATTTCCTCTAACAACATTATTTATCTTCTCCCGTATCTTCGTCGATAAAACTATCAGTTGAAGACTTCCCGTCTTTCTTAATCAATATTTCTACTTTTTGCTGCGCTTCTTCTAAAGCTTGAGAGCATTCCTTGGAAAGCTTTATTCCTTCTTCGTATTTTTTTAATGCCTCCTGGAGCGTAAGTTTCCCGCTAGAAAGTTCTTCAACTATTTTTTGTAAACGTTTTAAATCATCCTCAAATGATTGTTTTTCTTTGGTCATCAATAACCTCCTTAATTAAGCGCTGCCTTTGGCGCTTAGCGCTTAATTAATCCTGCCGCACAGCGGCAGGATTGTTAAACATTAGTTTCATCTGTGATTATTTCTTCAACCCTGCTGATAAATGCACCTTTATTAAGAATAGTTTTAACTCTATCCTTGGGTTTAAGCTTTTTAGCTTCCCTTATAACTATACCATCGGATAAATTCATGCTTAAGCTATAACCCCGCGATAGAACCGCCAAAGGGCTAAGCGCTTCTAACCTCTGGATCAAAGAACGGGCTCTTTCTCGGTTTATATTTAAGAAATGTTTAATATTATTATTCATATTAATGCGCAGTTCATCTAGTAATTGCTGTTTTTCCTGCAGACGGTCTAGCGGACTTTTTAGGCTGTGGGTAAGACGCGTCAAATTATTCTTTATTAAACTGATTTTGGCTGTAACAGAAAAACCCATTTCGTGTTTTAAGCTTTCTAATATTCCTAATAATTCTATTTTTTTATCCACAATAATCTTGGCTGCAGCTGTAGGAGTCTCCACAAACAGGTCGGCAACTAAATCGCAAAGACTGGTATTAATCTGGTGTCCTACTGCTGAAATTATAGGAATTTTAGAATTATACACTGTGCGGGCAACTATTTCCTCATTAAATGCCCAAAGATCTTCTGTGCTGCCTCCGCCACGGGAAACAATAATTAGATCAATATTCTTAAATTGGTTTAAGTCTTCTATTCCTTGCGCAATTTCAATTGCCGCTCCCTCGCCTTGCACGCGAGCAGAGCGTAGTAACACATTGACGCAAGGCGCTCCCTTTTTTAATATTCCTAAGATATCGCGGATAGCTGCCCCGGCCCGGGAAGTAACTATTCCCACCCTAAATGGCATTAATGGAAGTTCCTTTTTGTGTTTCGAATCAAATAACCCTTCTTTTGCCAGTTTTAATTTCAATTGTTCAAAAGCCAGTTGCCGGGCCCCAACACCTTTAGGTTCTATCCTTTCAACAATAAGCTGATGCTGCCCACGCGGGCCGTAAACATCGATTTTACCGAAACAAACCACTTTCAGTCCGTTTTCGATTTTAAACCTGACTTGAGAATTGACCCGGGCAAACATAACCGCATTCAATAGCGATTCACTATCTTTTAAAGAGAAATAAGCATGCCCGGAAGGATAAATTTTAAAATCGGATATTTCGCCTTCTATCCAAACCCCCAGGCCAAAGGTACTTTCAAAAATAGCTTTGATTTCCCGGGTAATTTGGGTAACTGTATAAATATGTTTACCTTCCAGCTGTGCTTTCATCTTTTTTTGCAGGTAAGGGTGAAACCTTTTTCTTTAGGGTAATGAGATTTACCGAGTACGGGGATAAACTTAAATCTTCAATAACTGAATCTGCCGGTAAAATTTCTTTGCTCTGCGCATCTTCAAACTTGCAATTAAGTCCGCAAGACGAATCTACTAAAATTTTGGAGAACGAGTAAGTATCTTTTAAATTTTTAAGATTTAGTTTTATATTCCGCGGCGAATCAATAAATTTCTTAACCTTATCGTTTATTTCCTGGGCCCTCTTTAAGAGATTTTTTACCGTAAGACTAGTATGCAAATTAGCAACATCCTCTTGCCGGGAAATAATTTTACTTAATTCATTGGTTTCAATAATGCTTAATAAGAACTTTCTTTCCCGGGGATCCAAATTTGCAATATTAGACGCTAAAAAGTTTTTGACCGCATCTGGGTCAATATAATTATAAATAAGCAAAGTTATTTCATCGCTTGAGCGGGTAGCAATGATCCCTACGAAATCATCATTTACTTTATATTTAAACATTTCCGGGCCTAACTTGTTAAGCATTTTAAAGACATTATAGGTTGCTTTCCAGCCGTTCTTGGACCCCAAACGCTGTACCTCAGTATAAAAAATACCTACATTTCTGGTTACGCCTTCAGCGTTATTTTGGAAGTCTTCCAGGCAGAAATATATTTGATTGTCAATTCCTGCTTCATACATATTCTTAAGTCGCGCCGGAATAAAGCTCGCTGTGACAAAAGACTTCCTGTGGCGTTCAGGCAAAACATTAGAATCAAGATCATAATTCCATTCATCAATTATTAAAGGGGTAGCTTTATCCAAATTAAAATAAGATAGCCATTCTCGAATAAGGCTAACCAAATCTTTCTTGTAAATAGTAGATTCTTTTTCAACTGTGGCCGAGGAAGAAAATCCATGCCAACTTATAAAATCTAAAGGTAGATGATTTAGATGACAGAATTTTATTAATTCGTAAATCAAGCTTTTCTCAGGAGTGAGAACTGTATTGGAATCCAAGTTTTTAAACCACCAACTTGCGCTTGGTCCTCCAATAGGAATATGTATTTTAAACTCTGCTTCCAATTCCTTTATACTCTCAGCACATAAACGGTATAAATTAAGGTACTCTTGTTGACGGCCAAGAAAAAAATCTCCTATATCCGGTGCATTCCAGACTTCATACCAAATATCGTATTTTTTCTCACAGCTTAAATATTTAATATTCTTCTTAATCAGTTCTTTATAAGCCTTTAAGTCTACAGGAGAACTTCGTTTGTCTAAAATCTTGCCCATTCCTGCTGGTGTTCCGAAAATATCAAGTATAATCGTACCCTTCGAGCTATTTATACTCTTAATGGTATTTTCATAGTTTGAAAGTAGCTTATTTTGGGCAAGAGAATCCTTTGAAAGCTTGGCAATTTCCCAAAGGTCATATTCCATCCGGTAAAATCCGCTAAAGCCTAAATCACTAGACCATTTATCTATATTTTCTTTTTGGCTTAAAGTCTGCGGCCAAGAACTGTCTTTACTAAATCCCCTTCCGCTTAAATCAACATTAGGTTTAAATATTTTCGGGGTAGGAACGGTGCTAGAGGAAATATCTACGGTGACTTCGAGATCATCCGGGGATTGAGCAAATGAAGGTTGACAAATACCAAATAACAAATTACAAATAAATAACAAATTACAAATACCAAATAACAAAACTTTTGTTTTAATATTTGTCATTTGAGTTTTGAATTTATTTTGACATTTGGGTTTTGTCATTTGTCGTTTAGCTTCTTCTGCACTCTGGTTATTGAACGCGCCTTTCCGGTTTTCTCATCAATATCTATAACTGCTCCGGCAAGCTGGATATCGCCGCTTGCTACTTCAAATCTTACAGGTACAGATGTAACAAATCTCTCCAAAACATCCTCTACCCTTCTGCCGATTACTGAATCATAGGGCCCGGTCATTCCTACATCTGTAATATAGGCTGTCCCTTGAGGAAGAATTTTCTCATCTGCAGTCTGGATATGCGTATGTGTTCCTAAAACAGCTGATACTTTACCGTCTAGATAACGCCCAAGAGCTACCTTCTCAGATGTTGCTTCCGCATGGATATCTACAATGATTATATGGGTTTCTTTATTTAAACTCTCCTGCGCTATAAGGGTGGTTTTAAACGGGCATTCTAGGGGATCCATAAAAACCCGGCCATTAACATTGATTACGCCGATTTTTATCCCGCCTTTAGTTTTAAAAATATTGCTTCCTTTTCCGGGCAGTCCTAGAGGATAATTAATCGGCCGGAGTATTCTTTCCTCTTTATTGATCAGCTCGAAAATATCTTTCTTTTTCCAGATATGATCTCCGGACGTTAAAACATCCACTCCGGAGTCGAATAACTCCTGAGCCACCTTAGGAACTATCCCTGAGCCTCCGGTGGCATTCTCGGCATTGGCTATTATAAAATCCAAAGAATATTCTTCTTTTAACCCCGGCAGAAGTTTATTAATTGCCTCCCTTCCGGGTGAGCCGACAATATCACCGATAAAGAGTATGTTCATAATTAAATTACCTTATAAATTTAAATAACAAAACACAAATGACAAATAAATAACAAATTACAAATTCCAAATAACAAAACTTCTGTTTTAATATTTGTCATTTAAGTTTTAAATTTATTTTGATATTTGGATTTTGTCATTTGTCATTACTTAGCGTATTCGATGGATCTTGTTTCCCTAATAACCGTGACCTTGATCTGCCCGGGGTATTCCATGCCTTCCTCAATTTTTTTGCGGATTTCCCTGGCCATAGTTGTTGCCTCAGCATCAGTAACTTTTTCCGGCTGAACAATAACACGTATCTCGCGGCCTGCCTGAATAGCAAAAGACTTCTCAACGCCTTTAAAAAGGTTAGCAATTGATTCAAGTTTTTCAAGTCGCTTAATATAAGTTTCTAAAGTTTCCCTGCGTGCACCCGGACGGGCAGCGCTTATCGCATCGGCTGCAACTGTAAGAATCGCATAAATGCTCTGAGGCTGGGTTTCTTCATGATGGGCCTCGATTGAACCAACCACTTCGGCTGATTCACCGAATTTTTTGGCTAACTCTGCTCCGATTTTTGCATGCGTTCCTTCGATTTGATGATCAACTGCTTTACCGATATCATGCAATAAACCGATACGACGGGCTAATTTAAAATCCAGGCCCAATTCTGAAGCCATAACCCCCAACAAAAACGACGCTTCTTTGGAATGCTGCAGGGCATTCTGGCCAAAGCTGGTGCGATATTTTAACCGGCCAAGCAATTTAATTAATTCAGGATGCAAACCGTTTATCCCCGCTTCAAATGCCGCGCGTTCGCCTTCTTCGCGGATCTTTTCATCCATTTCTTTCTTAGTTTTCTCGACTATTTCTTCAATCCTTCCAGGATGGATTCTCCCGTCGGCAAGTAACTTTTCCAAACTTAAACGCGCAATTTCACGGCGTACTGTGTCAAAAGCAGAGATAGTTACTGCTTCCGGAGTATCATCGATAATTACATCGACCCCGGTAGCCATTTCCAGCGCACGGATATTTCTTCCTTCGCGGCCGATAACTCTTCCCTTCATTTCATCGTTGGGAAGATTGACTACGCTAACCGTTGATTCCACAGCATGCTCGGCTGCACACCTTTGAATTGCCAAACTCAATATTTCCCGGGCTTTTTTATCCGAAAGTCCGCGCAAATCTTCTTCGTACTTCTTTATTGCTAGCGCCTTTTCATTACTTAACTCTTCATTCAAACGTCCCAGGAGTATCTGTTTTGCTTCCTCGGCAGAAAGCGAAGAAATCTTTTGTAATCTTTCTTTTTCCTCGGCAATTAATAAATGCAGCTGATTATCTTTGGCTTTTATGGCTTCTTCTTGCTTTTTCACGCCTTCATGCTTAGCCTCAATCTCTTTTTCCTTCTTCTCCATAAGGTCAAGCCTACGATCAATATTTTCTTCTTTCTGGGTAAGCCTTTTTTCCATATTGGAGATTTCTTGACGTCTATCTTTTGTTTCACGCTCAAAATCCTGCCTAATTCGATATAATAAATCTTTTGCCTCTAACTCAACTTCCCTACGTTTATCCTGGGCTTCTTTTCTGGCTTGTTCCAAAATATGTCCGGCCTGGGTTTCTGCATCCTGGATTTTCTTCTCGGCAACATATTTTCTAAAAACATAACCGGCTAAGCCAGCTATAGAAGCCATTACTATAGATATCACAATGGTGAGTAACATGGACTACCTCCTTATAAGAAAATAAACCTAAATTGTAATCTTTAATTCTTAAGCAAAGAGGACTTTTTTGACGTTTACATCGTGGGCTGAAGTAGGGACACGCGGTAAGATTTGAAGAGAAAATGCCAAACCAATAGAAGGAGTGTCTTTGGGGATTCTATTTAAGAACCGGTCATAATAGCCTTTTCCGCGACCCAGACGCCTTCCTTTTTTATCAAAGGCTAACCCTGGGGTGATTATCAGATCTAAATCTTCGGGTCTGATAAAACGGCTTAAAACCGGCTCGGATACTCCATAGGGTCCATTCTTAAGATGGGCATGGCTATCCAGAATAGCTGGCCTTAAAGATACTCTATTTTTCACACATACTGGCACGGCAATAATCTTACCTAATTTTTTTGCTTCCTTTATCATTTCTTTTGTGTCCACTTCATCTTTTAAAGCGATGTAAAACATCACTTTCTTTGCTTTTTTAAAAACCGCATTTTTAAGAAGCTTGATCTTAATTAACTTGCTTTTTCGACTACGGTCTTCCTCCTTCTGTCTTTTCAACTTAAGTAGAATTTTACTACGTATTCTTTGCTTTGTCAATCTAACTTCCATACTATAAACACTTCTCGCCTTCATGGGTATGCCCCTTATCTTCGAAAGGCACAGGCAACCCTTGTTTAGTGTAATAATCTTTTAAAGCCGACCGAAGCGCCTCTTCTGCCAACACCGAACAGTGCATTTTTATAGGCGGCAGACCCCCTAAGGCTTCGGCTACTGCCTTATTTGTGATCCCTAAGGCCTCTTCGATTGTCTTGCCTTTAACCATTTCTGTAACCATAGAACTGGTTGCTACTGCTGCCCCGCAACCAAAGGTCTTAAACTTTACATCGGTAATGACATTACCTTCGATTTTCAAAAACATTTTCATAACATCGCCGCATATCGGGTTACCGACGGTGCCAACCCCGCTGGCATCGGGTATTTCGCCGACATTACGCGGATTTGTAAAATGATCCATTACTTTGTCGCTATAGGGTAACTGAGCCATATTCTCTACCTACCTGCCCGCCATTAATAGTTTATGCGGTTTGTTAGACTTCTTATAATCCTTGGGTTTACGAATTTCCTTTAAAGATTCTAATTTTTTGCTTTTCTCTAACTCTTTATAAATTAAAAACCAGGCGCAATCTCTATCTTTATCGACTTCGCATTTACCTTTATTCATTCCTCCGCAGGGACCGTTAAGAAGGCTTTTTGGGCAAAGGGTAATCGGACAGATGCCTGCGGTTTTATCTAAAACGCAATCCCCGCACAAAGAACACTTTTCATAAAAATCTCCCTTAGCATCCATCACTGCGCCAAAAATAGTGTTTGATGTGGGAAAAACAGCCAGGCCTAGCCTATCGTTATCCTTAACCGACTGCACACCTAAGCCACATGCTAAAACCAAAATTGCCTCGGCCTGACGAAGAGATTCTAAATTCTTGGCTGTTTCGGATTTAATCTTTGCCGCTACGCAAGGCGCAGAAGGAATGCAATAACCAACAACTGTCTTACCGTTAGACTCCAGGTCCTTCTTCATTTTAAGGACCTCTGGCTCTCCTCCGGTTTTACAGGTTGTTGCGCATTCTCCACAACCAACTAGGAATATTTTAGTATAGCCTTTTAAGCTATCTATAATAGTTGGAATAGGTTTTAGTTCTGTGATAATCATAGTAAAATTTTAGCACGATTTAATGAGCAGGGCAAGTAAAAACAGCTGCAAATTCTTACTTTGCTACTGATCGCCAAAGTATTCCTGCATCATTTTTAAGAATTCTTTATCCTTGGGCTTTTTGCTCGCACTCTCTTGCGGGATTTCTTCATCTAAATCATAATAATCTTCGATATTTTCTATCCTTACAAACTTGTTCATAATATTTCCTTCGCCTAAGAAACGCGAAATCTGGGTAAAAACCGATCCTCCGTTATCCAAAAAACTTCTGGGTGAGCGATCGGTATGGGGCTTAAGCAAGAACAGGTTTTCTTTCGCTCGTGTAGCGGCCACATAAAATAACCTGCGTTCCTCCTCAATGTCTTCTTCGCTTTCTAAAGATAAATAAGAAGGTATGTGCCCTTCGGCAACATAAATAAGAAATACTGTGTGCCACTCCAGGCCCTTAGCAGAGTGTATTGTTGAAAGTGTAAGGGGAGAATCATCCCGATCTTTTCTTCCCGCCTCAATAATACTTCTTTCCGGAGGGTCTAAGGCCATATCGGTTAAGAATTTTTCTAAGGATTTATAGCGGGAGGCAATCCGGATTAAAGAATCAAGATCATTTAGCCTCTTATGAAAATCGTCATATTTGTTTTTTAATAGCGGCTGATAGTATCCCAAAAATTTCTCGATAATCTTCGCCGGCTCGGCATCGTCAGGCGAAACATTTTTAAGTAATTCCAACAGCTTGGATAAATCCTCTTTGTTTTTTATCGAGCCTAATGTCGAAGGAATGCTGTATTTTAAAGCTATAATCTCATCGATAACCTTCTGGGCGCTCTTTGGGCCTATACCCGGAATTAATAACAAGGCCCTAAGCCAACTGACCTGGTCCGAAGCATTATAAATAATACGCAGGTAAGAAATTATATCTTTAATATGCGCTGCCTCGACAAATTTCTGACCTCCGTACTTCAAAAAAGGAATATTTCTGCTGGCTAATTCAATTTCTAGATCATTAGAGTGCCAGCCGGAGCGGAATAACACTGCCATGTCCTTTAATTCCCGGCCCTCTTCCCGCAATTCTAATATTTTATCAGCGATATATTTAGATTGAGCGTTCTCATCCTGAAGATCAACAAATATTGGCTGCTGCTGGCCTTTATTTTTAGTATAAAGGTTCTTTTCAAAACCCTCCTTTGCCCTGCGGATAACCTCGTTAGTTAAATTTAGAATTGGTTGGGTTGAACGGTAATTTTCTTCCAAAGTAATTATTTTAGAATCCTTAAACAATTTGGGGAAATCCATAATATTTTTAAAATTTGCTCCGCGGAAAGAATAAATACTTTGGGCATCATCGCCAACAACCATAATATTCTTATGTTCCGAGGCCAGAAGACAGACAATATGCGCCTGAAGCTTATTGGTATCCTGATATTCATCAACCATTATGTATTTGTATTTTCTGGACAGCAATTGCCGGATATCCTGGTGATTAGAAAGTAAATTCTTTAAGCAAACTAATAAATCATCGTAATCCAGCAGGTTCTTTTCTCGCTTATACTTATGATAGGCCTCCCGGATTTTCTTAATTTCATCTAGAAATTCCATAAACTGCGGATATTCGTCGTATAAGACATCTTCCAGATCAGCGGATTTATTAATACTTTTAGAAATTACCTCTAGGATTGCCCTTTTTCTGGGGAACCTTTTTTCACCTTTATTAAAACCCATCTGCGTACGGATTAAATTAATTGTGTCCTCGGCATCAGATTCATCAAGAATAGTAAAGCTACTTTTTAAACCCAGGGCTTTTGCGTATTTTCTTAAAGTTAAATTGGCAAAAGAATGAAATGTCCCTCCGGAAACCCTTGAACAACGTTCATCCAATAATAAGGTTGCCCGTTTAAGCATTTCTTCAGCAGCTCTACGGGTAAAGGTCAGAAGCAGGATTTCATCCGGATGCACACCCTTCTCTACCAGATAAGCTACGCGATGCACCAATACCCGCGTCTTTCCGCTTCCTGCTCCGGCAATAACCAGATATGCACCGTCAACTGATTCCACAGCTTCTAGTTGTGCCGGATTTAATTCATTCTTATAATCGATTTTCTTCTGCATTGCAATTTTACTTATTTTCTGCTTCTTTTTGTTTTTGTTTTTCTTCGATTAGCTTCTGGGTGATTTCCTGAGGCACGGGAAGGTATTTAAAGAATTCCATTGTGGCATTGGCCCGACCGCTTGAAAGGGAGCGAAATGCTGTGGCATACCCGAACATCTCTGCAAGAGGAACTTCGGCTGTAATTATTTTTTGCTTGCCTTTGGGTTCGGCGTTTAAGATTTTCCCGCGGCGAGAACAGATATAGCCTATACAGGCATTTGCATACTCTTCTATTGTTGCCACTTCTAGGCTCATATAAGGCTCTAAGAGTATAGGCCTGGCTTTCATAAATGCCTCTTTAAACCCGAAGATCCCTGCCATCTTAAAAGAAAGCTCTGAAGAATCGACCTCATGGAATGATCCATCATATAATTCTACCTTTACATCTACTACTGGGTAACCGACATAAACTCCTCTTTGCATTGCCTCAATTACGCCTTTCTCAACTGCCGGGATAAATGAACGCGGGATTGCTCCGCCCTTAATAGCATCAATAAACTCAAACCCTTCTCCTGTTTGCGCAGGCATTATTCTAAGTAAAGCATGGCCATATTGCCCACGGCCGCCTGATTGTTTTATATATTTGCCTTCGCCTTCAGCAGACTCTTGAATTGTTTCCCGGTAGGCAACTTTAGGCTGGCCAACAATTGCCTCAACACCAAATTCTTCTTTTAATCTATCCACGATAATCTCTAAATGCAATTCACCCATACCAGTAAGCACAACTTCCTTGGTTTCATCGTCGGTATGCACTAGGAATGTTGGATCTTCTTCAGCTAGCTTGGCCAAGCCTCTACCTAATTTATCCTGATCTGAACGGCTCTTGGGCGCAATACTTAATGAAACAACCGGAGTAGGAAATTGTATTGCCTCTAAAAGTATGGGGTTGGCTGGGTCGCAAAGTGTATCCCCGGTTACTGTGTTTCCTAAGCCCACAACCGCAACAATATCTCCAGCAAAAGCGTAATCAACATTTTCCCGCTGATTAGCATGCATCTGCACAATTCTGGCTACGCGTTCTTTTTTATTTTTAGTCGCATTTAAAATATAAATACCCGTATCTAAAACTCCGGAATAAACGCGCACATAAACAAGTTTTCCCATATGCGGATCAGACTGCACTTTAAATGCCAGACCGGTAAAAGGTTCTTTTGCATCCGCATGTCGCGGGATTAATTTTTCTTTATCATCAACATCGTGGCCTGAAACTGCAGGAAGATCCAAAGGTGACGGTAAATACGCTGTAACTGCATCTAAAAGATTCTGAACGCCCTTATTTTTAAATGCTGCACCGCAAAGAACGGGCACAGCTTTATTTGCCACTGTGCCTTTGCGGATCGCACTCTTTAATTCTAGGGGCGTGACTGCTCCCTCGCCTGAATCAAGATATTTTTTCATTAATGCTTCGTCAAAAGCAACAACTTTCTCAATCATAATATGCCTGTATTCTTTGGCTTTTTCTAAATAGTCAGCTGGGATTTCTTCAATCCGATATTCTTTCCCCTGCGACTCTTCTTCATAGTAATAAGCTTTCATTTCCAATAGATCAATAACGCCTAAAAAGTTATCTTCGGCTCCTATTGGAATCTCTAAGGGAATAGGGTTTCCTCCTAAGTCAGCTTCAATTCCTTTTAATACTGCATAGAAATCTGCCCCTGTGCGGTCCATTTTATTTACAAAACCGATTTTAGGAACATTGTATTTATTGGATTGGTGCCAGACAGTCTCGGATTGCGGCTCGATCCCTCCAACGGCGCAAAAAACCGCTACCGCACCATCTAATACTCGCAACGATCTCTCCACTTCCACTGTAAAATCTACATGGCCCGGGGTATCAATAAGATTTATGCGATGGTCTTTCCAAAAACAGGTAGTGGCCGCTGAAGTAATAGTAATACCTCTTTCTCTTTCCTGTTTCATCCAATCCATTTGCGTTCCGCCGTCATGGACCTCTCCAATTTTATGGCTCTTACCGGTATAAAAAAGGATTCTTTCAGAAAGAGTGGTTTTACCGGCATCAATATGCGCCATTATTCCAATGTTCCGCGTTCTTTCTAGCGGGTACCTTGGCTCGGGATGTGCGCCTCGTTCGGTTGCCGCTGGTTTTTCTTCTTTTAATTCCGGGGTCACAACAGGCTCATCCTGTGTAGCTACTGGCTCGATCGGTTTCTCCTCAATTTTTTCCTGTTGAATAGGTATTTCTTCCTGCGGTTTTTCTTCTGGAGACTTTTCTTCCGCCTGCTCCTGCTGGATAGGGACTTCTTCTTTTGGCTTTTCTTCATTTATGGGCTGCTCAACAGGTTTTTCTTCTTGAGGTTTTCCTTCGGGCGTTATTTGCTCAACAGGCTTTTCCTGGACAGGAAGCTCCTGCGCAACGGTCAATGGCGCGCTAGAAAATTGCGGTTTTTCTTCAAGCTGTTTTTTTAAATGTATGATTTCTTCGGTAAAAACTTTAAGCTTTTCTTCTTTGGCCTCGAGTTCTTTCTCTAATTCTGTATATTCCTCATTTAACTTATTAAATTCCTGCTTGGGGATCCATTCACTTTCTTTTTCTTTCTTTTTAAATTCGGATATGGTTTGGAGATTATTCTTTATATCCAGGACATTACGCTCTATTTGATGCTTTTGTATTTCGATTTGCTCAGACTTATCTTTGATTATTTCATCTAATGCCTGGATTTTAGCTTCGGTTTCTCTTATTGATTTATTTAAATTAACATTCTTGGCAAATTCATCCTGCGATTCTTTTTCTTTTGCTAAAAACTGGTTTCTTAAATCCAGATTCTCGGCCTTAACTTTATTTAGCATTTCTTCAGACTTAGCCACCCATTCATCTCTGCGCTTTAGTTCAGCTTCTAACTGCTGGCATTTAGCGATTGCTTCCTGGAACTGGCCCTTTTCTTTTGTGTCCGAAGTGCTGGCCTTATTAAGCTCTGCCTGTAAACTCTTAACCTCCGACTCAAGCTTGATAATTCTTTGTTCGCGGAAATCACTCAATGGATCGCGGGGAACAAGGGTTGGTTTCTTTCTCTGCTTTTCTGAAACAGTCGAGCTCCCGGAGAAAATAGCGCCAAAAATAGCATAGATAATTAATCCTATGCCGCCAAAAACCAAGATTTGCATTAAGAGATTCATATTCTATTTATTATTCTTGCGCAGTTTTTCAAGCCGCTGCTTAATCTTTGCCTCATACCCTATATCGGTAGGCTCATAGTAGCATACTTTTCGCCGCGTATACTTTTGTTTAACGTAATGATCTTTAAAATCGTGCGCGTATTTATAATCTTTCCCGTGACCCAGCGCATCGGCATCTGCCGTAGTATCTTTTAAATGATCCGGGACTTCCTGGACTTTATTATTTTCTATGTCTTTAAGTGCTTTGTCAATTGCTAAATAACTGGCATTGGATTTGGGGGCGCAAGATACATATATTACTGCCTGGGCTAAAGGAATTCGCGCTTCCGGCATGCCTACAAATTCTGAAATCTGCAAAGCTGCATTCGCTAAGACTAAGGCCAACGGATCGGCATTACCAACATCTTCAGCTGCCTGGATACAAACCCTGCGGGCAATAAAACGCGGGTCTTCTCCGGCATAAAGCATCTTAGCCATCCAATAAATGGCAGCATCCGGATCTGAGCCGCGCATAGACTTGATAAAGGCAGAAGCAGTATCATAATGGGAATCTTCGTCCTTATCGTAAACTACGGGTTTCTTTTGAATAGATTCCGCAGCAACGTCTAAATTAAAATTTACAAACCCATCTTTGGATTTAGGCGTGGTTAACGCACCTATCTCTAACGCATTTAAAGCCCGCCTGGCATCGCCTTCGCAAATTTTTGCTAAAAATTCAAGGGCTTTTTTATCAGCCCTGATTTTAAAGTTTCCTAACCCCCGGCTGGCATCTTTTAAGGCCGAATTTAAAATTTTGGTTATCTCGCTAACTTTTAATGCTTTGAGTTCGCAAACTAATGAGCGCGACAAAAGCGGCGAGGCTAATGAAAAGAATGGATTGTGCACGGTTGCGCCAATAAGAATGGGGTTACCTTCTTCCACATCCGGCAAGAGAACATCCTGCTGGGCTTTATTAAAACGGTGGATTTCATCAATAAAAAGAATAGTCTTTTTGCCCGCATTAACCTGTTTCTGTTTGGCAGCAAAAATCGCCTTTCTTAATTCATCGACGCCTGAAGTAGTAGCATTAATAGCTATATAATAAGACTTAGTAACATTTGCAATACACCAGGCTAAAGAAGTTTTTCCTATTCCCGGAGGGCCAAATAAGATCAATGAGCTTAGGCGGTCGGCTTCGATTGCCCTTCTAAGCAGCTTACCTTTTCCTAAAATATGCTCTTGACCAACAAATTCAGAGAGATTTTGCGGGCGCAGACGTACAGCTAAAGGCTGGGATTTTGAATCTATCTTTTTTTCTTCGAAGAGGTCCATTTATGCAACGCCTACTGAATGACCCCTCGCCTTTTAACTTTTGTTTATTTAAGACTCGGGGTATTTTACTGACACAAAAAGCGGGTAAAATAAAAATCCCCGCACTAGTGCCGTTGGACTGAATAGTCTGAACCAGTGTTCTTTAGGTGGGTGCCCTCTCTTAAAATAGCGCCAATGGCGCTAAAGAATATGGGCTCCCTTAATTTTTATGTTGGTTCAAAAATTATCAAATTTCCAACGTGCACCGCAGGGATATCTAAAAGAACAAATTTAATCTAAAAAAAGTATAACACATAATAAGGAAAAGTCAACCCTAGCGGATTTTTGCCTGAAATTGCCCGGTTAAAATCTCACAAATAGAATTATGCAACGGCTGCACTTCATCCTCGGTTAGGGTTCTATCGTTTAAACGATATAAACAAGATAAGGTTAAACCGCGGAAACCTGCCGGGATCTGTTTCCCTTTATAATAGTCGCTAATTTCTAAAGACTGCAAGATTTTAGGGCTATTTTCTTTTAAATATTTGAGCATTCCTTCAACACTTACATCTTCCTTAAGGATACAACTTATATCCCTGGTAATCCCCGGGAATTTTGGAAGTAAAATAAATTTCTTATCCGGAGACGCTGCTTTTAAGAAATCATCCAGAGATAACTCTAAGGCAAAAACATCTTTATTTTTAATTTCTAACCTTACCAAGGCATCCGGGCTTAATTTAAGCAATCTGCCGGAAATATTTTCGCCGATATAGATATCGACCTTACCTGAACCCTGATTTACAAATTTATAATTATTAATGTTAAAGCTTAAGAACAGTTTTTCCAGAATTCCTTTTAAATTTAGAATACTGGTCTGGTCTTTTACTGCGCCCTGATTTAGTAATATGGTTTTTGTACCTGTCAGGGCTAGGCCTAAAATAAGCTCTTCTTTAGGGCTGTCTTCGCTGCCCTTAAATATATTTGCTATTTCAAAAAGCGCGACATAATCTTGTTTTTGATTTAGATTATGGGAGATTGATCTTGCCAGGCCCGGGATTAGGGTTGTCCTTAAAACCCCCTGCTCCTGGCTTAAAGGATTCATTATCGCAATGGGTGCTTGATCTATTGCGCCGACCAGGTTTAAAATATTTGCATCGGTTAAACTATAAGTGATAGCTTCATTTAGGCCTAATCCCACAAGAATCTGTTTTAAACCAGAAACCAAATCCCGCTTTTGCCTTATAGTTACAAAAGGCTTAATCTCGGGCAAAGACTGCGGGATTTTCTCATATCCGTATATCCGGCTTATTTCTTCAATCAGATCTTCAGCAGCTAAAACATCCTGCCGAAAAGATGGAACACTAACCCGAAAGCCATTTTTACCTTTTGTTTTAACCTTAAATCCCAGCGAAAGTAAAATACTCCTTATCTTCGAGGCGGGAATATTTATACCCAGTATCTTTGTAATATTATCTGTAGCTAAGTCAATATTATGAGTTCTTATCTTTGGCTTTTTGTTTTGTCTTAAAAGTCCGATGTCTCCGGAAGCAACTTCGCTGATTAATTCGGCTATGCGTACAGCTGCAATTTCAACACTAAGGGCATCAACCCCTCTTTCAAATCTATAACTTGCTTCAGTCTGAATACCTAAGGCCTGCCGAGAGCGGCGCACAACCACCGGATTAAATACCGCGGCTTCCAATAAAATATTTTTTGTCTGAGCGGTTACTTCGGTATCCTTTCCCCCAATAACTCCTGCAATTGCAATAGGTTTATTCTCATCTGCAATAACCAGGATATTACCGTCTAAAGCCTTTTTTTCTCCGTCAATCGTAATAAGCTGCTCTGATTTCTTTGCCCTTCGCACAATCACCCGGCCAAAATTACATTTATCAAAATCAAAGGCATGTAAAGGCTCGCCTAATTCAAATAATAAATAGTTAGTCAGATCGACTATGTTGTTTACGCTTCGACACCCTAAGAGTTCTAATCTGTTTTTTAACCATTCTGGAGATGGCCCGACCAAAACATTCTTTATAATTCGACCCGTGTATAATGAGCAATCTTTTTTTTCTTCTATCTCTATTCTTAAATTATCAGTATTTTTAGTTTTAAATTTTCGTTTTGTATTTTGGTTTTTAAGTTTTGCGCCTGTTATTGCCGCCACTTCCCTGGCAATACCAATTACACTTAGCCAATCTGGTCGATTTGAAGTAATTTCTATTTCGAAAATAAAATCTCCTGATCTTTCTTCTAAAGAAACAACTTCCAGGCCAGCCATGGTTAATTTATCCGCTAAAGCCCGAGCAGGAATCTTAATATCTACAAAATCTTTTAGCCAATTATAGGTTACTTTCATAAGTATCCAATCCTATGTTCAATGTCAAATCACAAAGCACAAATGACAATTGAGTGACAAATTTAAAATTCCAAATGACAAAACGTAAGTTTTGAAATTTATTATTTTAAATTTTAATTTATTTTGACATTTGAATTTTGTCATTTGTAATTAATAAGATGTATTAAAACTGCTTAAGAAACCTTAAGTCGTTTTCAAAGAATAAACGAATATCATTAATTCCGTATTTAAGCATGGCGATTCTTTCTACGCCCATACCAAAAGCAAAACCGGTATATTTCTTCGGGTCTATTCCTACATGCTTAAATACATTGGGGTGGATCATGCCTGAGCCTAAGATTTCAAGCCAGCCCTTTCTTCCGCAAACAGAGCAACCTTTACCCTTACAAATAATACAGGATATATCTACTTCTGCTGAGGGTTCGGTAAAAGGAAAAAAATGAGGCCGAAAACGCATTACTATATCATTACCAAACACTGCCTTGGCAAAAGTTTCCAATGTCCCCTTAAGGTCAGAGAATTTTATCTTTTCATCTACGAGAAATCCTTCAATTTGGTGGAACATAAAGGAATGCGACGCATCCACAGCATCCGGACGATAAACCCGGCCCGGGACGACTATTGCTAACGGAGGCTTGCGATTCTTCATCGCCCGCACCTGCACCGGAGAGGTGTGGCTTCTTAAAAGTAACTTTGAGTTTCCTTTTAAATAAAATGTATCGAATGCTTCTCGGGAAGGATGCTCCAGGGGGATATTCAGCCCGGTAAAATTATTATATTCGGTTTCAATTTCCGGGCCCTCAACTATACAGAAGCCCATACGGCTAAATATAGTACAAATCTCATCCGTAATCTGCGTAAGGGGATGTAAGGTGCCTAGCTCCTGGGCAATGCCCGGCATTCCTACGTCCGAAGTTATTTGACTCTTAGTACTTACATTGCCGCCTAAACTTTCTTGTTTTTGAGCAATAAGGGCAAGCAATTTGTTTTTAAGGCTATTTACTTCTTGACCAAATTTTCCCCTATCTTGGCCTGACAAGGTCGGAATAACAGCGGTTAATTCAGCAACAATTCCTTTACGGCCTAAATATTTAAGCCGAAACTGCTCTAGGGATTCAAGCGAATTAATGCTTGTTATTTCAGAATCTATTCCCGCATTAATGGAATTTATGTCCATAAGGTTAAATGTTTTTGAGCTTACCCTTTTATCATTTGGATCAGTTTTTTAAAAACTATCGCGTCCTTTACTGCCAAATCTGCTAAAATTTTACGGTCTAAATTTATTTTAGCTTTCTTTAATCCATTCATAAATTTGCTGTAAGAGACACCTTCCTGACGGCAGGCGGCATTTATGCGCGTAATCCAAAGGCTGCGGATCTCTCTTTTTTTATTTTGCCTATCGCGGTAAGCGTATTTTAAGGCATGGGCCAGTGCGCGGGAGGCCTGCTGATATTGCTTGCTTCTGTCTCCCCAGAAACCCTTGGCCTTCTTTAATACTCTCTTTTTTCTTCTACGCGTAGCGGTACTGTGTTTAATCTTAGCCATATTATTCTCCTAGCCCAAGAGGGCATATCCGCGCCATTATTTATAAACGCGGGTGTTAGAATCTTAACCGTATGGTAACATACGCTTAAGATATTTAAATTCCCCTGTACTCTGAAGCACCTTGCTTTTTCTTAACTTTCTTTTTCTTTTTGCTTTTTTAGAAGAGGCCAGATGGCTTTTGCCGCCGCCATAATATTTAATCTTACCTTTTTTGGTAAGTTTAAACCTCTTAGATACACCTTTTTTTGTTTTTAATTTCCCCATTTTTATTCCCTTCTTTAGTTTTATTTAGGCGCAACTACAAAAGACATAATCCTGCCCTCTAACATCGGTTGCTTTTCTACCTGACCATCGACTCCTAAATCTAAAATAAATTTATCTAAAACTTTCCTGCCTAAATCGATATGCTCCATCTGCCTGCCTCGGAAGAAAAGATTAATCTTAACTTTATCTTTTTTCTTTAAGAACTCTACTGTCTGCCTAAGTTTAGTTGCGTAATCATGCTCATCGATATTCGGCTTTACGCGGATTTCTTTTAGCCGGCCCTGTTTCTGGTGCTTTTTGGCTTCGCGCTCCTTTTTCTCCTCGTCATATTTAAATTTACTGTAGTCAACAACACGACAAACCGGTGGATTTGCGCTCGGGGACACTTCTACCAGATCTAAATCATGTTGATTTGCTAATTCTAATGCCCTTTGTATTGCCATAATTCCCAATTGATTACCCTCTGGACCAATGAGCCTTACTTGCGGTACACGGATTCTTTCGTTTACTCGGACGAACCTTTTTATAGCACACCTCCTTGTTTGTTAAATATCTCTTCCTTTATATTTTTTATGAATTCCTCTAAAGATATGGAGCCAATATTGCCTTTTCCTTTCTTTCTTACAGCTACGGTTTGCGATTTCTCTTCGCGCTCTCCAACCACAAGACAATACGGGACTTTACTAACCTCCGCATTTCGTATCCTTTTATCCAGTGTTTCATTTTTATTATCGATTTCTACGCGTATTTCTGCGTTTTCTAAATCCTTCTTTAAACTAAGCGCGTATTCCAGGACAACATCTTTTACCGGAATAATTAAAACTTGTGTGGGCGCAAGCCATAAAGGCAGGTCTGCATTATAATGCTCAATAAGCGCGCCGATAAAACGCTCAAGGCTGCCTAATAAAACCCGGTGTAGCATTATCGGCTGTTTTTCTTTGCCAGTGCTATCAATATAGGTTAATCCAAATCTTTTTGGAAGCGCAAAATCACACTGAATTGTAGCGCACTGCCAAGACCTCTTAAGGGCGTCTTTTAATTTAATGTCGATCTTCGGCCCATAGAATGCGCCGTCGCCGACATTAATATCATATTTAAGCCCTTTTTCTTTTAATGCACCTTCCAAGGCCTCAGTTGCCAACTGCCAGTCCTCTTCTGAACCAATATAATTCTCCGGACGGGTGCTTAGCTCAATGCCTACATCTTTGAAACCAAATACTTTCATGGTCTCAAAAACAAAATCGATAACCCCCTTAATCTCATCGCGTAACTGCTCTGGCAGACAAAATATATGCGCATCATCCTGGGTAAACCCGCGTACACGCAGGAGCCCGTGCAAAACTCCGGCTTTTTCGTGACGGTAAACCGTTCCCAACTCAAATAGCCTAAAGGGGAGATCTTTATAACTTCGGGTCTTAGATTTATAGATTAAAATATGACCCGGGCAATTCATCGGCTTTAAAACATACTCCTGATCCTCGATATTAAAAGTATACATATTATTTTTATAATAATCTAAATGGCCGCTTGTTTTCCAAAGCCCGGATTGCATAATATGCGGGGTGATTACAATCTGATACCCTCTTTTTAAATGCTCTTTCTTTTCATAATCTTCGATGATGGTGCGTAATAGCGCTCCCTTAGGATGATAAAATACTAAGCCTGCCCCTGCCTCTTCATGATAGATATCAAAGAATTCTAATGCTGGGCCGATTTTTCGATGATCGCGCAGTTTTGCTTCTTCCAGATTTTTTATATACTCATCTAATTCTTTCTTGGTTTCAAAACACGTCCCGTATATTCTTTGTAACATGGGGTTAGTTTCTATGCCGTGCCAGTATGCGCCGGCAACCGATAAAAGCTTAAAAGCTTTAATCAGGGATGTGGACTCTATATGCGGACCGCGGCATAAATCTGTAAAGCCTGATCCGGTTTTATAAATTGAGATATTCTCATCTTTTAAGCCTTCAATTAACTCTACTTTATAGTCTTCGCGGATCTTCTTAAAATAATCCAGGGCTTCTTTTTTAGAGAGCTCTTGACGAGTGAATTTTTCGTCTTTAGCAATAATCTCCTGCATTTTTTTCTCGATTCTTGCTAAATCCTCGTCGATAAAAGGCTCTTTTTTGTCAAAATCATAGTAAAACCCGTCTTCGATTGCCGGGCCGATAGCAAGCCTGGTTTGGGGCCAGAGCTCTTTTACGGCCTGGGCCATAACGTGTGAACAGGAATGTCTTAATATGCTTATATCCATTTAGTCGCTGACAAAAATATCGTTAGCCAAAAGATTCATCTTCTGGAACCTCTGGAAAAATAAAGGATAATATTTTATTGTAGACTTAAGCGAACCGATTACTTTATCGTTTTCCATTTTCTCAAAACGGAAGGTAAATAAATCGTTGAGTGTTATTTCTCCGCTATCCATGCCTCTTATCTCAGTAATATAGGTTACCTTGCGAGACCCATCCTGCATACGCTCAAGATGGACTATTAAATTAACGGTTGAGGAAATTAACTTTCTTGCTTCAGCTAAAGGTATGCTTAAACCTGACATTAAAATCATGGTTTCTAGACGCGCAACTACATCCTTAGGTGAGTTGCCGTGCACAACACCTATTGTTCCTGAATGTCCGGTGGCCATAGCCTGGAACAAATTAATTGCTTCCTCTCCTCTCACCTCTCCGACGATTATCCGGTTAGGAGTCATACGCAGTGAATTGGAAATTAAATCTTTTAAGGTAACTCCGCCTTTACCGAATTCATCCGGAGTCCGGGTTTCCATAGAAACATAATTTTCCTGGGTAAACCTTAATTCGGCAGCGTCTTCAATCGTCACAACTCTTTCTTCCGGTAAAAAATAAGTTGAGAGCATCTGAAGAAGGGTTGTCTTTCCTGTAGCAGTGCCTCCTGAAAAAATAATATTAATCTTTCCCTTAATGCAGGCAATTAAAAAATCCGCTGTTTTGCGCGTTAGTGTTCCATTGGCGATAAGATCTTCTATGGTAGTTATGGTTTTAGAGAATTTCCTAAATGTTACTGCCGTTCCAAAACGCGAGACCGGGGCCATGATAGCATTTACACGGGTACCGTCTTCAAGACAAACATCGCCATAAGGAAGATCTTTACTTAGGCGCTTTCCTACTGAGCTAAAGAACTTTGAGATTATAGTCATCAGCTCTTCTTCGCCGGAAAAATTAACATCGGTTAATATTTTCTTTCCGCTTTTCTCAACAAAGATTTTTTTAGGACCATTAACCATAATTTCAGAAACTGCCGGATCGTCTATCAGTTTCTGTAAAGGACCTAATTCTAGCTTTGGGTTTACCATATTAACCTCTTTCTTTATTCTGGTGGGCCCATGAGGACTTGAACCTCAGACCTTTGCGATGTCAACGCAACGCTCTAACCAACTGAGCTATGAGCCCAAAATTCTATGGGCAAGGAGGGAGTCGGACCCTCACGACCTTGCGGCCAACAGATTTTAAGTCTGTCGTGTATGCCATTCCACCACTTGCCCTAAATGAACAGACAACTTACGGAACTTGCCATAAGATAAGTGACGTAAGTTGTAGGCCCATATCTAAAATAGCTGGGCCGTCTGTGAATTTATCCCGCGAGTGTAACAAAATTTC